>ENA-OZKX01000695-OZKX01000695.1-human-gut-metagenome-genome-assembly--contig:-NODE-695-length-15540-cov-8.462383_pt1 | contig 15540 bp, 10 predicted proteins | sample MGYA00244831_ERZ653774 | MGnify/ENA primary metagenome ERZ653774 (study PRJEB26926, sample SAMN06165314) | human gut metagenome | biome: ENVO:00009003; feature: ENVO:2100002; material: ENVO:00002003...
CCCAGAGAAAATTGCATTGCCGGCTTGCAGCTCGAAGGGGTGCGGCGCCTGGGGAATGGAAGTGCCCTGCGTGGCGGCATTGCTTCGCTCGCCGCCATTGTTGTTGCGATACGATTTGCCTCTGCTTCTTGCATCCGCTGCCGCTCTGCCGATCTTCCATCGGTGCAGCCTAATTTGCTTCTATCGAAATGCAAACATTTCCGGTAGTGCATACCGCGGCGAGCGAAGCAATGCCGCCTTGGTAGGCAATTGCAAGCCCGATAGAATCCAAAGTAGACGGAAATTGCTGAAGACTGCCGACACGCAGGCAAAGCGACAGCGAAGATAGGAGCAAACCAAATCGTATAGATACAAAAAACAGCAGGCACCCGATTCCGCAGGCCGGGCAGTCCTTCAAGCCCCAATCTCGCAATGCGGGGGTCGAGGGGGACTCCCCTCGCCTTTCTCTGGGGGTTTCAAAGGGGGTATTCTCTTCGGAAAGAGAATACCCCCTTTGGCTACGCGGCACCCGCCGCAGATCAATTATCCGTTATTGCCGAAAAAGTTATTGAAGAAATCCCACGGATTGGAGTAATAGCCGTTGCTGCCGTCGCTGTAATAGCCGTTGCCGTTGTAGCTGTTGTCGGTGCTCTGGTCGGAATTACTCGTCTCCGCCGATTCGGGCACGGCGTCGAAGGTGAGCTGCACCTCGATCGTCTTGCCCTCGCGGTAGACGGTCAGCGTTACGGTGTCGCCCGCGCTGTAGCTCTTCTTGGCCGCAACGAGGTCTTCATAGGACGCGATATCCTTGTCGTCCATCTTCGTGATGACGTCGCCCAGCTTGAGCCCCGCCTTGGCGGCGGCGCTGTCCGGGTCAACGGAGCAGACGAAGACACCCTCGGTTACGTCGTAGCGGTACTGCTGCGCCATCTGCGCGGTCATGTTCTGCGGCGTGATGCCCATGTAGGCCTTGGTGGTCACATAGCCGTTGGTCATGATGTCCTTGACGAGGGAGACCACGTCGTTGATGGGAATGGCAAAGCCGATGCCCTCCACGGTGGTGTTGGAGTAGCTTGAATACTTGGCCGACACGATGCCCACGACCTCACCGTAGCTGTTGAAGAGCGGGCCGCCGGAGTTGCCGGGGTTGATGGAGCAGTCGACCTGGATCATGTTGAACGGCGTGCCGTCCACATTGATGGCGCGGTTCACGCACGACACGATACCCTCGCTCATCGAGAACGTCAGCTCGCCGAGCGGGTTGCCGACGGCCGCGACGGATTCGCCGATGGCAAGCTTGCTCGAGTCGCCCAGCACCACGGGCGTCGCGCCCGTCACGTCGATCTTGAGCACGGCGATATCATAGTCCTCGTCGCTGCCGATGACCTTCGCGTCGTAGCTCTCGCCGTTGTAGAGCGTCACGCTCACGCTGCTCGCGCCGGAAACAACATGATGGTTCGTGAGGATGTAGCCGTCCTCCGTGATGAAAAAGCCCGTGCCGCTGGCGGCGGTCTCGACCTGCTGGCCGAAGTAGTTCGTGGTGGCGGAGACGTTGATGGACACCACGCTGTTGACGTTCGAGGCGTAGACCTCGCTCATCGTCATCTGCTTGCTGCCGTCCACCTTCAGCGTCTGCACCTGCGCGACCTCGCGGTCGCTGATCTGTATGCTGGTCTTGTTTACCTTGGTCGTCGCACTGCTCACGCCCGCGCCGACGAAGCCGCCGACGAGCGCGCACACCAGCGCGAGCGCGATGACCTTGCCGGAAAAGCCGTGGCCGCCCTTCTTCTTCGGGCTGCCGCTGCCGGGACCTTTATCCCACGGGTCTTCGGCGTAGTTTTTCGTGTCGATGGGGGCGTTGGGATTCTGCTCGTCGCCCTTGCGGTAGCTGTAATGATACAGGTTGTTTTCGTCTTCGTACATAATGATGACCTCCTATGGAATGAGCCCCTTGTTTGTGGCCTCTTGACTTTCGATGGTGCTATCATAGGGCATATTTATGTATATTTCTTGAACGCTATTTGACGATTTCTTAAATTTGGCGGCAGCGCCGATGGGAAATTGCTAAGTTTCTCTTATGTTCACAGATTTTCCCTTGCGATTTATTTCCCGGCATACTAAAATGAAACGCAACTGAGAAAAAAAGGAGGCGGCGCATATGCTTCGCATCGACAATCTGAATCTCCCCGTGGGAGCAAGCGAAGAGGAGCTGCGCGCTGCCTGCGCCCATGCCCTGCGTGTGAGCGCGGAGGCGCTCGTTTCCGTCCGCCTCCTGCGCCGCTCGATCGACGCGCGCGAGGGCGTGAAGCTCGTCTGCGCCGCCGCGGTCGAGGTCAGGAACGAGGCGGGCGTCCTGAAGCGCTGCAAGAATAAGAACGTGCAGCCCTACGCGTCGAAAAAGTATATGCCGCCCGCGCCTGTTTCTGCACCGGCGGTTTCCCCCGTCGTCATCGGCGCGGGACCGGCGGGCCTTTTCTGCGCGCTGCTGCTGGCCCGCTGCGGCGCAAGACCTATTTTATTGGAGCGCGGGCGCGCGGTCGAGCAGCGAAAGCAGGACGTCGAGCGCTTCTGGCACACGGGAGAGCTAAATCTTACGTCGAACGTGCAGTTCGGCGAGGGCGGCGCGGGCGCATTTTCCGACGGCAAGCTCAACACCGGCACGAAGGATGAGCGCCACGGCTATATTTTGGAGGAATTTGTCCGCTTCGGCGCAAGCGAAGACATACTGGTCGATGCCAAACCCCACGTCGGCACGGACAGGCTCTACACCGTGCTGCAAAACCTGCGCCGCGAGATCATCGACCGCGGCGGCGAGGTGCGCTTTTCCCACACGCTCACGGATATTGCGCTCGACGGCGGAAGCGTGCACGCGCTGCGCGTTTCCTCCCCCGAGGGGGACTACGTTCTCCCCGCGCGCCATGTTGTCCTCGCCCCCGGCCACAGCGCGCGCGACACCTTTGCAATGCTGCAAGCGCGCGGCGTGCCGATGGAGCCAAAGCCCTTCGCCGTCGGCGTTCGCATCGAACACCGCCAGCGCGACATGGACGCGGCGCAGTATAAGGAGGCGGCGGGCCGCCCCGGACTTCCGCCCACGTCGTACAAGCTCTCCTGCCACACAAAGGAGGGACGCGGCGTGTTCTCGTTCTGCGTCTGTCCCGGCGGCGAGGTCGTTGCCGCCGCGTCGGAAGAAAACCGCGTCGTGACGAACGGCATGAGCGAGTTCGCACGCGACGGCGTGAACATCAACGGCGGACTTCTGGTCTCCGTCACGCCCGAGGATTTCCCCTCGGACGATGCCCTTGCGGGCGTTTCCTTCCAGCGCGCGCTGGAGGAGGCGGCCTATCGCCTTGGCGGTGGAAATTACGCCGCCCCCGCCCAGCGGGTCGAAGATTTCCTCGCCCACCGTCCGTCAACGGGCGCGGGAAAGGTCGTCCCGACCTATCTTCCCTCCGTCCGCTGGTGCGACCTGCACGGCTGTCTCCCGCCCTTTGTGTGCGAGGCGCTCGAGGAGGGCCTTCCGATGCTGGGGCGGAAATTAAGGGGCTTCGATGCGCCCGACGCCGTTTTGACGGCGGTGGAGACGCGCTCTTCGTCGCCTGTGCGCATCGTGCGCGACAACTTGAGTTTTCAATCCGCCCTGCGCGGTCTATATCCCTGCGGCGAGGGCGCGGGCTACGCCGGCGGCATCATGAGCGCCGCGGCCGACGGCCTGCGCGTCGCGGAAAAGATTTTGGAGGAACTACAGCATGAGTGAAAAGATCGGCGTCATCATCGACTTCCTGACCCCGGAGTACGAAAAGACCCTGCGCGACACGGCCGCGCGCTGCGGGTACGATATTGCATTTTTCCCCTCGTCCAAGGCGGCGGAGGGCAACGTGGACGACTGCACCATCCTCTACGGCCACCCCTCGCAGAGGGTCATCGCGGGTGCAAGAAACCTCAAGTGGTACGCAAGCTGCTGGGCGGGCGTGGATCACTTCTGCCGCGACGACCTCTATCAGAATCCCGACTGCCTGCTGACCAACGCCTCGGGCGCTTACGGCACGACCATCGCCGAGCACTCGGTCATGGTCTCGCTGATGCTGCTGCGCCGCCAGATGGAGTACACCGAGATCATCCGCGAGGGCGACTGGCGCGTGCTGCCCGGCGGCATCCGCTCGCTCCACAGCGCACGCGTCACCTGCCTCGGCACGGGTGATATCGGCACGGAGTTTGCCCGCCGCGTGCGCGCGTTCCACCCGGCAAAGCTCGTGGGCCTGAATCGCAGCGGCCGCGCGAATCCCGATTTCGATGAGATCCGCACTGTCGGCGCACTCGACGCGGTCCTGCCGGAGACGGACCTTCTCTTCATGTCGCTCCCCTCCGTGAGCGACACGGTGAACATCCTGAACGCAGACCGCATGGCGCTGCTCCCGAAAGGCGCTTATGTCGTCAATGTCGGGCGCGGCACGGCCATCGACCAGGACGCGCTCATTGCGGCGCTGGATTCCGGCCATCTTGCCGGCGCTGCGCTCGACGTCGTCGTGCCCGAGCCGCTGCCCGCCGACCATCCGCTGAGAAGGGCGAAGAACCTTCTGCTCACGCCGCACGTCGCGGGCAACATGACGCTCGGCTACACCTGCGAGCGCAACGTCGCCCTCTTCTGCGAAAATCTGGAGAATTACGCCGCGGGCCGCCCGATGCACCACCTCGTCGACCGCAAAAAGGGCTACTGAGCCGCGGAAGATCCTGCTGTCCGCTCCCATAAGGAGCAAGGAGAAGACAAAACTACCATGAAAACCTCCTGCATCAAAAACGGTATCCTGCGCATCGTGCAGGGTATCATCATCGGCGCGGGCGCGATTTTGCCGGGCGTTTCCGGCGGCGTGCTCGCCGTCATCTTCGGCATTTACCGCCCCGCGATGGAGCTGCTCACGCACCCTAAGCGCGCGCTCGCGCGCTACTGGAGGATGCTGCTCGCCGTCGCCGTGGGCTGGGCCATCGGCTTTCTCGGCGGGGGCAGCGCCATTCTGGCGCTGTTCCACCAGTCGGAAACGGTCGCAACGTGCCTCTTTATCGGCCTCATCCTCGGCACGCTCCCCGACCTTTGGCATGAAGCGGGCGCGCAGGGGCGCAGCCGCGGGTCGTATGTCTCGCTGCTTGTCAGCTTTACGCTCCTTTTCGCGCTGCTTCTCGTCGCGCAGCTCGGCTCCTTTGCCGAGATGCCTGCGAACTTCTGGGGCTTCCTTTTCTGCGGCGTGCTGTGGGGCCTCAGCTTCATCATCCCGGGCATGACGTCGTCGTCCATCCTGATGGCGGTCGGTCTTCTCACGCCGCTGATCGACGGTATCGCGCAGCTTGATCTTGCCGTGCTTGTCCCGTGGGCGCTTGGCATGATCGGCGTGATGGCGCTCTTTGCCCGCATCGTGAGCAGGCTTTTCGACACACACTATTCCATCGCTTATCACGCCGTCATCGGCATCGTGCTCGCCTCCACGATCGCCATTATCCCGACGAGCTTCGCCTCCGTGACGGAGGCGGTCTGGGGGCTCGTCTGCGCCGTCATCGGCGCGGTGATCGCCTATTTCGGCGGCAGGCTCCGGCCGCAGGAGGACGCGGAAAAAACACAGAAATGAACAAAGCGGCTCAGGTCACTGACCTGAGCCGCTTCCGTTTTTTATTTTGCCGCCGACGTTTCCTTGAGCTTGCGCTTGTAGTGGTACATCATCCGGTCGGCGCGTTTGATCGCATCCTCTACGCTGCCGAGCACCGGATTGAAGCACGCATAGCCGACCGACACGTGCGGCAGGTGCTCGTTTTGTTCGCGCCGCGCCTCCAGCGTGTGAAAAAATGCGGACAGGTAGGCTTCTGCCGCCATGTCGGAGATCTGCGCGATGACGCAGAATTCGTCGCCGCCGATGCGGTAGCAGTAGCCGACCTTGGAGAACACCGCGTAGATCGTGCTGCCGACCTCGGCAAGCACCGCATCGCCCACGCCATGGCCAAAGGTGTCGTTGACGGACTTGAACTCGTCCACGTCGAAATAGTAGATGACCGCGTGCTCGCGCAACGAGGCGAGACGGCTCTCATAGCTGCGGCGGTTCAGAAGGTGCGTCAGCACGTCAGTCTTCTGCGTCAGCTCGGAGTAGAGAATGTAGACCAGCAGGATATCCACCGCCGTGCACAGCCAGGTGACGCGCACGCTGGCCTGATACTGGATCAGAAGCCCGCAGAGGAAGAACCCCGGCAGCATCACCACGGTCGTGCGGTGCATCCCGTAATACTTTCCGCTCTCGCGCAGCAGCATGAGAAGAAACAGCAGCACGCCGCCGGAATAGGTCAGCACGTAGATCCAGTAGAACGCCTCGTGATGGTAGACATTCTGCGCGTCGACCGAAAAAATGAAGCCGGTAAAGGCCGAGCAGATCTCAAGCAGGGCATTGGCGAAGAGGAGCGAGTAAATGAGCTTTTTGTGCTTGAGCGGCGTCATCAGGTCGCTGCAAAGCACGGTGATGATCGGCGCTGTGGACAGCTCGATGGTCTTGACCAGGATGTGCAGTGTCCGCAGCGACGGGTCGGCTCCGTCCATCCAAACGCCGAGCCATTCCGACACGGCGCCGGCGATCACGAGCACCGAGACGGTGTAGATCGTCTGCTTTTTGTCATGCTCCATCAGATCATTGCCGCTCACGAGCATGTCCATGATAATCATAATAAAGACCGAAAGGAAGATGACAGCCGAGTAGAAATCCGACATGGCGCGAACCTTCCTTTCTGATAGTTATATTCTTACTATATCACAGTTGGGAAAGACTGCAACTAAAAACGTCGAATTCTGTCGTTTTTCCAGAATTCACACAGAATCTGCCAGCAATTCGCTGTACTGCACAAGGCTCTGCGTGGCGAGTTGTTGCATCGTCGACCAGTCCGCCGCGCCCGCACTTCCCTGCACCGCCACGGTGCGAAAACCCGCGTCCTTCGCGTTTTGGATGGCGGAAAGCGAGCCGGAAAAGACAATCGTATCGTCTTTTTGCGAGTGCAGGCGCTTCATCGCACGCTCAAACATCGTGCCGCTGTCGACCCCGCACAGCGCGACATCCTCCGTGAGCACGAAGCGGAAATACGAGGAAAGTCCGGCCCGCTCGAGCGCCTTCTGCGCCTCGTCCGCGCGCAGGGCCGTCACCGCGCCGAGCCACACGCCCTCCATTTTAAAAAGTGAGAGCGCCTTGTCGAGTCCCTCACGTGCCGCGCCGTCGGGGGTGAAGAGGGTATCGCCCAGTGTAAAGATTGCGCTTTGCAGCCGCATATTCGGTTCCTCCTGCTTTTGAATGATGATTGCCTCTTATTATAATGCGCCCCGCCGTCATTTGCAATCGCGGCGAAGAAGAATATCCTATGCAGCACGGTTCTGTATAAATTTGCGAATACATTCACAAAAGGATCTGAAAGACGGGGGCTTGACGCACTGCTTTGTGAAAAATGATGAACAAAAATACAGATTCAACGCTGAAATTTGGCGTGATTAGGTATTAATATTCTCTTGACTATGTATTTTTATTGAGTTACACTAAACTCATCAACTTTCCGCCGCTGTGTGTGGCGGCATAAGACCACTCTGGAGGACGAAAACCATGAAACATTATCCAAACTCTGTCAGCAAAGCGCTCGCGCTGCTGATGGCCCTGGTAATGACGCTCTCGCTCGCGGTCACGTCCGCGTTTGCCGTCAGCTACCAGGACATGAACCCCAAGGACAATGCGCTGCTGGGGACCAAGTTCCCGGTCGACGCGACCATCACCCTTGTCACCGGTGAGGACGGCAAGGACGTGTCCCTTTCCATCCCCGTTTCCGGCATGACGAAGGACGCGCTCGCCGCGGCCATCAGCGCCGGTACCGTTTCGCTCTCGCTCGAGCGCGACGATTCCCGCCCCTACGTCAACGAGGAGCTGTTCCCCTACGCTTACGCGGGCGGAGATCTTGACAGCTGGCTGACCGAGGGCAAGGACGAGCATCAGTTCACGGACATCAAGCTGACGGCGAACGAGAAAAACGGCAAGGCCGTGCTCGACGTGAGCTTCCATGTGAACAACTACTTTTATTCCACCAACCGCAGAACCGGCGTGACGACGCCCGATTACAGCGTGCCCCATGTGAACGGCGGCTACTACATCGACCTGTGCGGCTACTTTGATCTCGTCGCCAAAAATAGCGGCAAGGATCTCGGCTCCGTGAGCGTCAAAGTTGCGCCGTATGAAAACTTCAACACCATGTGGGAGATCTACAAGGAGCTCGATACGATCGTGGCAAACGGCACGAAAAACGGTCTCTACGTGGAAGAATTCTCCATGGGCCAGTCCACCGCGGGCCGTGATATGCCCTATCTCATCGTGGCCGACTCCAAGGCGAGCGTGAGCAAGTGGCTCGCCCTGACCGAGCAGGCCGAGACCGATCCCGATGCCGTGCTCGCCCAGATCAAGTCCGGCGCGCTCGACGAGATCCGCGTGCCCGTGATGTACTCCAACATCCACTCCAACGAGGTCGCCGCCACCGACGGCGTGCTCGATTTCGCCAAGATGATCACGAGCGAAAAGACCATCGACTACAAGACGCTCACCGGCTTCACCGCCGCGGGCGAAAAAGAGCTCAAGGAAGAGATGGGCCCTGTCGGAGCGGAGGGCAGCGTCGCCGTTCCCGACCTCGTCAAGGATACGGCCAGCTACCTCGGCTACCTGACCGCTGACAACAACGGCAAGTCCGGCAAGGTCGACCTTGAAAAGTATTATACCGTGAAGAGCAACACTGTGAACGTCAAGGACGAGCTGCTGTCCGACGTGTTCTTTATCCTTGTCCCCGAGGAGAACGTCGACGGACGTACTTACCTGACGAGACATTCCACCAATGGCTATGACCTCAACCGCGACAACTCCTTCCAGACCACGAGCGAGACGGCCAATATGCAGCAGCTCATCGGCACGTTTAACCCCATGTCGCTTGCCGAGTTCCACGGCCGCGTGCAGGCCTTCCAGTGCGAGCCCTGCGATCCCCCGCACGAGCCGAACTTTGAGTACGACCTGCTCGCCGAGCACCTCATCACCGGCGGCGAGGCGCTGGGCATCGCGGCGGTCGCCAACAACGATGGCTACAACAGCTATGTGATCCCTCAGCGCGATTACCTGAGCTACACCGGCAACGGCAACGAGACCTACTGGGAAGACCCGTGGGACGATATGTCCACGAGCTACACCCCTCAGTTTGCCATGCTGCAGGGCACCGTTGCCTATACCGTTGAGCTGCCCGCCTACAACGACGATACCGCTCAGGCGGCGCAGTACGGTATCCTCGGCAACGCCGCCTATGTTGCCGCGGAGAAGCTTTCCTATCTCGAATCCCAGGTCACCATCTTCCAGCGCGGCGTGAAGAACTTTAACTCCGATGCCTTTGAGCTGGTCGGCCAGTGGCTGTGCGACCAGAACGACGTCGAGGGCGCGGAGATGGATCTCTTCCGTCCCGAGTACACCGGTAAGGGGCAGAACGGCAATTTCTATCCCGAGTGCTACATCATTCCGCTCGACGGCGAGAACCAGACCAACCTCCAGGCCGCGGCCGACATGATGGAGTGGCTCACGAGAAACGATGTCAAGGTCAACGTGACTGAAAAGGAATTCACCTATGACGGCGTTACCTACCCCGCCGGTACGATGATCGTCTCGATGTATCAGGCCAAGCGCTCTGTCGCCAACGGCGCGCTGTATGACGGCACGCTCATCAACGGCTGGACGATCCTCTACTCCGAGGGCATCACCTCCTTCAACGAGACGCGCGGCTTCGACATGGTCACCGTGGCCGAGCCCGCCGCCTACAAGAGCATCTCCGCCGTCTGCGGCGAGCCGATGGACCACGACGACGCGCTCGCCTACACCAAGGCGCTGACCTCCTACTTCACGGGCGATAAGAACAAGGACGTGATCCTCTCCAACGCCTCCGAGGATTCCACCGCTGCCGTCAACGAGCTTCTGAAGGCCGGGAAGAGCGTCGGCATGATCACGAGCGGCGACCACATGGGCGACTTCATCTGCTCCTACGCCGATTACCAGAGCGTTGCGGGCAAGTATCTTCTCTCTGCCACGGGCGTCGACAAGACGGATGTGAAGGCCAAGGTCATCACCAAGTCTCCCACCGTTTATGTCTCCGGCACGCCTGCCGAGAGCAGCGCGGGCTTTGTCTACACCCCGCAGATCAGCCAGAGCGCGGGCTGGAACTACGATATGGCAGCGATGGCGCTCATGGGCTTCACCACGACCTCGGACGTCACCAAGGCGGATGCCGCCATCGGCGCGATGAAGCTTGACTCCGCCGCGAAGACCGCCGTGAAGAACGGCCTTCCCTACATCGGCTATGGCTACTCCGTCGCCTCGAACGCCTCTGACCTCATCTCCGGCGTGGAATACACCGAGCTGGACGGCGCGATGGACTGCCTGACCCCCGTTGTCTACCCCAATAAGACCCTTGTGAACGCGAGCTACATTGCTGACGGCGACGATATCCTCTACGCCTACGGCCTCGGCTTCTTCTCCAAGGTCCCGTCCGGCGCGACGGTGCTCGTCAAGAGCGACAAGAGCAGAACGCCCACCGAGGGCTTCATCCCCACGAACACCGCCGAGCGCGCAGCCGGCTTCAAGGCGTACATGAACGGCGGCGTGCAGGGCTTTGCCTACAAGGAAAACGGCATGAACGTGGTTCTCTTCGCCAACTCCCTGACCAACAAGGTCCACCAGAGAGACGAGTATGCGTACATCAGCAACTTCCTCTTCTCCTCTGTCCTGAGCGACAAGAACTATGACGGCTCCGCCTCCCTGCCCTTCACCGATGTGGCCGACGACGCCTACTATGCCGACGCCGTTGTCTGGGCCGTCGCGAAGAACATCACCTCCGGCGCGACCGCCACGACCTTTGCCCCCAACGCAAGCTGCACGCGCGGCCAGATGGTCACCTTCCTGTGGAGAGCCGCCGGTTCTCCCGAGCCCAAGTCCACCACCACTGCGTTCACCGACGTCAAGAGCGGCGCGTACTACGAAAAGGCCGTCGCCTGGGCGGTGGAGAACAACGTGACCACCGGCATGAGCGAGACCACCTTCTCCCCCGACGCGACCGTCACGCGCGGCCAGAGCGTCACCTTCCAGTGGAGAGCGGCGGGCGCTCCGACCGCCGAGGGCACGAACGCCTTTGCCGATGTGAGCGCAAACGCGTTCTACGCGAGCGCCGTTCAGTGGGCCGTCAACGCCGGTGTGACCACCGGTACGTCCGCCACGACGTTCTCTCCCAACAGCGACTGTACCCGCGCGCAGATCGTCACCTTCCTCTTCCGCGCCGCGGAAAAGTAAGCGAATACAAACAAACGCCAGCGCCGCCGGAAGCCTCCCGGCGGCGCTGGCGTTGCTGTATAAAGGAGGCATATTGCAGAAAGCTCCCTTCATAAAAAAAGCAGGAAACGGTTGATTCCGTTTCCTGCTTTTTTTCGCATTTATGACAATGAACGCAGATAGACCTCCAACAGTGCAAGCGCCGTTTCCTGTTCGTCGGGGCGGCAGGCATCCAGCCGCGCCAGCAATTCCTCGCGGCGCAGAGCGAACGAAGGTCGCTCTGCGGTCAGGATCTCGTCCGGCGTGATATGAAGCGACTGACAGATGCGCAGCGCCGTATCGATACGCATATTAACGCTTCCGCGCTCGATGTCGGCATACGCGCGGTCGGAAAGACCGGCAGCCTCGGCCACCTCTGCCTGCGTCAGACCGATATGTTTTCGAATAGCCAGCAGGCGATTCCCGATTTGGCGAGGGTCTGAAATGAGCATGGGTGTTCCTCCTATATGGCTCAAAAGGGACGGTAAAAAGCGTCTACAGGAATTATAGTTCCTAATTCTGTTGACAAATAGGAAGTTTGATAGCAATATTATAGGAACTAAACTTCCTATTTTGAGGAAAAGAAGGGAGGATATAAAAAATATTTCCATTCGCTCTGCTTCGACACTTTTTTTGCGCGCCGTGCCTTATGCTCAGAGACGAAGCAGAGTGCGGAAAACCGGCGCAGGCCGAATCAAAACAAGGAGAGGATAGAAATGAAGAAAAATGTTCTGGCAATACTTTTGGCGTTTCTGATGACGCTGAGCCTGCTGCCGATGAACGCATCGGCGGAAGAGAAGGACGGCGCAGCAGCGGCCGTGCCTGACGAGGCGAAATTTACGCTTCAGCTCAAGGGACAGCGCTATGACCCCTCAAGAAATGACAGCAGCGGCTTTTCCTATATTGGCGGCTGCTATGTGAACATACCGTTTACCTGCGAGAGATGCCTGGAGGATCCGGATCATCCAAGTCGCCATACGGTGCTGGCCGGAGAGGTGAAGAGCAGGTTCCATGAGATGCAGAGCAAGGTGGAACAGATCGCCAGGGCGAATATGCTGGTCATCGGGCTGACACAGGAGTATGAATTTGAGGGAACGCCGCTCGCCGTCCATACGTTCAACGAATATGACGATTCCGATCCGATCGAAGTGCTTCCCTTTTCAAATGCGAAGACAAAGCAGCTTTTCTTCGTTGCCATCCCCTACAGCGGACAGGTCGACGTAGCGTGCGTGTCGGAGGCTGCGCACGAGAAAAGAACGTATGAGCTGACCGGAGATTCGATCATGTCCGCCGCGGCGGAAAAGCGGGACGGCACATTTGTCTGCCGCATGACGGTCGACAAGACGCCGTATATTGAAAAATACAACGCGGATACGGGCTGCGGGCATACGGATGCGGCCCCGGAAGAGAAATGGATCGAGCTTGAGCTGACCTTCGACCGGGACTGCTACAGTTGGACGTCGGACAACGCCGGGATCAGCGTCAAATGTGTGCCGGACGCGATCTCCTTCGATCTTGATGACGCGGATGGTGAAGGGACGCATATCCTCAATAAGACGCTCACCGGAAACTATCCGGAGAACTTTGCCGAGGAATTTAAGTTGACCGTGACGCCGAACGAGGGCGCGGCGGCGACCATGGACGGCGACAGACTCATCGGCACGGCTTCTGTTTCTGCAAGCAGCGGATATGAGAAGGTACCGTTCCGCTTTGCGGAGACAGAAGAGAAGGAAGCAAGGGCGTCTGCTGCGGCAGCGCAGGGGCAGATGACGTTCAGCGAAGCGGGCACCTATCAGTACACTGTGCAGGAAAACGCGGGAACGACCGCCTATATGAGCTATGACAGCAAGTGCTATACGCTGACAGTCACGGTCGAAAAGGAGGACGGCGTACTCACAGTCGCGGGATGGCAGATCGACGAGCAGGAGGCAGGGGCGCCGCTGACGATCACCAACACCTACCGCTACGCCCCCTATGTTCCCGTTATTCCGACGCCCACGCCTACGCCGACGCCTGCGAAGCCTGCTTTGAACACGGCGGACCACTACGCTTACCTCATGGGCTATCCCGACGGGACCGTGCGGCCGAACGGGAGCATCACCCGCGCTGAGGCGACGACCATCTTCTTCCGCCTGCTGACCGAGGAGAGCCGCTCGCAGTTCTGGGCCACAGAGAACCGCTACAGCGACGTGCGCGCGGGGCAGTGGTACAACAACGCCGTTTCGACGATGACGAGCGCCGGCATCGTGAACGGCTACCCGGACGGCACGTTCCGCCCGAACGCGCCCATCACGCGTGCGGAGATGGCGAAGATCATCGCCCTCTTTGCCAAGCTTGACAAAACGGCGGACCGCTTCCCCGACACGGCGGGCCACTGGGCCGAGGCCTATATCCGCCTCGCGGCGGGCAACGGCTGGATCGAGGGCTACCCGGACGGCAACTTCCGCCCGGACCGCTCCATCACCCGCGCCGAGACCGTGACGATGATCGACCGCGTGCTCGAGCGCGTGCCGAAGGACGAGAGCCGCCTTCTGCCGCACAGCGCGATGCTGACCTTCCCCGACTGCACGCCGGGCCAGTGGTTCTATATCGCGGTGCAGGAGGCAGCAAACAGCCATGTCTATGAGCGCGCGGCCAATGAGCGAAGCGGCGACGAGCAGTGGAAGGAGCTGCGCGACAACCGCGACTGGACACGGCTGGAGCACTGAAAAAGCGATAAGATGGAAGAGAACAAAGGGGCCCGACTGTGTCGGGCCCCTTTGCTGCGCCGGGAGAAGGAGAACGAAGCGCGGCCCCGTTGAAAACGGGGAGAAAAGGCGGTATAATGACGACACAGAAATCGACAGTTAAGGAGGAATACCCCATGTTCAGAACTGTGCGGAAAAAGGCAAACGAGATCGGCGTCGGGGAGGCGAAAAAGCTCCTGCACGAGGCGCGCCGCGGCGTGCTGGCGGTCAACGGCGACGGCGGCTACCCCTACGCGGTTCCGGTCAACTATCTCTATGACGAGGAAAAGCAGGAGATCATCTTCCACGGCGCGAAGGTCGGGCACAAGGTCGATTCGCTCAAAAAGTGCGACAAGGTCTGCTTTACCGTCGTGAGCGGCGAGAGCGTCGAGACGGGCGAGGCATGGGCCCCGTTTTTGCGCAGCGCGGTCGTCTTCGGTCGCTGCCATCTCGTCGAGGACCCGGGCGAGACGCTCAGGCTGTGCAAAAAGTTCGCGATGAAATACTATCCCACCGAGAAAATGGTCGACGATGAGGTCGCCGCCTCCGGCAAGGCCGTCCGGATGTTCCGCATCGAGATCGAGCACATCAGCGGCAAACGGGTGCAGGAGCGGTAAAAAGAAAAAAGAGACGCCTCGCTCTCTGCTGGTAAGACAGTAAAATTCAAATTTCTTGGAACAGGCATGATCTCGGTCATGCCTGTTCCGCTTTTAGCAGCTCGTCCACGGGGATGTAGCCTACGAGGTCGTATTCGATATGTACCTTCTGTCTGCGCTTGCCGCTGGACTTGTCGGGCGCATCTACATAGACCGCCTTGACAAGCTCTCTAAGGGCATAAGGCGTCAGCTCCGTGAGGGTGCTATCTCTCTTTACCCGCTGAACAAACTGCTCGATATTCTCTGCCTGTTGTTCCTGTTCGTGAATTTGCTGTTGCAGACCTTTGACCTCGGCTTTGAGGTCTTTTTGTTCCTCGGTGTAGTTCTTGCTCATCATGGCGAAGCGTTCATCATCCAGCTTTCCGGCAACATTGTCCTCATAAATGCGGACGAACAGACGGTCAAGCTCTCCAATTCGTTTCTCAGCCTGCGCCAGCCGTTTCTTGCACAACCGCATGGTTTCCTCACTCTGCACACGGAGCTTTTGCTCCATTTCGGAACGGAAATAAGCCTCGTAGCGAGTGACTACCGATACGACCTCCTGAATGTGCTTCCAGACGATCTGTTCCAGCACAACAGCACGGATATAATGTCCGCTGCACTTGTCCTTGTTGACACGATGGGTGGAGCAGATGAAGAAGTCCTGCCGCTTTTCAAAATAGCTGGTGGTGGAGTAGTAGAGCTTCTGCGTGCAGTCGTTGCAGAACACCAAGCCGGAGAACATATTGCTCTTGCCGGTTGCCGTTCTGCGGTGCCGCTGCTGCCTGATCTCCTGCACCTTATCAAAGACTTCCAGAGAGA
>ENA-OZKX01000701-OZKX01000701.1-human-gut-metagenome-genome-assembly--contig:-NODE-701-length-15446-cov-4.801767_pt1 | contig 15446 bp, 12 predicted proteins | sample MGYA00244831_ERZ653774 | MGnify/ENA primary metagenome ERZ653774 (study PRJEB26926, sample SAMN06165314) | human gut metagenome | biome: ENVO:00009003; feature: ENVO:2100002; material: ENVO:00002003...
GAGCTGAACCGTAAAGTTCTGGCTGACATGGCAGTTAACGATGCAGAAGGATTTGCAACACTGGCTGAGCTTGCAAAAAGCAAAGTAGCATAAGTAAAAACATATTCTGTGTGAATATACGAAGAAGCTGTGAGAACCGGTAAGGGGATCGCAGCTTCTTTTGAAATATAGAAAAACATGAGGTGAATATGGAAAAAAGCAAAGTGGCAGTGGTTGCCTGTCCCGACTATGAGCCGGCGCGCGTAAAGGAAAGCCTGCAAAAGGGATTGGAAGCAATTGGCGGCCTGGAATCTCTGATCGGAAAAGAAGAGAATATCTTATTAAAACCAAACCTCGTCCGCTCCGCAAAACGCGAACGCGCCGTCGTGACCGACCCGGAAGTCATGGATGCCCTGATCACGATTTTGCAGGAAAATGGCTATGAGAATATTTCCTGCGGCGATTCCTGCGGCCTTGGCACCCCGGAGGGCATTACAAAGGAAGCCGGGCTGAAAGAGGTGCTGGAAAAACACAACGTTCCGCTGAAGGATTTCCTTACGAGCGAGCGCGTAGAAACCGCCGATGGTAAATTTCTGATGATTGCGAAAGATGCACTCGACTGCGACGCCCTCATCAGCGTCAGCAAAATGAAAACCCACGCGCTGGAACGCATCACCGGAGCTGTCAAGAACCAGTACGGCTGCATCAGCGGCGTCTACAAAAAACTCGGCCACACGCAGTATCCGAACGCTGAGAGCTTCGCGCACATGCTGATCGAGCTGAACCAGAAAGTCGCCCCGCGCCTCTATATCTGCGACGGCATCGTAGCAATGGAAGGCAATGGTCCGACTTCCGGCGACCCGGTTTCGATGGGAGTTCTTCTTATGTCCACCGATCCGATCGCACTGGATACCGTGTTCTGCCATCTGGTGAACCTCGATCCGTCGTATGTGCCGACAAATCTCTACGGGGAAACGCTCGGCCTTGGAACGTGGCACGACGACCGCATCGAAATCGTGACAGCGGATGGCACCATATCCGAGGAAGAACTGAAAAGAAAGTACGGAAATCCAAACTTCAACGTCGACCGCCGCAAAGCCCGCAAAAAAGGAGCCCTCGACCTGCTCGAGATCCTCGGGGTCTTCCAGAGCCGCCCCTATATCATAGAAGAAAAATGTAAAAAATGCGGCGTCTGCGTCGAGAGCTGCCCGGCGGAAGGGAAAGCCGTCCGCTTTGATAACGGCCGCAGAAATCCGCCGGTCTACGATTATAAAAAGTGCATCCGCTGTTTCTGCTGTCAGGAAATGTGCCCGCATCAGGCAATCCAGGTAAAGAAACACCGTCTGCCGTGGGGAAAATAAGGGAGCTATCCTACAAAGTGACTGGAAAAGCAAAAAGAGAAGTGTTATACTTGAAACCGGACAAAATTTAGTACAGGAGGAACAACACCATGGAATTAGAAACTTTAAGAAGTGATATGATAGCAGCAATGAAAGCCAAAGACAAAGCGAGAAAAGAGGCCATCTCTTCCCTGATCTCCGCAGCAAAGAAAGTAGCCATCGACGAGGGCTGCCGCGATGACATCAAACCGGAGATGGTAGACCGCGTCATCTTAAAAGAGCTGAAGACCGTAAAAGAGCAGATCGATACCTGCCCGGCATCCCGTGAGGACTTAAAAGCAGAGTATCAGTTCCGCTATGACGTCATCAGCGAGTACGCACCGAAACAGATGAGTGCAGACGAAGTCAAAGCCTACATCCAGGAGAAATTCGCAGACGTTCTGGCAACCAAGAACAAAGGTGCCATCATGAAGGTCGTTATGGCAGATATGAAAGGTAAAGCAGACGGAAAAGTCATCAACCAGACCGTTGCAGAACTGTGCAAATGAATATCATCAACATCGAACACATCAGCAAACTATTCGGCGATAAACTGATTTTTGACGATGCTTCCTTCGGCCTGCAGGAGGGCGACAAGGTCGGCATCGTCGGAATCAACGGAACCGGAAAATCCACGCTGCTGCGCATGGCAGCAGGAGAGGAGACCCCGGATTCCGGCCAGATTATCCGCCAGAACAACCTCAAAATGGCCTATCTTCCGCAGACACCGGAATTTCCAAAGGATGCCACCGTGCTGTCCTACGCCCTTTCCGGTGATGAGGAGGACTGGCAGGTGCAGAGCAACCTTGTACAGCTCGGTATCACTGAATACGACGCAAAACTCGACACCCTCTCGGGCGGCCAGCGCCGCAAGGTTGCCCTGGCAAAAGTGCTTGCGTCCGATTTTGACGTCCTGATCCTCGACGAGCCGACAAACCATCTCGACAATGCGATGCTCTCCTGGCTCGAGGATTACCTGAAAAATTACCGCGGAACCGTCTTTATGGTCACCCATGACCGTTATTTCCTGGATAAAGTGTCGAACCGCATCCTCGAAATCAGCCACGGAAAAATGTACAGCTACGATTCCAACTATTCCCGTTTTCTGGAACTGAAAGCTGAGCGCGAGGAGATGGAACTCGCCTCTGAACGGAAACGCCAGAGCATCCTGCGCATGGAACTCGAATGGGCGAAACGCGGTTGCCGCGCAAGAAGCACAAAACAGCGCGCAAGACTCGAACGTCTCGAAGTACTCAAAAATGGCACGGCACCGACCGCAGACACTGTCGTGGAGATGGATGCTGTCGAGACCCGCATGGGAAAGAAAACGATTGAATTCCATAACGTCAGCAAAGCCTTCGGCGATAAAACGCTGATGAAAGATTTCGAATACATCTTCCTGCGGAACCAGAGTGTCGGCATCATTGGCCCGAACGGCTGCGGAAAATCCACAATGCTGCGGATGATCACCGGAGAAGTCCTGCCGGATGCGGGAACCATCGAAATCGGCGACACGATCCGCATCGGCTATCTGGCACAGGAAGAGCCGGACATGGATACGAATCAGCGCGTGATCGACTACGTGAAAGATATCGCTGAGTATGTCCAGACCCGTGACGGCCGCATCAGCGCATCGCAGATGCTTGAACGCTTCCTGTTCACACCGGATATGCAGTACACCCCGATTTCCAAACTCTCCGGAGGCGAAAAACGGAGACTGTATCTCTTATCCGTCCTAGTGAGCGGCGCCAATGTTCTGATCCTCGACGAGCCGTCCAACAACGTTGATATCCCGACCCTGACTGTGCTTGAGGATTTCCTGAACACGTTCGTCGGCATCGTCATCACCGTTTCCCACGACCGCTATTTCCTGGATAACGTCGTGGACCGCATCTTCGAATTTGACGGAAACGGAAATCTTCTGCAGTACGAGGGCGGCTACACCGATTACCTCGAAGCAAAAGAACGCCGTTTCGGCGGAAGTGCGGAAGAAACGGCAAAAGCAGCGCCGTCCAAAACGTCCGCGGACGAACCTGCAAAGTCAAAGAACAATGACTGGAAGCAGAACCGTCCGACCCGCCTGAAATTTACGTTCAAAGAACAGCGCGAGTACGAGACCATCGATGACGATATCGCCGCACTCGAGGAAAAGATTGCATCGCTTGACGATCAGATGCTCAAAAACGCCACCAACTCTGCAAAGCTCGCCGAACTGATGGCGGAAAAAGAGAAGACCGAAGCTGCTCTGGAAGAAAAAACCGAGAGATGGGTTTATCTCACCGACCTCGCAGAACAGATTGAGGCGCAGAATCAGAAATAAAAGAAGCAAAGGAACTGTCCGCAGAAGAGAAAAAAATATGCGGGCCGTTCCTTCTTTTTTTATCGAGAAATTCGACGCGGAATTACCAGAAGTTGTAAAAAACTTGTATTTTTCCCTGAACACCCACAGAAAATCTGGACAGAATGCCCAATCGGTGTTATAATTCAAACACTGGACATAGTGGCATTGCCATGCCCTTATCCGGGTTTTTCGAAGCGCGGAGGCAACCGAAACCCGGCAGAACACCAACCTGAGAAAAGCCAAAGTAATTTTTGGTCATCATTTTTTAAGGAGGATAAAATCAAATGGCTAGAAAGATGAAAACCATGGATGGTAACCAGGCTGCAGCACATGCGTCTTATGCGTATACCGACGTAGCAGCTATTTACCCAATTACCCCTTCATCCGTTATGGCGGAGCATACCGATGAGTGGGCAACCCAGGGAAGAAAGAACATTTTCGGACAGGAAGTTCAGGTAACTGAGATGCAGTCTGAGGCAGGAGCAGCAGGTGCAGTACACGGATCACTGGCAGCCGGAGCTCTTACCACAACCTATACCGCATCCCAGGGACTTCTTCTGATGATCCCGAACCTTTATAAAATTGCCGGCGAGCAGCTCCCGGGCGTATTCAACGTATCCGCTCGTGCCCTTGCAAGCCACGCACTTTCCATCTTCGGAGATCATTCAGACGTTTACGCCTGTCGTCAGACCGGAGTCGCAATGCTCTGCGAATCCAGCGTACAGGAGGTTATGGACCTGACACCGGTTGCACACTGTGCAGCACTGAAAGGCAAAGTTCCATTTATCAACTTCTTCGACGGATTCCGTACTTCCCACGAGATTCAGAAAATCGAGACATGGGATTACGAAGATCTGAAAGACATGGTAGATATGGATGCAGTAGATGCATTCCGTAAACATGCCCTGAACCCGAACCATCCGTGCCAGAGAGGATCCGCACAGAACCCGGATATCTTCTTCCAGGCGAGAGAAGCATGTAACCCGTACTACGATGCTCTTCCGGCAATCGTACAGGAGTACATGGACAAAGTAAACGAGAAAATCGGAACCGATTACAAACTGTTCAACTACTATGGAGCAGCAGACGCTGAGCACGTAATCATCGCTATGGGTTCTGTCTGCGATACCATCGAGGAGACCATCGATTACCTCGTAGCAGCAGGCAAGAAAGTCGGCGTTGTAAAGGTACGTCTGTACCGTCCGTTCTCCGCAGAAGCACTCATCAATGCAATTCCGGAGACTGTAAAACAGATTTCCGTTCTGGACAGAACAAAAGAGCCGGGATCTCTTGGCGAGCCTCTGTACCTGGACGTAGTAGCAGCATTAAAAGGCAGCAGATTCGAGAGCACACCGGTATTCACAGGCCGTTACGGACTTGGTTCCAAGGACACCACACCGGCTCAGATCGTTGCTGTATATGAAAATACAGAAAAACAGAGATTTACCATTGGTATCGTAGACGATGTTACCAATCTGTCTCTGCCGGTTGGCGCTCCTCTGGTAACAACTCCGGAAGGAACCATCAACTGCAAATTCTGGGGACTTGGCGCAGACGGTACCGTAGGTGCGAACAAGAACTCCATCAAGATCATCGGTGACAACACAGACATGTACGCTCAGGCTTACTTCGATTATGACTCCAAAAAGTCCGGCGGTGTAACGATGTCTCACCTGCGTTTCGGAAAGAAACCGATCAAATCCACCTACCTGATCCACAAAGCAAACTTTGTTGCATGTCATAATCCTTCCTATGTGAACAAATATCACATGGTAGAGGAGCTGGTAGACGGAGGAACCTTCCTTCTGAACTGTCCATGGGATGAAGCAGGACTGGAAGAGCATCTGCCAGGTCAGGTAAAAGCATTCATCGCAAACCATAACATCAAATTCTATGTGATCGACGGCGTTAAGATCGGTATCGAGACCGGCATGGGACCGACCCGTATCAACACCATTCTTCAGTCTGCATTCTTCAAGCTTGCGAAGATCATTCCGGAAGAAAAAGCCATCGAACTCATGAAAGCAGCAGCAAAAGCTACCTATGGCCGTAAAGGTGATGATGTCGTAGCAAAGAACTGGGCAGCAATCGATGAGGGTGCAAAACAGATCAAAGAAGTTGCAGTTCCGGAAAGCTGGAAAAATGCAGCAGACGAAGGTCTGACCACAACCCACGCAGAGAGCGGCCGCGCTGACGCTGTTAAATTCGTAAATACCATCCAGGCAAAAGTAACTTCCCAGGAAGGAAACAACCTGCCTGTATCCGCATTTGCAGACTACGTAGACGGAACAACTCCGTCCGGCACATCCGCATACGAGAAACGTGGTATCGCCGTAAACGTACCTGTATGGAATCCGGAAAACTGTATCCAGTGTAACAGATGTTCCTTCGTCTGCCCGCACGCTGTTATCCGTCCGGTTGCCATGACCGCAGAAGAAGCAGCAGCAGCTCCGGAAGGCATCCAGACCATGCCGATGACCGGTATGCCGGACTACACCTTCACAATGGCTATTTCCCAGCTTGACTGTACCGGATGTGGTTCCTGTGCAAACGTATGCCCGGGCAAGAAGGGTGTGAAAGCACTGGCTATGGAAAGCCTTGCAGCACACGAAGCAGAGCAGAAATACTTCGATTATGCAGCAGCTCTTCCAGAGAAGACAGACGTTGTAGCAAAATTCAAAGAGAATACCGTAAAGGGCAGCCAGTTCAAGAAACCGCTGCTTGAGTTCTCCGGCGCATGCGCAGGCTGCGGCGAGACTCCTTACGCAAAACTGATCACCCAGCTGTTCGGTGACAGAATGTACATCGCAAACGCAACAGGATGCTCCTCTATCTGGGGTAACTCCTCACCGTCCACTCCTTACACTGTAAACGAGAAAGGACAGGGCCCGGCATGGTCCAACTCCCTGTTCGAGGACAACGCAGAGTTCGGTTATGGTATGCTTCTCGCTCAGAAAGCAATCCGCGGCGGCCTGAAAGCCAAAGTTGAGGATGTTATGAACTCCGAGAAAGCTCCGGAAGAAGTAAAAGCAGCATGCAAAGAGTATCTGGATACCTTTGACTGCGGCGCTACCAACGGAACTGCAACCGAGAAACTTGTAGAAGCAATCAAAGACGCTGACTGCGACGTTTGCAGAGACATCGTTAAGAACAAAGACTTCCTCGCTAAGAAATCCCAGTGGATCTTCGGTGGTGACGGATGGGCTTACGATATCGGATTCGGCGGCGTAGACCACGTACTTGCCAGCGGAAAAGATATCAACGTAATGGTATTCGATACCGAGGTTTACTCCAACACAGGCGGACAGGCTTCCAAGTCTACCCCGGTCGGTTCTGTTGCACAGTTCGCGGCTGCAGGTAAGTCTGTGAAGAAGAAGGATCTGGCTTCCATCATGATGAGCTACGGCTATGTTTATGTTGCGCAGGTCGCTATGGGCGCCGACATGAACCAGTGCCTGAAGGCTATGCATGAGGCTGAGAGCTATCATGGCCCGTCCATCGTTATCGCTTACGCACCGTGCATCAACCACGGCATCAAGGGCGGCATGGGCGTTTCCATGAACGAAGAGAAGAAGGCAGTTGCAGCAGGCTACTGGCATACCTTCCGCTTCGACCCGCGCCGTGCTGACAACGGTGAGAACCCGTTCCAGCTCGACAGCAAGAAGCCGTCTGCTTCTTACCGTGACTTCATCATGGGCGAGGTTCGTTACAACAGCCTTACCCGTGCATTCCCGCAGAGAGCTGAGCAGCTCTTCGAGAAGGCTGAGAAGTACGCAGAAGAGAAGTACGAGAAGTTCGCACACATGGCTTCTGAGGAGGAATAATTCCGCAAGGAATTTTCCGCCTGTACTGAACCGTACGAAAGCGGCGTAAACCGCTGAAATAAAGAGACCCCCGATTTGCAGCAATGCAGATCGGGGGTCTTGCTATATTAAAAAACCGGCATAATTGTGTAAAAGCTCAACGTACAATGCAGCACCGGCATCACATCGGTGCTGATCTTATAGGGACAATCGAAAATGAATATATCCGAAACGATACAAATACAAAGCTGTGTTCAGTGATGCAGATGGACCGTTTGCAATATCATAAAACCTTTAACAGAGTATGGCAATGAAGTGAAATTGGGAAATAAGATAAAATATACTCGACAAATGTTTGAAAAATTGATATAATATGAATAAAATATCTGCGGTGCGGAGGCAGTGGATTTTCTCGATTACCTCCTTATTGTAAGCGGCTCTTTATATCGGTAAAACTGTACAGTTGGCTCCGAGTTTGCGGCGCAAGATATTGTAGCCTAAACTTATGCTGAAGCTCCTGTATACCGACTGCCACATGATGCTTTTACAGTTTCCAATCGTGAATGATGTAATTCCGGCATAAATACAGGTTGATTCTTTATGTTTTCACTAATAAAATTTAGTAAAATCTTAATTTTGTAGGAATAAAAGAAAAAATGTTTGTTTTCAATATTCTTCAGACATGATATTCTATAATCGCTTCCATAAAGGAAAAACCATTATTTTAAGGAGGAGCAAAAGTGGCTGTGCGTTACAATCCCAATCCTGCAAGAATTACGGAGCCGTTGTATAAAGTTGAGAAACTGGAAAAATCTCCTTTGTACACTGTGCTTTGCGGCGGAAAGGAGCTGACGGTTTACCACACGGATAGTTTTGATTACGTAATTCCGGTTGTGGACGACGATTCTCCGCTAAGTTTTCAGGTAAAAGTATCCAAAGATTTCCAAAAGGCAGTTTTCCGTCCGGCCAAGACCAATGTTCAGGCTCAAATTTCCGGCCGAGAGTTGAGCTTCCAGCTGGAAAAGCCCAGTAAGGTCACCTTGGAGTTAGATGGCAATTTGAAGACACCGCTCTTCATCTTGTGCACAAAGCGTGTCCCGAAGCCCGAAAAAGTGGATCATCTTTTTGAGAGTGGGAAAATCTACAATGTTGGCACGTTAGAGGTCAAAGCGGAAGAAACGGTTTTCTTGGAAGAGGGCAGCGTTGTCTGTGGTTGCGTGAATGCTCTTTTCGCCCACGGCATGAGAATTTTAGGAAACGGCATTCTGAATGGTTGTGTATGGCATCCGAAAGAAGAAAACGGTGGCGGCAGGCCAATGATTCGGATGGTGTTTTGCGATGATGTGAAGATTCAGGGCATCACCATGGTGGACGGTGGTTCGTGGCACCTGGTTCCTGGCGCTTGCCGGAATGTGGAGATTGAGGATGTAAACATCATGTCTCGAGTTTGCACGGGTGACGGTATCGATATTGTAGGCTGTGAAGACGTGACCATGCGTAATTCCTTTATTCGCGCTTCGGATGACTGCGTGTGCATCAAAGCTGCAAGTTATCCCGACCCTGCTGCCAATAGGAATGTGAAGAATATTCTGGTAGAACACTGCGTTTTGTGGAATGCAGAACCCGGTAATGCCGTGGAAATCGGATATGAAGTGCGCTGCGATGAGATTAGCGACATCACATTCCGAGATCTGGACATCGTTCATTGCGAGTATGAGGGTAATCAGTCTGGCGGCGTGCTGACCATCCACAATGCAGATCGCGCTCACATTCATGACATTGTGTATGAAGATATCCGCGTTGAAGATGCTCAGGAAAAGTTTGTCGACATCAAGGTATTGGATTCCAAGTACTCATTGGATCGAAAACGCGGAAGTGTCGAAAATATATATTTCCGTAACGTGGAAATTCTGAATGGTAATTTCCCTGTTTCTATTATTCGCGGTTTTGAGATGCATACGGAAATGAGTCGCCCCCGAAATATCTATTTTGACAATGTAGTGGTTTTAGGCAAACAAGTCGAATCTCCCAGCGACTTGCATATGGTGGTGGAACTCTCTGATGATATTTTGTTTAATGGTACGGCACACGCAAAAAGAAATCCATTCTAATTGATATGCAGGAGTCCCGATAACTAGGAAAGAAAGACAGCGTCTTTTAGTCGCTGTCTTTCTTTTATAAAGAGACCTGCTCGCTGGGCAAGTGGTTCTGGTTTCATAGGGTATCTCAAGGAAAAAGCGGCTCATGATTAACGAATATCGGGATGCATGGCAGAGCAATAACAATTGATTCCATGTGTGATGAGCGTTTAAATTCTTTTTCAAAACAAAAAGAGGTATAATTAGAGAAAAGCTCAACATATAATGCAGCACAAGTATCACAGACAAGGGTGTGTTACGATGAAGCAGAATGTTGAGGACAGAGCCGCCATGCTGGGGGAGTATATCGTAGAGAACAAAGCTACTGTGCGCCGTGCCGCAAAGCAGTTCGGCGTGAGTAAATCCACCGTACATAAGGATGTTGCCGAGCGGCTGCGCAGCGTGGATATGGGGCTTTACAAAGAGGTGAGCAGCGTACTGGCGGTGAATAAAGCCCAGCGACATATCCGCGGCGGTATGGCGACAAAGCGCAAATACGAGGCACAGAAGAAATGAGAAAAGCCCTCCGCAAACAAATACGGAGGGCTTAAATTCTATGTGGCTTTAAATAGCTTGGTTAGCTTTTTACAGGTACTTCCTGCGGGGCCTTTTTGTGGCGGCTTTCCGGTAGTGTATACTTGCTTGTGAAGCGGTTGTAATAGCCGGTGAAGCGCGGGTCGCCGGAGGTTTTGATCTCGTTTAAGTAACCGTGTGTGTCCATGGTAGAATCCTTGATCTGGATCAGGCATACCGCAATGTTAGAGCAGTGATCGGAAACGCGCTCGAAATTGTTGAGGATGTCTGAGAGCACGAAGCCGAGCTCAATGGTGCACTTGCCTTCCTGTAAGCGGCGGATGTGGCGGTTTTTCAGTTCAACTTTCAATGAATCGATGACCTGTTCGAGCGGCTCTACTTCGTAGGCAAGCTGTAAGTTGTTCTCGACGAACGCGTCTGTCGTGATGTTCAAAATCTCGATGATGGCACCTGTGAAGACCTCAAGCTCCTGCTGGGCCTTTTCGGAGAATTTCAGATCTTTATCGTGGATCTCGCGTGCAACGCGCAGGAGATTCACCGCGTGGTCGCCGATACGCTCGAAATCGCCGATGGTATGCAACAGCTGCGAAACATCGTTGCTGTCGGCCGTAGAGAGGTTTTTACTGGAAATTTTGACGAGGTAAGAACCGAGCTTATCTTCGTACTGGTCGATGGTTTCTTCGTTTTTCTCGATTTTTTCTGCTGTGGCGGAATCAAAATGCGAGAGCAGACCGATGGAATCCAAAATGGTGTCGCGCACAAGGTCTGCCATTTTTGTGGTGGCATTGCGGCACTCCGCAATCGCGAAGGACGGAGAGAGCAGCAGACGCTCATCGAGCAAAACCGCGTGCGGGTCCTGCTTGCCGGGCTTCAGGCGCTTATCACGCACGGTGATAACGGCGAGCTTTTCAAGCTGATTGCAGAAGGGCAGCAGAATGAACGTGGTGATGAGGTTGAATGCGGAGTGCGCGACCGCGATCATAAACGAGGAGATCGGCTGGTCGGTGAATGTGAAGTGGAAAATGCTGTTTGCAATATAAAAGCCGGAAAGACAGATGACGGTGCCGAGCACGTTAAAGTAGATATGCACGGCGGTCACGCGCTTTGCGTTTTTTGTGGTGCCGATGGAGGAAAGCAGCGCCGTGATACATGTACCGATGTTCTGGCCCATAATGACCGGCAGCGCCATGCTGAACGAAATGCTGCCCGTCATGGCGAGAGACTGCAGAATGCCGAGCGAAGCAGCGGAGCTCTGGATGAGTGCCGTGATGCCTGCGCCGACTAAAATGGCGATGATGGGGTTATCGAGAATCGTTAAGACCTCTTTAAACTGCGGCAAATCCGCAAGCGGTTTTACCGCGCCGCTCATCATGGTCATGCCGGTCATCAAAATGGCGAAGCCGACACATACGGAGCCGATGTCCTTTTTCTTGCTGCTCTTGGTGAACATGATGAGAATGATGCCGATGAGCGCCACGATGGGCGAAAAGCTCTCCGGCTTTAAAAGCTGTACGAAAACGTTGTCGCTCGTGATGCCGGAAAGGCTTAAGATCCACGCAGTGACGGTGGTACCGATGTTTGAGCCCATGATGACGCCGATGGTTTGCCCAAGCTCCATGATGCCGGAGTTGACGAGGCCGACCAGCATGACCGTCATAGCAGAGGAGGACTGGATTGCAATGGTGATGCCCATGCCGAGCAAAAGGGCCTTGAAGCGGTTTGAGGTCATGGAACGCAAAATACGTTCGAGCTTGCCGCCGACCATTTTTTCAAGGCTGGAGGAAAGCAAATGCATGCCGTAGAGGAAGAACGCAAGTCCGCCAAAGAGTGTAATAACGGAGAAAATGTCCATTTGTGGTTGCAGCTCCTTTGTGTGCGCAAAACGCTCGCTTTTCAAATTTTTTTCTTTTTTCTTACTTAATCTTTACATACAAGCTTATTCTAACATAGGTGACGGCGGGAATTCAATGCTTTTTTGATAAAAAATGTCGAAAGAGAAAATTATCTTGCCTTGACCCGCGGCAAACATCGCGGTATACTGTATTTATATTTTAGGCGCGTTTTAGGCAAACGCATTTGAATACTTGAAAAACAAGGTGGGAAACGTGATGAAAACGGCGGCAATTTTAGTGGCGGCGGGCAGCTCTGCACGTATGAAAAGCGGCGGCGCTTCGAAAACGATGATGGAGATCGGCGGCGAGCCGGTTTTGAGCCGTACACTGCGCGCTTTTGAGAATGCCGCGTGCATCTCAAAGATCGTTATTGTGGCGCGTGCGTGCGATTTCGATGCAATCCAAAAAGCGTCGGCGTTCGTCACAAAGCCGCTCACGATTACCGAGGGCGGCAAGGAGCGGCAGGATTCCGTTTCAAACGGTGCGGCGCTTTGCGGTGACGCAGAGTATATCGCCGTGCACGATGCGGCGCGACCGTTTATCACGCCGGAGGAAATCGAAACCGTGTGCGCGGACGCGGAAAAATACGGCGCGGCGACGCTGGCGGTGCCGGTGAAAGACACCATCAAGGTTGCTGCGGCGGACGGCACGGTGTGCGCTACGCCGGAAAGAAGCACTTTGCGTGCCATTCAGACGCCGCAGGTATTCCGCCTTTCTTTGTATAAAGAAGCGCTGTGCCTTGCGAAAAACGCCGGAAAGCAATATACGGACGATTGCCAGCTCATTGAAGCGGCGGGCGGCAAGGTATATTTGACCCCGGGCGACTACAAAAACATCAAGATCACAACGCCGGAGGATCTGCTTGTGGCAGAGGCTTTTGCGGCGGAAAAGTAAAGGAGTGTTACTATGCGGATTGGTCACGGTTATGATGTACACAAGCTTGTAGAAAACAGAAAGCTCATTTTGGGCGGCGTGCATATCCCGTATGAAAAGGGCCTTTTGGGGCATTCCGATGCGGACGTACTCGCGCATGCCATAGCGGATGCTTTGCTCGGCGCGGCGACGCTCGGGGACATCGGCGTGCTTTTCCCGGACGATGACCCGCAGTACGCCGGTGCGGACAGCTTAAAGCTGCTCGCGGTGGCGGTGGCGGCGGTACGCCGCAAGGGCTTTGGTATTGAAAATATCGATGCGACGGTTTTGGCACAGCGTCCGAAGCTGCGCCCGTACATCGATGAGATGCGCCGCAACATTGCATCCGCCTGCAACCTCGACCTCGATTGCGTGAGCATCAAGGCGACGACGGAGGAGGGCCTCGGCTTTACCGGCCGCGGCGAGGGTATTGCAGCGCATGCGGTGTGCCTGCTGAAATAAATTTGCAGTATTTTTGAGAGCTTCGCTTCGGCGGGGCTCTTTTTTGCACCAATTCCCGGCTTGTCTCATATTCTGTTTTGATGAGACTGTTTTGAAGGCTTGGAGGTGCTTGCAATGGAAAACAAAAGAGACACGGGCGGGAAGCGGCTTATTGTTGTCAGCAGCGTGACCTATGCGCTGAAAAGCCGTGATCTGCTTTTTCAAAGAGGGATAAAAGCCTACATTGAGCGGCTGCCGCGCACCCGAGAAAGCGGCTGCGGCTATGGTGTATATGTTCCGCAGCGCACGGACGAAGCGGAGCACATTTTGCGGGATGCAGGCGTGAAAGTGTTCTACCGTGCGGAACGGGGCGAAAAAAATGATCTATCTCGATAACAGCGCGACGACGTACCCAAAGCCGCTTTCGGTGCGCCGCAAAATGGCGCAGGCGCTGGAGCAATTCGGCGCGAACCCCGGCCGCGGCGGGTTTAAAATGAGCTTGCAGACGGCGCAGGCGATCTACGATGTGCGGCAGAAGGCGGCGAGCTTTTTCGGTGCGGCGGGCCCGGAGTGCATCTCGTTTCAGCCGAGCTGCACGCAGTCGCTGAATATCGTTATCCACTCGTTAAAGCGTGGCGACCATGTGCTTGTGACCGATTTGGAGCACAATGCGGTCTTGCGGCCGTTGAAAGCCATGGAGGCGCACGGTGTTTCGTTTACCGTTGTGCCCGTGACGCCCGGCGACAACGACGCGACGCTCGACGCGTTCCGTCATGCGATGCGCGAGAACACAAGGTTGTTTGTCTGCACGCAGGCCTCGAATGTATTCGGCATTCGCGTGCCTGTGGAGCGGCTGGCGGCGCTTGCGCATATATACGGCGCGGAGATCTGCGTGGACGCGGCGCAGTCCGGCGGGGTGATTCCCATTCATGCGGAGCGCGACGGCATCGATTACCTTTGCTGCGCAGGACACAAGGGGTTATACGGTCCGATGGGCACGGGTATGCTCATTACGAAAAACGGCGAAAAGCTAGAAAGCCTGATACAGGGCGGCACGGGTACGCGCGCGTTGGAGCTGGACCAGCCGCGGGAAATGCCGGAGTACCTTGAAAGCGGCACGCAGAATGTGCCGGGCATCCTCGCACTCGGCGCGGGCATGGATTTTGTGCGCACGAACGGTGAATACATGCTGCGGGAGAGGGAAATGCGCCACATTCGCCGCGTATACGAGGCATTCAAAAACATGCCGCATGTTGTTTTATACACCGCAATGCCGGACACGATGTACTTTGTGCCGGTGCTCGGCTTTAACGTGCGCGGCATGCAGAGTGAAGAAGTGGGCGAGGTACTTGCAAAGCGGAACATTGCCGTGCGCTGTGGGTTCCACTGTGCACCGCTCGTACACCGCAAAATGGGAACGGACGGTGAAACGCCCGGCGGCGCGGTGCGCGTTTCGCCGGGTGCGTTCACGACCGACAGGGACATTACGGAGCTGATTCGCACGGTCTATTCGCTCCGGGCTGAAAGTGCGGCGCGAAAAGTCGAATAAAAATGAACAAAGTGTAAATAAAAATCGAAAAATATAGAAAAGAACAGGAAAGAACATACAATTCCCCCTTTTCATCCCCACCTCTTTGTGTTAAACTATATACAGTACGCATTTAGGTTTTGTAAAAAGTAAATCGTATGGAGCGGATGTGCACCGTGTGCATGTACCGCCGAATCCTGTGCAAAGAGGTGAATGCTTTGAATAAGGTTTTTGAAGCTATTGCTTCCTGGTGGGAGTGGATGGTGAGCATTGCCATGAATTTTCAATTTAAAGATGCCGTTGATATTATCATCGTTGCATTTTTGATCTACGGTCTGGTCAAGCTTGTGCGCGAAACGCGCGCGGGGCAGCTTGTAAAGGGACTTTTTCTGCTTGTCATTCTGTTTATTATTTCTTCGTATTTTAATCTGGTGATGGTCTGTCTCTTATACACATCTGACGCTGCCGACGACTAGTCGGGTGTAGATCTCGGTGGGCG
>ENA-OZKX01000704-OZKX01000704.1-human-gut-metagenome-genome-assembly--contig:-NODE-704-length-15367-cov-5.604428_pt1 | contig 15367 bp, 9 predicted proteins | sample MGYA00244831_ERZ653774 | MGnify/ENA primary metagenome ERZ653774 (study PRJEB26926, sample SAMN06165314) | human gut metagenome | biome: ENVO:00009003; feature: ENVO:2100002; material: ENVO:00002003...
TCGTCGGCAGCGTCAGATGTGTATAAGAGACAGGATTATTGCTAAAAATCAGCCGGGTGTGGGTACGGTTACTAATCTTGATGGAGAGTTTTCTATTAAAGTGGGGCCCTATGATGTGATTCAGGTGACTTTCATTGGTTACCAGACAGTTGAGATTCCTGTATTATCCATTAAAGATCGAAACAATTTAAAGATAAAGATTGTAGAAGATAATACAAAGATCGATGAGGTTGTGATAACATCTAGCGGTGTTCAGAAAAAGAAGACACTGACAGGAGCTATTACTAATGTTGATATCAAACAGCTGAATGCTCCGGGTGCTAATCTTTCCAATGCGTTAGCTGGTGTTGTACCTGGTATTATAGCTATGCAGAGTAGCGGTGAACCGGGTGAAAATATGTCTGAGTTTTGGATTCGTGGTATGAGTACGTTTGGTGCAAAATCGGGTGCTTTGATTCTCGTAGATGGTGTTGAACGTAGCTTTAATGAGATTCCGGTAGAAGATATTGAATCATTTTCTGTTTTGAAAGATGCGTCGGCTACTGCTATTTACGGACAGCGTGGTGCAAATGGAGTGGTTCTGATTACTACCAAGCGCGGTGAAAAAGGAAAAGTAAAGATAAATGTGAAGGCAGGCTTCAACTGGAATACTCCTGTAAAAGTGCCTGAATATGCCAGTGCTTATGATTGGGCGCGTTTAGCAAATGAAGCGAGAGTAGGACGTTATGAGTCTCCATTATATACTGACGAAGAAATGTCTATTATTCAACACGGGCTCGATTCAGATTTATATCCGAATATAGACTGGAGAGATTTGATGTTGAAAAGTGGCGCACCGAGTTATTATGCGAATATAAGTTTTTCAGGAGGTAGTGATAATGTACGTTATTTCGTATCGGGGCAATATACAAGTGAAGACGGACGTTATCGAACTTCCAGTTCAGAAAATAAATATAATACTAATTCTACATACGAACGTTATAACTACCGCGCTAATGTAGATATGAATCTGACTCGTACAACTGTTTTGAAAGTAAATGTCGGTGGATGGCTGGTAAATCGCAATTCTCCTTCTAGCAGTTCGGGAGATATTTGGAAATCTTTTGCTGCTTTTACTCCGCTTTCGTCACCGCGTAAATGGTCTTCTGGTCAGTGGGCAAGTGTGAATGGGGCAAAAACTCCAGAATATCGGATGACGCAAACGGGGTACCGCACCATTTGGGAGAATAAGATTGAAACTAGTGTGGCTTTGGAACAAGACTTAAAGTTTATTACAGAGGGGTTGAAATTCTCCGGGGTCTTTGCATTTGATACATATAACAAAAATACGATAGTTCGTTCTAAGGAAGAAGAACTTTGGGAAGCAGAGTCCTATCGGGATGAGAAAGGCCAGTTGGTTTTGAAAAGATTGCAGAATGCTTCCGCAATGAGTCAAAGAAAAGAGGTGAGTGGGGACAAACGCTATTATTTGCAAGCGTCATTAGACTATAGTCGACTGTTTGCACAGAAACATCGTGTTGGTGCGTTTGCCATGGTTTATCAACAGGAAACTTCAGATATAAACTTTGATGAGAGTGATTTGATAGGGTCGATACCACACCGTAATTTAGCTTATTCTGGCCGCTTTACGTATGCTTTTAAAGATAGATACATGGCTGAATTTAACTGGGGATATACTGGTTCGGAAAACTTTGAGAGTGGTAAACAATTTGGCTTTTTCCCTGCCGTATCTGCCGGATGGGTCGTTTCGGAAGAATCGTTTATAAAGAAGGCCGCTCCTTGGTTGGATATGTTCAAAATCAGAGCTTCTTATGGTGAGGTGGGTAATGATGAATTGCAAGGGCGTCGTTTTCCCTATATTTCTTTGGTAAGTACGGATGATGGAGGTTCTTATTATTTTGGTGAATTTAGAACTAATAGAGTACAAGCTTATCGTATTAAAACTTTAGGAACTCCGAATTTGACATGGGAGGTAGCCAAAAAGTATGATATAGGAGTTGATTTCAGCGTTCTCAATGGGAAATTCACAGGAGCTGTAGACTATTTTGTGGATAAACGTGATGATATTTTTATGCAGCGTAACCAAATGCCATTAACGACCGGACTTGCTGACCAGACTCCAATGGCAAATGTGGGTAAAATGAAATCTTTCGGATGGGATGGTAATATAGCTTTCACTCAGCAAATAGGTCAGGTAAATCTACAACTCCGAGCTAATTTTACTTATCAGACTACTGATATCCTTGATAAGGATGAGGCTGCTAATGAGTTGTGGTATAAAATGGATAAAGGTTTTCAGTTGAATCAAAGTCGCGGTTTTATTGCCTTGGGACTGTTTAAGGATCAGGAAGATATAGACCGTAGTCCATCACAGGCAGGATTGGCAAATAAAGCAGTCCTTCCGGGTGATATAAAGTACAAGGATGTAAACGGAGACGGAATCATTAATGATGATGACATTGTGCCTTTGGGATACAGACAGCAACCAGGACTTCAATATGGTATTGGTCTGAGTGCAAACTGGAAAAACTGGAATCTCAGTATGTTATTACAGGGAACAGGAAAATGTGACTTTTTTGTGGGAGGTAACGGACCGCATGCTTTCCATGATGGTCGTACCGGTAATATTCTGCAAGTTATGGTAGAGGGGAATCGTTGGATTCCAAAAGAAATTTCGGGAACAGAAGCTACGGAAAATCCGAATGCCGATTGGCCACGTTTGACGTATGGCAATAATAATATGAATAATCAGGCTTCTACATTCTGGTTGCACGACAGAAAATATCTGCGTTTGAGAAATGTAGAACTATCTTATGATTTTCCTCAGTTATGGACACGGAAATTCTATGTAAACAACTTACGTATTGGATTTATCGGACAGAACTTATTGACTTGGGCTCCATTCAAATGGTGGGATCCGGAAGGAACTAGAGAAGATGGAAGTAACTACCCAATCAATAAAACATTCTCATGCTATCTCCAATTTAGCTTTTAATTTTAAAATGTCGAATTATGAAGAAATTATTATATACCATATTGTTGTCCTTAGGTACGTTTTTATTTACTGCATGTACCGATTATATCAATGTGGATAAATATTTTTATGATCAGGTATCATTAGATTCTGCTTTTTCCAAGCGGGTGTATGTAGAAGGATGGCTGTCAAGTGCATATAGTGTAATGGATAATATTGGTGAGTATCGCGAACCGTTTCGCTGGGCAAGCGATGATCTTTATCATCCGGATATGAAAGAGTATGTGGAAGGAAATTACAGTGCCGACCATCAGCTTAGTGATGATGATAGAAATAACTCACGCTTGTGGAAATATTATGAGGGAATCCGTAAAGCGTCTACTTTTATAGATAATGTAGATCGTTGTCCGGAATTGACGATGGATGAAAAAACGGATTTGAAGGGACAGGCACGTTTCCTACGCGCTTATTGTTACTGGGCATTAATACGTGTTTATGGCCCGGTGCCTTTAATCCCGACAGAAGGGTTGGATGTGAATCTTTCCTATGAGGAACTGTCATTACCCCGTGAACCTTTTGATAATGTGGTTGATTTTATAGACGCAGAATTGGCTGAGACTGCCCGCTCGCTGCCAATCAAAAGGACAGTCAACAATTTGGGACGTCCCACCCGTGGTGCTGCATTAGGGCTTCGTGCCAGAGTTTTGCTTTATGCTGCCAGTCCGCTTTTCAATGGAAATATCGACTTTTTTGATGTGAAAGATTGCTATGGAAATCAATTGGTATCTCAAACTTATGATGAGACTAAATGGGCGAAAGCGGCAGCTGCAGCTAAGGATGTGATTGAATTGGCTAAGGCGAGCAATTTGTATGAACTTTATGTTATAGCTCCGAAAGCTACGGTTTTACCTTCTCAGCGTCCACCTTATAATGAACTTTATTCGGACAAGAACTATCCGGAAGGTTGGGCAGATGTCGATCCGTTGCTTTCTTATAAATCAATTTTTGATGGTACGATACTTGGATCGAAAAATCCTGAGTTGATATTTACTAGAACAAGGGAAGGAACTGCGCATATTAATGACTGGGCGTATCAGTCGACTCCTAAAACATTGAGAGGAAATAATCGTTTGGCAGTTACACAAAAGCAAGTCAATGCTTATGCAATGAATGATGGACGTTCAATTACAGAGGCTGCTAGTACGAATGACTATGTGACAGAAGGTTTTACAACACAGGCTTATGCCGCAGAAAATCCATTCTTACCGGCTAAAGTTAATCTGATGTATAATAATCGTGAACCTCGTTTCTACGCATCGATTGCTTATAACGGATCAGTTTGGGAAGCTTCCAGTGCTTCCGAGTCCGATTATCGTGATAAACAAATATTTTATTATCGTGGTTTGAACGATGGTAAGCAGGGATTTAAGGAAGAATGCCCTTTGACGGGAATTACTTTAAAGAAGTTTTATAATTCGGAAGATTCGAGAACGGAAGGCGGATATCTCGTTGATAAGACAGAGATGACAATACGTTATGGTGAAATACTGTTGATTTATGCTGAAGCTTTGAATGAGCTGACTTCCGGACAAGTATATCATCTGACGACTTATACAGGAGCTGATGTTGAAATTCAGCGTAATGTCGATGAAATGCGGTATGCTATAAAGCGTATCCGTATGCGTGCCGGAGTACCTGACTATACTGATGAGACCTATAATAATCCGAATGATTTCCGTGTGAAACTGAAGAGAGAGCGTCAGATTGAGTTATTGGGAGAAAACAGTATGCGTTATTTTGATTTACGACGTTGGAAAGACGCGATGACAGAAGAAAACCAGTTGTTGCAAGGATGCAACATAAATATCAGTGATGACGAAAAGCGTGTAGCTGATTTTTACAAGCCGACTATTATCACTTCGGTGCATAAGGTGTTTGAACAAAGGATGTATTTGTGGCCTTTCCCCACTTATGAACTGAAACGCAATGTAAATATGACACAGAATCCCGGATGGTAATACTTACTAAATTTAGCATGTTATGAAACAAAAAAGATATATATATGGAATCGTGGGATGCCTGCTGATTTCGATGATGTTAGGAATCTCCTCATGTGACGGACTGGAAGACGAATTGTTTCAGAAGAACTCGTATATTGTCCACAATGGATGGCAAGATTATGCTTTAGAAGTGGCTGAGGATAATACGACTATACTTCCGATTTATTTTGGTGTGAATGGCACTTCTGCTAATGACAAGGACATTTGTCTGACCATGGAGATAGACCCTGATACATTACAGAAATATAATTGGGAGAAATATAAAAATCAGTCGGACTTATACTATAAGATATTGCCGGCAGGTACTTATACATTTGATGCAGACTCATGGACTATTCCGAGTGGGGAGCTGAATGCGACGGCTGCTATTAAAATCGATTTGAACAAGATAGAGGAATTAGGAAGCTTGTATGATGATTATGTACTTCCACTTCGCATCACTTCTTCGACTGGTGAACCTATGGGGCAGAACAAATATACCAAAGTGCTGGCACATATCGGGTTTAAAAATGATTATTCTGGTACGTATAGTGGAAAAGGTATTATTACGCAGCAAGGAACTACATATACGACTGAGATTACCAGTACACAGCTTTATGCAATTAACAATGATATTTGCTATATGTTTGTTGGTGAGAAAACTCGTGCAAATACCCCAGACTATTTGAACTATGTGGTTGAAATAAAGCGCGATGAATGGGGAGGTATTACATTATCAAGTGAGGTAGGTAGCTTAGAGTTTAAGTCGTATAATAGTAAACTCAGTCGTAAATATACTTATAATTATAACGACCAGCGATATTATACTGAGATTACCACCGTTGAGCTTGCTTATGAGTATCTGGATAAAACTCAGAGTGAAGATTTGCGAATGACATTCGAAGGATCTTTCTCTATGTCAAGAGATGTGTTGAGAGTGGAATATCCTAATGTAGATGTAGAAGAGTAATTTACCTTAGTTATAATATATATATGAAAGTAATGAAATATTTCGTTTTCGCGTCATTGCTTTGTCTTTGTGCATGTAGCGATGATAACGATAACAAAAATAATGAGATACCCCAAGACCTGGTGGAATTGAAAGTTGACGCCAGTGAAATCAGTATTGCACAGGGGGATACCAGAACTGTAAAAATAACGTCAGGTAATGGCGAATATGTGGTAACTTCGGCAAACGAAGAAGTGGTAACGGCGGAAGTGAATGGCGATCTGGTGACACTGACAGCTGTAGAAGGGCAAAATAATGCTCAGGGAGTAGTGTATGTGAGAGATAAATACTACCAACGTGCTAAAATTTTGGTTAATACGGCAGCAGAGTTCGAATTGAAACTGAATAAGACATTATTTACACTTTATTCGCAAGTGGAAGGCGCAGATGAGGCTATAGTCAAAATCTATACAGGAAATGGAGGTTATTCATTGGAAGTGGTCGACGAAAATAATTGTATTGAGGTCGATCAGTCTACACTTGAAGATTCGGAATCATTTATAGTGAAAGGTATCGCACAGGGAAATGCAGAAGTTAAGATAACAGATCGGAAAGGAAAAGAAGCTTTTGTCAATCTGAATGTGATTGCTCCTAAGCAGATAACGACTGATGCTGATGAAAAGGGTGTGTTGATTAATGCTAATCAAGGTTCTCGGCAAGTGAAGATTCTTATAGGGAATGGAGAATATCAGATTCACGATGCTGGTGACTCGAAAATAATTCGTCTGGAAGTTTATGGTAATATCGTGACTGTTACCGGAAGAAAGGCAGGAGAAACTTCGTTTACTTTAATCGATGCCAAGAAACAGATATCCCAACCTATTCATGTAGTAATAGCGCCGGAAAAGCGTTGGTATATGAATTTAGGCAGAGATTATGCAGTTTGGACTCACTTTGGTGAGATGACCGGTGATGGATTAGAAAGCATCAAGGCTGCTACTAATGATTTCAAATTGAAAAAGATGACCTGGGAGTTGGTAACTCGTATTGATGGAACGAACTGGTTACAGACTTTCATAGGTAAGGAAGGCTATTTCATTCTTCGTGGTGGCGATTGGGAAAACAATAAGGGCAGACAGATGGAACTTGTCGGTATAAGTGATAAACTTAAACTTAGAACAGGACATGGAGCTTTCGAACTTGGAGCATGGACGCATATAGCCTTGGTTGTGGATTGTTCGAAAGGAAAAGATGACTATAATGAAAAGTACAAGCTTTATATTAATGGTAAACAACTTCAGTGGACTGATACTCATAAAACGGATATAGATTACTCTGAGATAGACCTTTGTACAGGCAATGATGGTGGAAGAGTATCTATCGGAAAAGCTAGTGACAATAGACGTTTCCTTGATGGTGCTATACTCGAAGCACGTATATGGTATGTTTGTCGTACGGAAGAACAGTTAAAGGCTAACGCATGGAATCTTGAAGAAGTCAATCCGGAAGGATTATTGGCTCGCTGGGATTTCTCAGCCGGTGCACCGGTTGCTTATATTGAGGATGGCACTAATTCCGACCATGAATTATTAATGCATATCTCTAAGTACGATAGTTGGAATGCTACGGAATTCCCAATGAGCAGATTCGGGGAAGCTCCTATCGAAGTACCTTTTAAGTAATCTCTAAATTTGAAGAAAAATGAAAGCAATATTCAAACTGTTTATATTGAACCTCTTGGCTTTGGCATTACTTCCATCTTGTAGTGATGATGATCAGTCAAACTCAGAACAGAATGATCCGGTCAGTGGCAATATTTCTCCGGTAGGTTCATTTTCCGTAGAAGCTACCAATAACGAGAATGAACTTCTGGTGAAATGGACCAATCCCAGTAATCGCGACGTGGATATGGTAGAACTCTCTTACAGGGACGTGGAAACGAGCTTGTCTCGTGCTACCGACTTCTCACCGGGACATATCATCATACAGGTAGAACGTGATGTTACACAGGAATATCTGTTGAAAGTTCCTTATTTTGCTACTTACGAAGTTTCTGCCGTAGCTATCAGTAAAGCCGGCAAGCGATCGGTACCCGAAAGCCGTATTATGATGCCTTATCATGAAAAGGTGGATGAGCCGGAACTGAAACTGCCGGAGATGCTGGACCGTGCACATTCTTACATGACTTCTGTCATTGGATATTATTTCGGCAAGAGTTCCAGAAGCTGCTGGCGTGGTAATTATCCTTATGATGGAAAAGGTTATTGGGATGGTGATGCGTTAGTTTGGGGACAAGGTGGCGGTCTTTCGGCATTTGTCGCTATGCGTGATGCAACCAAAGAGAGCGAAGTGGAGAATCTTTACGGTGCAATGGATGATATGATGTTCAAAGGAATACAGTATTTCTGCCAGTTGGATCATGGAATTTTGGCTTATTCCTGCTACCCGGCTGCCGGTAACGAACGTTTTTACGATGATAATGTATGGATCGGGCTCGATATGGTCGACTGGTACATGGAAACGAAAGAGATGCGTTATCTGACACAGGCAAAGGTGGTGTGGCGCTACCTGATTGATCACGGTTGGGATGAGACCTGTGGAGGAGGCGTGCACTGGAAAGAGTTGAACGAACATACTACCAGCAAGCACTCTTGCTCTACCGGACCTACTGCTGTGATGGGCTGTAAGATGTATCAGGCAACTCAGGAACAGGAATATCTGGACTGGGCGATCAAATGTTACGACTATATGCTCGATGTATTGCAAGATAAGTCCGACCATTTATTTTATGACAATGTGCGTCCGAATAAGGATGATCCCAATTTGCCGGGTGACCTTGAAAAAAACAAGTATTCCTACAACTCCGGACAACCATTGCAGGCAGCCTGTCTCTTATATAAGATTACCGGCGAACAGAAATATCTGGATGAAGCGTATGCGATTGCTGAAAGCTGTCATAAGAAATGGTTTATGCCCTATCGTTCCAAAGAGCTGAACCTTACTTTCAATATTCTTGCTCCGGGACATGCCTGGTTCAATACGATCATGTGCCGCGGATTCTTTGAACTTTATTCTATAGACAATGACCGTAAATATATCGATGATATCGAAAAGTCAATGATTCATGCGTGGAGCAGTAGCTGTCATCAGGGCAACAACTTGCTGAATGACGATGATCTGAGAGGGGGGACTACCAAGACCAGTTGGGAAATACTCCATCAGGGAGCATTGGTTGAATTGTATGCCCGGTTAGCAGTATTGGAACGTGAAAACCGATAGTTGAATGATTCCCGTTCAGGGAAAATAAGAAAATAAAAAAGCCATCCCCGGAATAGACGAAGTAGGGATGGCTTTTTTGTAGTGTGCTTACTATTGTTCGGCAGACTATGTTCCGTGAGTTTTTGGAAAGGTTATTCCTTGACAGGCTCAGCCGGTTTGTCTTTGGATGCAGTGTCAGTAACGACTGTATCGTTGACAATAGCGGTCGGTGCACTCAGTTCTGTCTTAACAGGTTCCTCGCTCTTGGTTACAGTATCTTTTACTACTGTATCATTAACGATAGCTGTTGCATTAACTTCTGTCAGGGCTGTCGCAGCTTCTGCAGAGTTCTGAGCCTTAACAAGGAATGAACCACCACAAACAAACATAAACATTGCTACTACTAATACTAATTTTTTCATAATCGTTTGCTTTAATGATTATTAAACATATATTTTCAATTCTCTCTTATGTGTTAGGGAATCGGTTGTTACGTTATCTAACGGCTAATTAAAGGTCAAAGTGTGTGCCAAAGACTGATGCATGCTGTTAATGCGTTGATTATAAGTGAAATATGTAGATTGTGTACATTGTCTATAGTGTGGAAACGTATGGGAAATGTGTGGAAAATGGGGCAGGGAGTGTGGAATATTTCTACAGTAATATACTTTGCTAAGTAACGATAAATAATGCGAGAATGGTTATGATACAATCAATAGCTATTCTATTTTTCTTTCGTATCACCTAGGTTGAACAATTGAATCACCTAGGTAATACATTCGTCACCTAGGTACTACGAAATAAAATAACTAATAAAAATGAAAGTTTCGGCAAATAGAATGCTTGTTTAGCGGTAACTTACCCTAAACGGCATGGAAATGAAATACCTGACTAAACAGTTGAAAACTATTCGATTTCATCCGGCCAAGGACAGGGCTTACCTGTGGCTTTGACAGTCGGACGCTGGGCATTTACTTTTCTCAAATAGGTTCCTAATTCTTTAGAAAGGTGTCTGACAATATCCGGATGTTGCGTGCTGAGGTCATGACTTTCGCCTATATCATCGGGAATATTGAATAGCTCTTTTTTGCCTGTGCCATAGTAATAGATCAATTTCCAGTCACCATTGCGTACGGCACAATTAAAGTTGATTCCCGGACCGTCGTTTCCCCAGTTGTTGGGCATGTTCCAAAAGAGGCTGCGCCCTTTGGAAGGATTTCCGGTTTGTTTCAGCAGAGGCAGGAAACTGATACCATCGATAGGCTGAACCGTTTGGTATTTTTTGATACCTGCCATTTCGAGGATAGTGGGATAAAAGTCTTCTATCAGCAGATAATCATTGCATTTGCTGTTAGGCGCTACGACACCGGGCCAGCTGACGATCATCGGCTCACGGATGCCACCTTCATAGGTGGAGCCCTTACCACTATTCAGTGGATGGTTTTGTGTATGGAGTTTGCCGTCACGCCAGTATGATTCGGCGGCAAGTCCTCCGTTGTCGCTCATAAAGATGATGATGGTGTTGTCAGCTTCTCCGCTTTTTTCCAGCCAGTCCATTAAATCACCCAGACTCTTATCCATACCTTCTATCAGCGTGGCATAAGCGGCTTCGTGATCGGTCATGCCTTTTTTCTTGTATTTGTCGTAGAAACGTTTGTCCTTGTCCAATGGGACATGGATGGCGTATTGAGACATATACAGGTAGAAGGGTTGGTTGTACTTCTTGGCTTTGTTCAATGCTTTGATGGCTTCCAAGGTTAATGCTTCGGTAACGAAGGTTTCCGTTCCCCAGTACTTCTCAAGTCCGGGAACGGCCATGAGCGATATCGGTTTTCCGTTTTTGTTGTGACCATAATTTTCTTCTCCCAGATAGCTGGCAAGTCCTCCGGCTGCGTGTCCGGCTATGTTTACTTCGAATCCCCAGTGGTGCGGGTCTTCTCCCGGAGTATCTATGGCGCCGAAATGTGCCTTTCCGCAATGAATCGTATGATAGCCGCTGTCTTTCAGCAGTTGTACGAAAGAAGTTCCTACGAATGTATTGTTGGTGCCAGGCACCTGACTTACTCCGTTATAGTTCCAGTCTGGTACTTCCAGCACTTTATCTTTACGGTCTGTTTTTATATTCTTTTGCAGTGTCCAGTTGGTTACTCGGTGACGTGCCGCGTTCGTTCCGGTGATGAGGCTGCATCGGGTGGGAGAACTGATACTGCTCGCATACGCTTGTGTAAACATCATGCCCTGTTTGGCAAGTCGTTCCATGTTGGGTGTTTCATACAGCTCATTGTAGTCTGTCTTTTGTGTCCAGAAGGGGAGCGAAGTGTCCTGCCATCCCATGTCATCTACCATAAAGAGGATGATGTTAGGACGTTTGTCCACCCGTTGTGTCTGAACGGACTTCTGTGCTTGCAGACTGGTACTAACCAGTGGTATGAGCGTGAGGGGGAAAAGTATTTTTTTGTTCATCGGTTGATTATTTAGTGTTATTTCTTTATTTCAATTCTACCGGTCTTTCTTATGGGTATACTCCGTAATTCCTGCTTTTTGCCGGAATCAGCCCATATTCTCAATGTGCCGGTACAATGGACGTCCAGTATCAATGTATCTGCACTACGTTCAAGTATCTGCACGGTAGCAGGCGACAGATATTTCTCTTGTATGCCGATAACTGCCCAGCCTTTGCGGATAGGACAAAGGTGGAACAGGCAATCTGTGAATCCGGATAGCTTTATTTTTCTTTCGGATGCGGTCAATACTTCTGCGCTTTGTTTTTCCCAGTTGAATGCGAGAATGCTATCGGAAGAAAAACGAGCGGATTCTTCGATATTTTCCCGTAAAAAGTAATCTTCCCGCTTGATGAAGCTTTCTACTTCTTGGTAAGAGGGGGAGGTGTTCAGATTGTAACAAATGACTGAGGTGGCTTCGTCCCCTGTAGGTGCAAATACCCGGTAGGCTTTGCCGCTTTGCAATGGATTGGTCAGTATGCATTCCGGAGTTGGAACGGCTGGGGCTGAGGGACGGAATATCTTTCCGGCTTCATCAATCAGGGGACGGATATTAGCTGCAATAAATTCAGTTGGTGAGTCTGATAGGTAAACAGGTCCACCGGAGATGGCCTTTGAACGTGCCATCAGACTACCGCAAATGGTATCACAAGAGTGAAACATGTCGTGGTCAGGCCAGACGGTTTGTCCCTGCATGAGTGTATTGGTATACGACTGGAACAGATGTGACTTTGCCATATTTTCGTCATATTTCTTGTAATCTATGCTGACACGCGTCACACTGCTGTACAGGGTGTGGTCCATGTTCAGAACATTCTGTGCCATGCAGTTCATTAGTCCCATTTGCAGGCGGTGTGTCTGGTGCTCCAAAGCAAGGTTGCAGTCTTTTGCCTGACGGATAACCTGTGTGCCACCCATGTAGAGTGGGAGAGTGAATGACTGATTGTCTATCTTTAGAAAATCAAATCCATATTCTTTCATCGTACGGATATGATATTCGTACCATGCTTCTATCTTGTCCGTGCTTGTGCCGGGCAGTAGGCTGCCATTGTAGGCATATAAGGTTTGCCGGATTTCCGGTGGAAAGTCATTATCGGCAGAGATTCCCAGCCAATAGCCGGAAAGACTGTACCATAAGCCTATCCATCGGATTTTGTCTGCTTGTTTGCGGTTCATGATACGCATCCATCCGTTAGGGAAACGTTTTTTATCGGGAACGAGACTGGTCAGTTGGCGGTTCTTATTCGCAATGTGACCATCGTCAATTAATATGTAACGTACAGGTATGCCCGATGATTCAATGGCGTCGATATCATTGAGTATTTTTGTTTCATCGATATCAAAATGATAATGTTCCCAAGTACACCACCCCAAATAGTTAAAAGCATCGAAATACTGTTTGTCGGTTCTTTTACGGAGAGTGGGCACTGCTGCATTATCTGCCGTTAACGAATGGTAGGCATCGCTGAATACATGATATACAGATGAAGATTTCCGGATAAGAAGGAGAGGGAGTTGTCCGTTTAGTGCGTCTTCTCCCAACGTGGAGATATACAGCGTGATTGTCCCGTCCTGATTAACTTGAAACCAGCTGAGGCTGTTGTCGCCAGCAATGGCCTTGGCGAATAAGTACTCTCCATCAGAGAGTTCAAAGAGTAGTGCATCACCCGATACGGACGGTAGAGCATTGGAAGGGATACCTTCATAATCGCTTCGTGTAAGGTCTTCCAGGCGGCTGAATACCCAAGGAAGTAACCGGTTCGTGTTATTCGGCCATTGATAGTCGTCGGGACGGGAATCACGACTGAAGAATATTCCACGAACATACAAAGGAAGTGCAACTTTATACGAAAGTGTACCCTGATGTTCCGGTACTTGCTGTTCGTATATTATGGGGGTAGATGGAGTATAGGTATTCAGGTCGATATTTTTTTCCATCCGGTAAGCTGCAACATCTTTGTATGTTTTTCCTTTATGGTAGGTAAACGGGTTCTGGGCAGACAGCGATGCTGTAGCAAAGATGCCCGTCAATGTCCATAAACAGATGTGGATAAATCTTCTCATGCCTCTTGTCTATTTTACAGAATATGCGCTGAAATTAATAATATCCGGCAATGCGATCGATTCGGTTACAGTCAGTTTTAATGCAGTGGCTTCTACCGGTTCAAACTTTTCGATCCGTTTGTGTCCTACCGATTCTCCTGTGCAGACGGTTTGCCATTTTCCGTCCACTTTGGCTTCTATTTGATATTGTCGGATGCGTTCTCCGTTTTTAATGTTTTCCTGGATAATACAATAATTGACCGGTTGCTTCTTTTCAAATTTCAGTGTCAGGCTTTTCTTTTGTCCCGAAATGCGGGCTATCGGAGAGGAAAATCGACGATTGATTTCGTCTCCCATTTCTTTCAGGCGCTGTACATCTCCGACAGGGATTAACCCGGTCGGGCCAGGAGTTAATCCGAGAATGAGGGTAGCGTTTCTTCCTACTGACTTTTCATATTTGTTCATCAGAGTGTTTAGCGGATAGATATTATTTTCGTCATCCGGTTCCCAAAACCATTCATGGCGACCGTTTGCTCCTCGTAGCGGAGTGTCTGCCATTGCAGGTACCCAGTATTTGCCGTTCTTGTCACCGTGCTTTAAGAGTTCGATCTGATCGATGTTACTTTCAATGCGTTTATGATGTGAACAGGGAACGGGAAAGGTAGACCAGCAAGGATATTCTACTGTACCTGTTTCCGAACCTCCCCATCGGAAGTCGGCACGGTCGATGTTATGATAGAAAAGACAGTTGGGCTGATACTTATTAACAATCGGTTCTACGTCCGGACCGTCGCCACGTGGATCATCGGCTCCGCCGTCAAACCATATCATATATAAATCTCCGTAGCGGGTACAGAGTTCTGTAACCATCTTCTCGCACAGACGCTTGTACCATGACTGGCGGTTGCGGGCGAATTCTCCTTCTCCTTCGGCTTTGAAGTTATGAATACCTAGCAGTGAGTTCCAGCGGATGCCGATGTAGATGCCCGGTTGCAGCCCGTATTTGCGACAGGAATTTACGAAGTCGCGGACAATATCTCCTTTTCCGTCTCTCCATTTCACAGCTTTCAGGCAATAAGGGTTGACATCGCTTTGCCAGAGTCCGAAACCTGTCTCGTGGGTGGCTGTCAGTACGGCAAATTTACATCCGGCAGCTTTAGCGGCCTGTACCTATTGGTCGGTGTTCAGTTCTGTCGGGTTGAAGATATTATAATCTTCGATAGGATTGATACGGTTGTTGCCTTGCCCGTAGCGGATGCCGTCGAACACATGCAGGTCATAATGGAAGACAGCACCCATTTCAGCTTCATGCCATTTGAGTTGATGAGGCTTGGGGGTGGGTATGTCCTGCTGTTGGGCGAAGCTGTAAGCTGAGCATAAGATAAAGAGGGAGAGATAGCAAAGTTTTTTCATGGTGTTTCTTTAGTTATGGTTTCAGATAATGGGCAAATGAATCATTGGTATGGAGTAGCCATGCCTTGAGTTGTTTGTTGAATTGCCGGACCAGATGGGGGGATTGTCCGGCAATATTATCCATTTGATATGGGTCTTTGGCTGTCTCTTATACACATCTCCGAGCCCACGAGACAGGCAGAAATCTCGT
>ENA-OZKX01000705-OZKX01000705.1-human-gut-metagenome-genome-assembly--contig:-NODE-705-length-15357-cov-7.859692_pt1 | contig 15357 bp, 17 predicted proteins | sample MGYA00244831_ERZ653774 | MGnify/ENA primary metagenome ERZ653774 (study PRJEB26926, sample SAMN06165314) | human gut metagenome | biome: ENVO:00009003; feature: ENVO:2100002; material: ENVO:00002003...
TCCTTCGCGGGGGCATCACAGATCCCGCCGATGTCCGCCTGCGGCTGGAGGACAGCCAGCTTCCCAACGAGGGGGATGTTCTTCTGGATATGGAGTACGAAACCCTCTCCGACCTCAACGAACTGGCAGAGGCAACGGATGGGTTGTCAAATGCGGATATGGAAAAGCTGGGCGCTGCGGTCATGCTGGCAGAGCCAAAGTCCGTGGCACAGATCAAAAACCTTGCGGAGAGCCTTGACCTCTTTGACTTCGCCCCCGGCGCACATACGCCGGAGGACTACGGAAAATACATGATCCGGCAGTCCGGCCACTTCGAGTATGACGAAAACCTCGACGCTTTTTATGACTATGAAAAGTACGGAGCGGAGCGCATGAATGCGGAGGACGGAATGTTCACCGACCGGGGCTACATCGCCTATAAGGGCTATTACAGCATGGAGGAAGTAATGAACGGTGGTCAAAGCAACCGCATGGTGATGGGAGGGATGTTGTAAGTAAAAGCGGCTCGATCCAAATGAATCAAGCCGCTTGATAGGCAGACAAACGGGAATTTACCGATGAATATACATTCTTGTCATATGGTCTTCGCCGTCCCCCTGTACCATGCACAGGAACTCCCAACCGTATCTTTCATAAAAAGAGGTATGGTCGGTAACCAGATAAATCGGAGTGATTCCCTTGGCTTTCATATCTTCCACAACCATATTGAGCAGATGCCCTGCGATACCTTTGCAGCGGTAAACAAGGCGGCGAGGATCCCGTAGGGCAGATATCGCTTGATGTACGTCCACATTTCACTCACCGTCCGGATGGCGATAAAGCCGATCCCAGTGGGCATTGACCCTTTCCAGCAACGCGATCAGGGCATCTTTTTCTTCCTCGGAAAGCACCGCAAACATCTGTTCGTGGCGCTCCGCCCGCTTGGCGCCTGCCTCTTTCGCAAGTGCTTCTCCATCCGGCGTCAGGCGAATATCCGTGGTCCTGTGATCGGTTTCGCTGGGCGTTCTGGAAATCAGTCCAGCCTGCTCCAGCTTGTTGAGAACCTCGCTGGCGGAGCCGGGCTGCACCCCAAGGTGCGCCGTAAGCTCCTTCTGGGTCATGCCCTTTGTCTCCCGCAGCAGAATCAAAATCCGCCTCTGACTGCCGCGCCCTTCGGAGATCTGACGCATGGTGTGCCCAATGTCCCGGAAATTCCAGATCAGCTTGTTATTCCGATCTAAAGATTTATACTGTCCATTCATGGAAAGCAACCTCCTGCTTGCTGTGCTTTATATTAGGTACCTTGATAATATAGAAAGAAATGCTGATTTTGTCAAGGTACCTAATATAATAAATGCTCCAAAACGCCGCCGTTTAGAGATTTGCTGTCGGTAGCGTCAGAAAAGGAAGTGGGAATACAAGAGGAGCCCCCTCCTACGATGAATTCAGGCCGGCACATCATTGGTTAAGAGCTTCGAAGCAGAAAATGCCCTTGACAAATCTCGTCCCTGTTGGATGTTCTGAAATCTATAAAGGCTGCGCCCCCCGAGTCCTTACGCTGCAAAGATATCGCATCTTTGCAGTCCGAAGGGTGTTTTTTCAGTTTTTCCGAATCGGTCAGAGAGCCGATGGAGGCGGAATCGACGACGCACGGGAAAATCAGAAAATATGATCGACACAGCAAAAACGGCCGCGGGGTACATGACGATACCGGAACAGAGGCCGATCGGACCGCACAAATAGCAGTTGTAAACCGCAAGCAAGCCGTGATATAATGCCAGTACAACACAACAAGGAGGTAAACCTGCTATGGGAAAAACTGCTCGGTTGGTATTGAAGCTGGTAGCCGCGGGGCTTGCGTTCTGCGCGCTCGTTTGCCTGATCATCGGAAGCTGGTGCGATATCGGCGAAGCCATCGAACGCCGCAAAAAGCGCTGCCTTGCAGAGGAAGATTGCAGCGACTACGCGGACGAGGAGCTCTGCCGGTAAAAGAGCGCCGACAAAAAACAGAAGAATGGACCAAGAGCGCCTTTCAAGCCGTTTGCTGACGGTTCAGCAATTCATAAAAAGGGGGATGACCTATGCAATCGTCCGGCGCAATGAAGTCGCGTAAGAAGATTCTATTTGCCGCGCTCGCCGCTGCTGTCTTAGTACCGCTGCTTTTTGCGTTCGCGCTCCGCTCGCAGCTGGCGCTCGTCGATCCGGCCAACGGTTCGCCCCTGATCACCTGGCTGCAGCAGAACATGGCATCCGGCGGCTTCTGGATGAAAGAAACCGGAGACGGCACCTCTTACAGCCTTGTGCTCCTCGCAAAGGACTCTTTGGTCGGAGCGCTGCTGTTTTTCCAGAGTCTCGTCTGCGTCGTGATCACGCTCATTCTGCTCTGGCTGACGCTGTATTGCAAAAAGTCCTATCTCGCACCGTTTACGACCGCCTATGCGCTTTTGTCCGCGCTCATCTTCTTAGCCACCATGGGTGACTACTGCATCAATTCGACGGCCGGGCAATACTGCGTTCCCATGCTCTGGGGCGCCTATCTTCGGGAAGCGCAAGGCCTCGGCTCGGTACTGGTCTATCTTGCCGTCGCGGTATGCTATTTTGTCAGCATCGCGCGCAGCCGCAGCGCAGGATAAGCCTTCGATGTATCGACGTCAGAACGTGCGCCCGCGATGCGCACCAAAGGGACAGCCTGCATAGTCAGAAGCACCCGCGTTTCTCTTTCGATCGTCCTGCAAAGCAAGGAGCCCTCCCATCCGGGAGGGCTCCTTTTGTACTCTTCACTTTTTTGTCTTTGCCGTGCGGCGCTGCTCCGCGGTCCGCCGCACGAGCTCACACAGCGGCAGAAGATACAAAAAGCACGCCAGCGCCATCCCCTCCATCGGTGCGCCGACGGTCGAAAGCGGCGTTGCGCCCGCGATCGACCACGGCACGAGCGGCGCGATGACCACGGCCGTATTTTCAAGGTCCAGCGCAAGCTCACGCGCGTCCTGCTGCGTCTGCGCGCAGAGCTGATGCGTCAGGATGATCGTCAGCGTCTGGTTGCACGCGACAAGCGAGGCAAGCGTCGCCGTCACCAGCGTCGCGCAGTAGGGTGAGGTCTTCTCACTCAGCGAGGCAATGCGGCCGCACAGCCCGTCGAGCAGCCCGGTCCTGCGAAAAATGCCGGAATAGGCCGACGAGATCGTGATAATGAGCATCAGGCGCAGCATCGAGAGCATCCCGCCGCCGTTGAGCATCGCGCCGACCTCCGCGTCCGCCGCCGTGTAGCCGAAAACAGCGGTCCTCAGGAGCGTCAGCGCATCCAGATGCCGCACAAAAACGCACAGCAGCACGGACGCGAGAATGCTTGCCGCCATCGCGCGCTTGACCTTCACGTGCAGCAGCGACAGCACAAAAATGAGCACCGCCGGCAGGCACATGACCCAGGTGAGCATCATCTCGCGCCCGTAGAGCGGCCACAGGTCCGCCCGCGCGCCGCCGTCCCCTCCCGAAAGTCCCAGCAGCAGAAAGATACCGCAGCTCAGCAGAAACGGCACGAGCGCCGTTTTGACCATGCGGCGGATATTGTCGTAAATGTCGGTCCCCGTCAGCTCGCTCACGAGCAGCGCGCTTGTCGATACCGGCGAGCAGCGGTCGCCGAAGTATACCCCTGCAAGCATCGCGCCGCCGAGCAGCACCGGGTCCATGCCCATCGAAACGCCGACACTCACACAGATGGTCCCCATCGTCGCCGCCGTGCCGAAGGCCGTGCCCGTCAGAACGGACACGCCGCAGTTGAGCAAAAACGTCATCAGCACCAGGATCTCCGGCCGGATAAGGTCCACCGCGCAGCAGATGATGAGCGGCAGTGCGCCGCACGCGCGCCAGAAGGCCGTCAGCATCCCGATAAGCGGAAACACGAGCAGCACGCTCGTCGACGTCTTCACGCCGGAGACGATCATTTCCCCCAACTCTCGCCACGAAAAGCCCTGCCTTTTTCCATACAGCGTGAAGATCACGAGCCCCGCCGCCAGCGCGTAAAGGATATTCACCTTCAGCACCACGCACACGAGCAGCGCCGCGCAAAAGAGTACGATTGCCGCCATCCAGATCCTCCTCCGTCCTTTTCCGACACATTTTACCGTATCGCCATCTTAGCACGCGCGGCACGAAAAGGGAATTCTTTTCCTGCCGCTTCATGCCTTCTGCCCCAGTATAAAAGATGTGCCGGCACTTGTAAAACTGTTATTATTGATATATTCTACAGGAGAAAGCTGTGAAAAGAGGTGCCGCCGTGAACTTCAACTCTCCGGAATATTTCATCGTACTCGCGCGGGAAGGAAGCTTTACCCGCGCTGCCGACGCCCTGCACATCACGCAGCAGTCGCTCTCCTCCCACATCGCGGGACTTGAAGCGGAGCTTGGCTGCACGCTCGTCGTGCGGCGCACACCGCTTGAGCTGACCTACGCCGGGCGGACCTTTCTGCGCTATGCCGAATCTCTCCGTCAAACACAGCAGGCCATGCAGCGCGAGTTCTGTGATATCGCTGAAAATCAAAAGGGCGAGCTGCGCATCGGCATCGCCTACACACGCGGCCGCGCCATCATGCCGCGCCTGATCCCCGCCTTTCAGCGTCAGTATCCGAATGTCGAGATCACGCTGCTCGAAGGCTCGAACGACGCGATCCAGAAGGCGCTGCTCAGCGGCGGCATTGACCTCGCCATCGCCGGCTTTCCCCGCCCGCTCCCCGGCGCGGTGCTTGAGGATTACTATCTGGAGCACATCGTGCTGTGCCTGTCTGATGGACTGCTCGCGCAGTGCGGCATCGACCTTGACACGCACCGCGGAGAGATCGCCTCGGGAAATTTGAGCTCTCTGCGCGGCTGCCCCTTTGTCCTCGGCTCCGCGGAGGACATCGGCGGGCGCATTGGGCGCGAGCTGCTGCGCGCCTCCGGCGTTGCGCCCATCAGCCGCGCAACGTCGGAAAATGTGGAAACGCTGCTTGCGCTCTGCGCGCAGGGCGTCGGCGCGTGCTTTTGTCCGGAAAACCTGCTGCAAACCGCACTCTCGCCCGCACAGCTTGCGCGGCTGCATATTCTCCCCCTCTGTCCCGAGGCGTCCTATCCCATCTGTTTTGGCTATCTCAAGCGCTCGTATCAGTGGAGTATGATCTCAGAGTTTATCCGCATCGCCCGTGAACAGATCGAGTGAATTGTCCAAAAAGCGCCGCCCGTACCGTTTGGTACGGACGGCGCTTCTTTTTCACTTCTTCACTGCGGGCTGCTGCTGGGTGATGCAGTGGATGTTGCCGCCGCCGAAGGCGACCTCCTTCGTCTGGACCGGAACGATCTTGCGGTCAGGGAACATCTTCTGCGCCTGCTCGACGGCAAGCGCGTCGTTTTCGTCGCCGTACTGCGGCAGGATGACCGCGCCGTTGACGATCAAAAAGTTCATATACGACGCGATGCTCACCTCGCCATCCTCGCGCGGGATGGTGCCCTCCACGGCGTCGATGGTGTCCGCTCCCTCCAGAAGGCACGGCTTTTTCGTCAGGCACAGCTTGTGGACCTTCAGCTTGCGGCCCTTGGCGTCCGTCGCTTCGCTCAAAAAGCGGTACGCCGCCTGCGCCTGCTCGTAGAACGGATGGTCTTTATCCTCCGTCCAGATGCACGCGACCTCGCCCGGGGCGACAAAGCACGCCACATCGTCGATGTGCCCGTTCGTCTCGTCTGGGTCGATGCCGTCTTTGATCCACAGCACCTTCTCGCAGCCGAGGTATTCGCACAGCATTTTTTCGATCTCTTCCTTGCTCTTATCCGGGTTGCGCCCCTCGGAGAGCAGGCACATCTCCGTCGTCAGCACCGTGCCCTCGCCGTCAACGTGGATGGAGCCCCCCTCGAGCACAAAGCCCTCCGTGCGGTAGCTGTCCACGTCCGCAATCTCGCAGATCTTGCGCGCGATCTGGTCGTCCTTGTCCCAGGGGAAGTACAGCCCGTCGACGAGTCCGCCCCAGGCGTTGAACTCCCAGTCCACTGCGCGAAGGCCGCCCTTGTCGTTCACAACGAACGTCGGGCCGCAGTCGCGCACCCACGCGTCGTCGCTCTCCAGCTCCACGACGCGGATCTCTTCGGGCAGCTTTGCCCTTGCGTTCTGATACTGTCGCACGGATGCGCCGACCGTCACCTTTTCGAATCCGGCGATGGCCTTTGCGACCTCGGCAAAGGCCTTCTGCGCGGGCTTGCCACCGTCGCGCCAGTTGTCGTTCCGCTCGGGCCAGAGCATCCACACGCCCTGCTGGGGTTCAAACTCGGCGGGCATCCGGTACCCGTCCTGCTTCGGCGTTGTGCCGGTGATTCTTTTTGCCATACTGTGTCTCCTTATGATGAAACTGTTTTCAGCCGCGCGTCTTTTTCCCGCGCAGCGCGATCAGCGCCTCGCCGATCGCCACGCTGACGATCGAGCCAACCGTGATCGGCAGAAATGCCGCCAGCGTCTCCTGATCAAACGAAAGCGGGATCGCCGTGAAGATGATGGAAATAATAATGAGTGCCATCGGCACATAGGCGATCCATTTGAGCGCCGTCTCAGACCCCGGCACACGGAACGGGCGCGGCGTTTTCGCGTCCTCGCGCCGCAGCTTCAAAAACGCCGGGAACACGGGAAGATAGCTCAAAAGCAGCATCACAAGATTCAGCGCGAAAAAGCTCCAGAAAAGCGACGAATCCGGCGAGACCATCTCAATGAGCACACCCAGAATGCACACCGCGCTCGCCACCACGCCGGACGTGACCGCCGCGCCGACGGGCATATCGTTCTTCGCCCAGCGCCGGGCAAACACGCGCGGCATATCGTTGTGGTCTGCCGCAAGCGCCGCGGTCGAGTTGACGCCCATCGACCATGAGATCATGTTGCCGAACAGCGTCACGAGGAACAAAAGCGCCACCACGCTCACAAGTACGCCGCCATTGCCGCCCAGGATGAGCGACACCGCGTCGATGAGTCCCGAATCCACGCTGATCTCATGCACATCCACCGCCGCGCCGATGCCGAACGCCGAAAAAAGGTAGATGGCCGCGATCACGATGCCGCCGGTCACGATGGACTGCGGGATCTGCTTTTTCGGGTCGCTCATGTTGTCCGCATAGGTGCAGACGACCTCAAAGCCGAGAAAATTGAAGATAATAACGGAAATATAGGAAAGGCTGTTCAGGTCGAACGACGGCAGGAACGTCCGTGCCGACATATCGTTGACAAATCCGTATCGGCTAATATACCACACGCCGAGCCCGCCGACAAGCAGGGCAAGCAGAATTTTGATGACCGCGCTCGCGTTCAGGATAATGATGCTGTCGCACACGGGATAGCACGCGATGAGCGTGACGATCCAGATGAACAGCAGCTCCACGGCGAGCGAGCCGGGCGTTCCAAGGCTCCGCCCTGTGATAAACGTGATGAGCTCAGGGCACATCACCGCGAGCGATGCCATCCACAGCGGAAAGTTGATCCAGTAATACCATGAGGCGCGCGCCGCCCACCTGCCGTTCGGATATGCCGCGTGGACCCAGTCATACAGTCCCCCGTCGCCCGCGTAGGCCGTGCCGAGCTCCGCGGCGATGAGGCCGTAGGGCAGCAGAAACGCCAATATCATAAAGAGCCACCAGAAATACTGGCTGTTGCCGATCGACGCGACCGGCGCCGCCGCCTCTGCGACGAACACCACGCAGATGACCGATAAAATGACATCCGCGAGCCGGAATTTTTTCTTCTCCATCGCGCACGCTCAGCTCTCTTTGACCTTCGATACCCCGCAGTAGGCCTCCGTGCAGCCGAGCTTGTCGCAGAGCACTTTGTCAAGCTCCTCCTTCGCCGCGGCGATCTGAAGACCGCTCGGCTCATGCCGGCAGCGCGTGCAGTAGACGAGAAGTCCGCGCATGGCCGTCAGGCGGTTGCCCGCCTCCTCCCAGCAGAGGGACGCGTCGCTGTCGGCGACCTCATCGGTCACGTCCTCGCCGCGCGTTGCGGGCAGGCAGTGCATGAACTTGCAGCCGAGGCTGCCGAGCTGCATCAGCTCGCGATTGACCTGATAGTCATGGAAGACGCGCACGCGCTCCTCCTTCGGCATCTCGTTTTCGTAGAGGCCGTACCACACGTCCGTGTAGATGAAGTCCGCGCCGCGCACGCTCTCGCGGTCATCGGTGACAAGATAGCTGCCGCCGGAGAGCGCACAGTTCTTCTTCATGATCTCCTTGTGCTGTTCATTCAATTGGTGCCCCTGCGGGCCGTACTGGACAAAGTGCATCCCGAGCTTTGTTGTGATAAAGCCGAGCGAGGCGCACACCTGCGTCGCGTCGCCCACGAAAACGACCTTGCAGTCCTCCAGCCGCTTTCCATGCGGCAGATGCTCCATGATCGTGCAGAGGTCGCCGATCTCCTGCGTGGGGTGGTTGTAGTCCGACATACCGTTGATCACGGGGATGGTGCAGCTCTTCGCCAGCTCTTCAATGGTCCTGTGCTCGATGACGCGCGCCATCACGACGTCCACGAGCTTTGAGAGCACCTTGCCCGTGTCGCCGATAGTCTCGTGCCCGCCGAGCTGGATCATGCCGGGCCCTAAATACTGCGCGTGGCCTCCCATCTGGCTCATCGCGGTCTCGAATGAGACGCGCGTGCGCGTCGATGACTGCTGGAAGATCATGCCGAGCGTCATATTGCGCATCAGCGGCGGATAGTAGCCCGCTTGGATCGCCTTTTTGATGGCGAGCGACAGCTCGATGATGTCGAGCAGCTCCTGCTTGGTGAATTCGTTGGTGTCGATAAAATCCTTTTTCATATCATTCCTCCGAAAAACAGTTCCTCTGTTCCGCCGCAGCGATCACGGCGGACGATGCGCTTATTGTCTGCGAAATTTTCCAGTTTATCCATGCGCGCGATTTTACACGGATTTTACAATTCTCTGCTTTTCGATTTGACAAATCTCCTATATCGTGTAATATGGTTAAGAATGAATATGAGAAAAAGGAAATGAAAAGGATATGGATATCTTCGACGTACTGACGATGATCGGCGGCTTATCGCTCTTCCTCTTCGGCATGAATCTCATGGGACAGGCGCTCGAGCGCCGCGCGGGAAACAAGCTCCGCTCCCTGCTCGACAAAATGACGAGCAGCGTCTTCGCCGGCTTCCTCACCGGCCTTTGCATCACCGCCATCATCCAAAGCTCCTCCGCCACGACCGTTATGGTGGTCGGCTTTGTCAACTCCGGCCTCATGACCCTGCGTCAGGCCATCAACGTCATCATGGGCGCCAACGTCGGCACGACCGTCACCGCCTGGCTTCTGAGTCTCAGCGGCATCGACTCGGGCAACGTCTGGGTGCGGCTGCTGAAGCCGAGCTCCTTCACGCCCGTTCTTGCGCTCATCGGCATCATCTACTATATGTTCTGCAAGGACACCAAGAAAAAGGACACCGGCATGATCCTGCTCGGCTTTGCAACGCTCATGTTCGGCATGGAAACGATGAGCGGTGCCGTTGCGGGACTCAAGGACGTCCCCGCCTTCACCGATCTTTTTGTCGCGTTTAAGAATCCCATCCTCGGCGTGCTCGCCGGCGCGCTGCTCACGGCTGTCATCCAGTCGAGCTCGGCGTCCGTCGGCATTTTGCAGGCGCTCGCCGTCACGGGCTCTGTAAGCTACGCCGCCGCCATCCCCATCATCATGGGCCAGAACATCGGCACGACCGTCACGGCCATGATCTCCTCCATCGGCACGAACAAAAATGCCCGCCGCGCCGCCGTCGTGCACCTTCTCTTCAATGTCATCGGCGTCGTGGTCCTGCTCACGGTCTTCTGCATCGTGCGCGCCGCGCTTGCGCCCGCGCTGCTGAACGAGCCCGCTTCCATGGCCGGCATCGCCGTGGCGCACTCCGTTTTCAACATTCTCTGCACCGCCATGCTCCTGCCCGCGGGCGGGCTGCTTGAACGGCTCGCCAAGCGCATCGTCCCCGACGATGCGCAGGCTCAAGGCGATAAGACCGTCGAGCTCGACGAACGTCTGCTCGCAACGCCGTCGCTCGCGCTCAGCCGCAGCCGTGCCGTCGCAAGCGAGATGGCCGAATGCGCCGTCCGCTCGCTCAGCAATGCCCTCACCTCGCTCATGAGCAGCACGCCCGAGCTCGCCCAGAGCATCCGCGACGACGAAGAGCGCTGCGACCACTACGAGGATATCCTCGGCACCTATCTTGTCAAGCTCAGCGCGCAGAAGATGGGCCGCTCCGAGAGCGAGGAGGCCACCGAGCTCTTAAAGACCATCGGCGACTTTGAGCGCATCTCCGACCACGCGGTCAACATTCTCTCCTCCGCCGAGGAGATGGCGCAGAAGGGGCTCAGCTTCTCCGGCAGCGCGCTCAACGAGCTCGCCACCGTCACCTCCGCCATCCGCGAGATCCTCTCCCTCGCGCTCAAGGCCTTTGAGCAGCGCGACGTCTCCGTCGCCTCCCAGGTCGAGCCGCTTGAGCAGGTCATCGACACGCTCAAAGAGCAGATGCGCACGCGCCATATCCTGCGGATGCAGCAGGGCCAGTGCAGCATCGAGGCAGGCTTTGTCCTCTCCGACCTTCTGACGGATCTCGAGCGCACATCCGACCATTGCTCCAACATCGCCGGCTGCGTCATCGACGCGAGCCAGCACAACCTCAACCTGCATGAAACGCTGCGCGAGGCAAAGTCCGCAAACAGCAGCTTCCAGAGCACCTTCCACCACTATGCGGAAAAATATCAGCTTCCCCGTCCCGCCTCCGGGCAGACGCTGTGATTTTCCCTTGTCAAGGCGTTCATTCTCTGCTATACTATATAGCCGAAAATGAACGAGCGGTGCTTCTGCATCGTCGAAGAAAGGAAGATATCGTATGGATCCCATTTACGAGATCGAATTGCAGGACTGCCCCTATTGCCGCGGCACCGGCACGGTGGAAGATGAGCAGGGCTGGTGCGTTTACGTCACCTGTCTCGACTGCGGCGCGCAGACCGCGCACGCAAGCTATGAAACGCCCGAGGAGCGCCTGGCCGCCGCGCAGCAGGTCGCGCACCTGTGGAACATCGGCAAGGTGTTAAACCCCGGCGTGGGCGACTGACCGGCACAGGCATGATAAAAGCGGAAGAAGGGCTATGCTCTTCTTCCGCTTTTCAGCGTGTCAAAGCGCTTTGACACGCCCTTTTCTCTCATGGAAAGCCGCTTTGCTCGACAAATCGGCCCGTTTCGGCTATCCTTGCAGCAGCTCGAACGAAGCATACAGGAGGAAACCATGGAACGAATATCCTGCTCACCGCCGGCATCACGCTGCTTATCGCTGCGCTGCTCGGCTGGCTGCTGTAAGCAAAAATCACAAAACCCGCCCGACGCGAAAAGCGTCCGGGCGGGTTTCCTGTTTGGAAGCAGGTCACATATTGAAGCGTCTGCGCGCTTCCTCCCTGAGCGAGGGCACGCGGCGCACGATGCGCAGTGGAATGATGAGGCCGATGCAGATGACGGCGACCACGAGCGACCACGACGGCTGCCATGCCTGAAGGAAATAGCGGTCCATGCAGTACTCCACGCCGAGGGCGAGCAGCCCCACCGCGCCGATGCACATGGCAAGGGAGGACAGGCGCGACCTTCTGCCGTCGCGCAGTAGAAAGCTCAGCAGGAATACCACGATGCAGGCCCAGGCAAGCATTGGCAGCACGAGCCCGCGAAACCACTGTCCCCCGTGCAGCGCCACGGAGATGATCCACAAGTAAACGCCGATGGCGGCAACATCCGCCGTCAGCCGAAAGAAAATCGGGATGCCGCGCGCGAGCATCGGCAGCGCAAACCACACCCACAGCATCACCGCCGCACCCGCAACGTAGAGCGCCCAGGGGTGCTCCGTCGGCAAGATCAAATTCAGCACCCCGCAGCAGAGCGAAACGGACGCCAGCATCGCCGTGAGCAGCGCGGCGGCCGCCCTGCGCGAAGCGGGCGGGACCTCGGCAGGCTTGCTCGGGAAATAGCGCGGCGCGTCGGGATCGGGCTTCCAGGCAGGCGTTCCGCAGAGCGGGCAGCGCTCCGCGCCCTCGTCCAGCTCCACGCCGCATTTGACACAATATGACATCAAATTCCTTCTTTCAATCTGCTATTCAGCGGTTGCTCTCCACGCGCACGGGGATGCCCGCGCGCACAAGAAAGCGGAAAAAATCGCGCTCGGTGTCCGTCTCCTCCTGCGTGCCGGCAAAGGTGATCTCCATCGTGTCGCCGTAGCTGATGGACGCGCAGTGGCAGCGCGGCACCGTCGCCTGCCCCAGGATGACCTCCGCCCCGCGGATGTGCTCGGCCATCTCCGGCGGCACGGTAAAAGCGCCGGGATTGGTATAGGTGCAGGAATAGGGCCGCACACCGTGCAGGCGGTAGTTGAGCGCCATGACGGGATTTTTGAGCACGACCGGCACGAGCCGCAGGGCAAAATTCTTTGTAAAGCGGACATTTCCTGTAAACGCCGCCTGCAATTCCTGTCGATTGATGTGCAGCTTCATAAAATGGCGCACCTGCGAGACGATCTCGGGAAAGGTGTAGTCGCCGAGCGCGGGGTCGATATAGGGGCGCACCGTAGTAATGAAGTTTCGCAGCGTTTCCGACGGGAACCAGCCGCGCAGGTTGATGGGCACTGCCAGCGCCACAGGGCGCAGGCGATATGGTTTCTCGCGCTTCTGCTTCTCTAAGATGACGTAGATGAGCACGGCGGAGAGATACTCGGTGATGGACGCACCGTACTTTTTCGCTTCCTCGCGCAGCTTTGAGAGCGGCACGAAGCCCATCGTCACATGGAAGGTATAGAACGGCTCGGGCGTTCCGGTATTCTGATAGGCCTTGGGCTGGCGGTGAAGGCCCAGCGCGTGATGGCCCGCATAGCGGGCGTAGGCGTCCTCCAGCTCCTCCTCGCGCGGCGGCTCATCCAGATCGAGCACGCCGTTCCCCGCCGGAACATCCACGCCGGTCTGACGCAGATATTCCGCCAGCAGCGTGCGGAAAAAGACGATGGCCCCGCCGCCGTCGGAGAGCGCGTGGAAGACCTCGATGGAAATACGGTTCCGGTAATAGTAAAAACGCACGAGCCAGCCGTTGTCCTCCCTGAAGCGGACGGGCTGGCAGGGATCGGACACGTCCTCCTTCAAAAACGGGCCCGGCGCACTGTTCGGCTCTAAATAGTACCAGAACGCGCCCTTGCGGATGCGCACAGCAAAGGTCGGAAAGCGCGGCATACAGCGGTCGATGGCACGCTGGAGCGCTGCGGGGTCAACGTCTTTTTCCATCAGCGCAGAGAAGCGGTAGATGGCCGAGTACTCCTCTTTTTGCAGCGCGGAATACAAAATGCCCGCATTGTCGAGCCGGTACCACCGGCTGTTTGGCTTGGCCATCGTTTTCCCCCTCCCTTGTGCCGGAATGTTCAAGACTGTATTGTAGCACAAAGCGGCCTGCACGACAAGAAAGATCACGGTTTTCCTTTTCTTTTTCACGGAAATATGATACGCTGGTAAAAATTTTGGAAATGATACACGACAGGAGACGCCTATGGAATCCAAGCTGCACATCATCCGCAAGAAAAAGAGCGAGGCCGAGAGCGCCCACCTCGACCCGCTGATGCGCGCGCTCAAGGCGCTGCACAGCGCCGGTGCGCCAGAAAGCATGACCGCCGACGAGCTTGAGCGCCAGCGCCGCAGCCAGGACGTGCTCGGCAAGCTGACCGCGCCGATGGCGGGCATGGAGTACGAGGAATTTTCCCTCTCCGGCATGAGCGCGGCGTGGACGCGTCTCAAGGCCCCCCACGGCAGCCGCCACGCGATCCTCTACTGTCACGGCGGCGGCTACACGAGCGGCAACCTCGGCTATTCGCGCGTGCTGTCGTCCAAGCTTGCGCACGCGACGGGCTACGACGTGCTGAGCTTTGAATATCGCCTCGCGCCCGAGTTCCCCTACCCCGCCGCTGTCGAGGACGCGCTGCGCGCGTGGGATTACCTGATGCTCCAGGGCTACGGCGCGCGTGACATTGTCCTCGCGGGCGACAGCGCGGGCGGCAACCTCGCGCTCGTGCTCTGCAACCGCCTAAAGGCGTCGGGCCGCAGGCTCCCCGGCGCGCTCATCCTGATGTCCCCGTGGACGGACATGACCATGTCCGGCAGATCCTACGCCGAGCGCGCGGAGATCGACCCAATGCTCACGCCCGAGTACATCGAGGCCGTGCGCCTTGCCTACGCCGCGGGGCGGGACTATCATTCCGGCGACTTGTCTCCCCTGTTCGCCGACTTTGCCGGCTTCCCGCCGACGCTCATCCAGGTCGGCGACCACGAGATCCTGTATTCGGATTCAGAACAACTCTATCAGGCGATGAAGCGCGCAAACGTTCCCTGCCGCCTGCAGGTCAGCGAGGGGATGTGGCACGTGTTCCAGATGTTCCCGATCAAAAAGGCTTCGATCGCGATAGAGAATATCGCACGGTTTTTACTGGAACAATAGGCGGATTGTTTTTCCCCGCACCGTTGGGGGAAACGTAAAACAAAGGGGCTATTCTCTTTCGCAAAAGAGAATAGCCCCTTTGAAACCCCAAGAGAAAGGCTTACATTGGCAGCCCTACCTCGAACAACTCTTATGCCTGCGGATTGCACTGCGGTGTACATGGCTTCGCCATGAATCTTCTGCGAATCGCGACTGCTCGCAACCGCGCCTTACTCCGTGAGGCGCGAGTGACGCTTGCTCGGCGGCAGACTGCGTGCGGGCGCGGCATTGCTGCGCTCGCCGCGCTTTTGGGATATGAAAAAACGACCGCGTCAGCGGTCGGTTTCTTCTTTGATCTCGCCTCGCTCTGCTTCAATATCGTTGATATGCTTGAGCAGTACATACTCGATATAATTTGTCATGGAACGATGCTCCCTTGTAGCAAGCACGCCGATTTTGTCGAATACTTCGTCGGATAAGCGAAGCGTAAATACCCGTTTGTTCGTTGCCATACATAGCCTCCCGCCGTTTCTTTAGGTTATTGTATGGTTTTTCTTCTTGAAAGTATGCAGTCTATTGACTTCTAAGTGATATCACTTTACAATGAAAGAACATTAAAAGAAAGGTGAGAGTGATATGGCTGATTATAACAAAATGTACTTACTGCTGTTTAATGCAATCTCAGATGCGTTGGAACAAATGGAATCACAGAACTACGGCAATGCGAAGGATATGCTTATCGCCGCCCAGCAGAAAGCGGAAGAAATTTACATCACAGCAGAGGACTGAACAAGAAGCAGTCCTGAGCGCGGCGAGCGAAGCAATGCCGCGCCGTCAGAAGCAGCGCGGGGTGGATAATCCAAAAAGGAGGGGCAAGGCCCCTCCCTTTTGGTCGTT
>ENA-OZKX01000709-OZKX01000709.1-human-gut-metagenome-genome-assembly--contig:-NODE-709-length-15326-cov-8.287800_pt1 | contig 15326 bp, 12 predicted proteins | sample MGYA00244831_ERZ653774 | MGnify/ENA primary metagenome ERZ653774 (study PRJEB26926, sample SAMN06165314) | human gut metagenome | biome: ENVO:00009003; feature: ENVO:2100002; material: ENVO:00002003...
TCTCTCGTTGTTTAATTTTCAAGGTCCTGTGCTCTCTTTCAAGCGGCTTTCCTTTCAATCTTTTCGCTTTCAGTTTTTTGCCGTCTCTCTCGAGCGCTTGACTATAATACCACGTACAACCCCTTTTGTCAACACTTTTTTGAAAGTTTTTTAAGTTTTTTTCGAAAAGCTACATCTATATGTTGCGCTTTGATCTAATCACAATATATAGTGTGTCTTCGAATGGGCATTTTTGCATTTACATGCCCATATACATGGCTTACGCAAACTATTTTACGAAATTTTTTTGAAAAAATCAAGAAAAAATTTTGAAAAGGTGGTCTTAAAGTTGCAAAATCCCCTCTCTGTACCCCAAAGCTTCAAGCACATCTTCTTATATATCTGGCGCATCAGTGTCCTTTCACTTCTGAATCTCCTCATAATCTTTCTGATTTTATCCGAAAAAAGTTTTTAAAACACTTAAAATCGCCGTGAAGTTATCGTAAAGCTTTACAATGCTGCCCATATCTTCTTATATATAGTTATAGGAAGACGCGTTTTTGTTTTGCGGTTCTGCTTTTCTCTTTATCTATAGAAGAAACGCGCTGCGGTCATCCCACAACGCGTTTCTTCTTAATATATGAGTATACTTTATGCTTTTGCCGCCTCGGCCTGCTCCGCTTTCGCCTTTTCCGTCATCTTATGGTGCACGATAAGGTAGCACACAAAATGCGCGGCCGCCGTCACGGCCCACGTCACCGGGTACGAGAGGAACAGCATAAACAGCGTGCGGTGCATCTGGAAGACCGTCAGGATCCACACCACACGCAGCGCACACGCACCTGTAAGCGATACAATCATCGGCATGATCGAATACCCCATACCGCGCAAAACGCCCACGTGCGTGTCCATAACGCCGCAAAGGAAGTACGGTACGCACACAATGAGCATACGCTCCAAACCGTACTGGATAACCTCCGGGTCAGACGTATATATAGAAAGTAAAGGTGTGCCCAGCAAATACGCGCCGCAGCCGAGCACAACGCCCGTCACGGTCACACACAAAATGCAGATGCGCAGAATTTTCGCCACGCGGTCGTATTTCTTCGCGCCCATGTTCTGCCCGGTAAAGGACAGCGCCGTCTGGTAAAACGCGTTCATCGCAACGTACACAAAGCCCTCAATGTTGGCCGCAGCCGTGCTGCCCGCCATAACGGTGGAGCCGAACGAGTTGATAGAGGACTGAATGAGCACGTTCGAAATGGAGAACACCGCGCCCTGCATGCCCGCCGGCAGGCCGACACGCATCATGCCGAAAAACTTATCTTTATAGATATGCAGCTTATGCAGCTCTAAACGGTAAGAAGCGTTCGTTTTCATCAGGCAGATGGTCACAAGTCCCGCAGAAATCACCTGCGAAATGACCGTCGCAATGGCAACACCCGCCACGCCGAGATGGAACACAATGACGAGGAACAGATTCAAAATGACGTTTACAACGCCTGCAATGGTCAAAAAGTACAGCGGGCGCTTTGTGTCGCCCACAGAGCGCAAAATCGCCGCGCCGAAGTTGTACAGCATCATCGCCGGCATGCCCACAAAGTATATGCGCATGTAAAGCGCTGCCTGACCCAAAACGTCCTCCGGGGTGCCCATCAGGGTCAGCAGCGGCTCCGCAAACGCAACGCCCACGGCAATCAATATAACACCGCTCACAAGGCTTGTCAGCACAGAGGTATGTACGGTCTCGCTCAGCTGCTTTGCATCCTGTGCGCCGTAATAGCGCGCCACAAGCACGTTTGTGCCGATGGAAAGGCCGATGAACACGTTGATGAGCAAATTGATAAGCGCGCCGGTAGAGCCCACCGCCGCCAGTGCCGTGTGGCCGGTAAAGCGGCCGACCACCACAATATCCGCCGCGTTAAAGAACAGCTGCAAAACGCTGGAAAGCATCAGCGGCACCGCAAAGCGCAGAATTTTGCCCAGCAGCGGGCCGTTGCACATGTCGATCTCGTAGGACCGCTTTCCTTTTGCCTGCCGTTTTGCCATAAAAGCCTGTATCTTTTCTTTCATATCAGTAACCGACCTCCTCACCGATGAGAATGACGTGAATTCTGCCCTTCACGCGCTGGCGTGCCAAAACCGTGTACATCGCGCAGATGCGATTTTCCGAGCGGCATCCTGCGCACAGCTCGCCGTCCGTGCCGGGACACGCCCCGTGCGTGCACGGCGTGTCCAAATTCAGCCGCATGGCATTTGCGGGCGTCGCACAGCTTTTCACGCGCTTTGCGGCGTCGTCTATATCGCGCACAATCTTGTTGCACCCCGCAAAAACCAGCACCTTTTTCGGGCCGAACAGCATCGCCGCCACGCGGTTGCCGTTACCGTCTACATTATAGAGCTCTCCGTGCTCCGTAACGGCGTTTGTGCCCGTCAAAAACACATCAGAGGAAAACACCTCGCGGTACAGCTTCTCGCGCTCCTCGGGCGTTTTCGCGGCTGTTCTGTCCAAAAATTCATAGTCCCCGCAGCGCATTAAATCCATCACGCCGGTCTCATCCAGCGTCACGCTGCCGCCGCAGGAGATCACATCGCCCGGCTGCAGCAGCTCTTTTGCGATTTTTACGGCGTCCGCACACGTGGGCGCATAATACGCCTGCATGTTGTTTTTCTCCAGTGCGTCCATCACGCGCCGTATGCGCAGCTCTGCGGCGCTTTTGCGGTGCACGGTATCTTGTGTGTTCATGGTGTACAACTCCCCTCTCGGTGCGTTTCATGCCCATTTATGCCTAACCGCCGCCGATTTTTTAAAATAAGAAAGCACTAAGGACGGAAAAGCACATGCCTTTCCGCCCCCTATAATTTTTATTTTGCCTTTGCGTCCGCAAACGTATTGAAGCACTCCAGAACGTGCTCCTTGTGTGTTTTATTCGCGTCTTCCTTTTCCGACTTCGCGTCGGTGTAGATCAAAAGGAAGCGGCCGTCGTTTGAAAGATAACCCGGCACGGTGTTATCCAGCACCTTAAACGTGCCGTCTGCGCGCACAGCGTCCTGAAGCGCCTTAGCGGTCTCGGAAAGCTCCGCCGGGAACTCATACACTTCAAGCTGCACAGCGGAATCTGCGTAGCGGTATACATATTTATAGCCGTTTTCGGCGCCGATGACGTCGTAAGACATCTGCACCTTTTCGCCCGCTGCCACCTTGCAGTCTTCAAGATACTTGCAAAGGCCCTGAATATCATCGCCATAGCCCGCAGGGTCTTTGTCGGTACTCTCCGCGGTCTCGCCCTCGCTCGCCGTAGAAGACGTCTCCAGCGTTGCGACCGCCGTGCTTGAAGAGCTGTTGTTTGCACAGGCCGTCACAGATACGCACAGCAGCGCGGCCAGCAGAACAGCCAGCAGCTTTTTTATATTTTTCATGATTTGAACCAATCCTCTCTTTTTCCTCGTTCTTCTTATTATAGAACGGGTCATACAGCTTGATTTTACCATACCCCACGGCAGATAGCAACACCCATTTGCAAGAAAAACCGTTTTGCCCGCTGCAACGGAAAATTTTGCCCGCTGTAAAATAAAAATGAATAAATTCTAAGCATATTCTAATTGAAGTTCACACCATGTCATGGTATAACGAACACAACAAACACCGTTCAAATTTATGAGGAGGTAACGCCGTGAAAAACAAGGGTATAAAAATCGGAGTCGTGTTCATTTACAGTGATTTTTTCTCCCGCCGCCTGATTTTCCATACGATCAGTGCAACGCATCCGGCAAAAGATGCACATAGCGCGGTGCTCCACAAATTCATTTGACCGCTGTCACCGGTCTGCGGGATTGTAACCGCGCGCCAGCCGGCATACACAGTCCTATCCCCGGTCAGATAAGTGTCTGAGACCTTGTTCACAAGGCTCTGTTCGCTGTACCAGCCGACAAAGGTATACCCGTGCCGAGTGGGAACATACTTGGTCAAATCAATGTAGGTATTGTACGTTTCCCGCACGCCGGGAATAGCACTGCCGCCGCCTGTTTCAAAGCGCAGCGTGTAGTAGTTGACGGGCGGATTGTTGTCGCCGGTATGCGTCCAGTGCGCGTAGACGGTGGTATTTGCAGAGAACACGGTATCCGTCGTGATCTTTGTGCCGCCGCTCTTTTCGGTGTACCAGCCGTTGAAGCTGTGTTTGCTGCGGGAAGCATCGGGCAGAGCGGTCAGCTTCTGCTTGGTGGTGGTCAGGCTGCAGCTGAACCTTTCTCACGGCTCGGAGGTCGGCGTTTTCCGGTATGGTAAAATACTTCTCCAATTCGGCGCGGTTGACTTCGCCGTAGATGGTCTGCTCCTCAAACGAATTGGGGTCGTAGGTCGAGCTGTCCCACGAGGTGACGACATCCATGGAATGCCCCTCGAGTTCTCCGGGGGGCGTTTCGTTGTTGACTGCGGAGAAACTGAATGACATTGACGGATTCAACTCCTCAAAGGTCGTTCCGATTTTTTGTTGGGAATGTGTACGATATCGGAGCTGACAAATGTGCGGGGAATGACGTCCACATCAACGGTGCATTCCGCATCAAATCCTCTGCTTCGTGGACATCGTGCAGATACCCGTCGATATACAGGGTTAGCGGATTGCCGTATTTTTTCATCAGGGCCTCCAGCCCCGCATCGTCGCCGTTCAAATATCGGTGGTAAAAAGTCTCGTCGCAGGTCATAGCGTTCACTTCCTTTTTGCGGGTGCTCCAAATGCAGAGGGGTATCCGCCAGACGCTTGCCCTGCCGGAATTTCGGTGCTGTTCCTGAAAGCGTGGGTCGGACGGCTTTTCCGCGTTCTCTTGGTCAAATTATATCACAGGATACGTACGGATAGCAACCGGAACCGCAGATCATGCCAATAGCATGCGCAGCCTGCCCAAGGTGCTTTTAGGTGAGGTCACACTTCGTCCTTTCTCCTCTGCTCCAAAAGCCAGGCTGTCATGTCCCGCAAAGTATCCTTCACCGGGCGCGGATGATTGCTTTGGCCAAGGAGGAAAGCATTGCTTACTGGCGGAAAGAGCTGCCCCATGCCGACGAAATAGAGCTTGAGATGATGTATACCCATCTGTCAAACGGTTTGATGCATGTCGTTGTGGAGGGCTATGACAAGTACAGCAAAGAGGAAATGATCCATTTTGTCAACCGCGTTGTAAAAGCCAGTCTTTTGCTGTTTCAATCGCCCCAAAGTCCTCTTGCTTAACACAGCCTCTATGCCCGAACGGCATAATAAGCTTACAAAACGGTCGATGGTCAAGCCTCTCCGGTGTGCACGTCCGCCTCGTCTACTTGAACGGCGACGGCAGCGAAATTTACACCCACGACTTTGAATGATTATTTGTGTAATTTATAAATAAATTTTAAAGCGCCGTCTGCGAACCGCTTTCGGTTCGCAGACGGCGTGTTTTATTTGACAAGATTCGACATTTTTAAGTGAAATATTTCGCGCTGCGAAATGTGAAATTTGATGCTACGCATCAATTGAAATGAAATAAATCCTCTCACACCCACAGGTATTTCACGTTGCGCAGCAACATTTCACTGCCCGAAGGGCAATTTCACAAATTCCGAAGGGATTTATTTCGTTGAAAAAAGAGCCTTGTCTTTTTGACAAGGCTCTTTTTTCTGGTGACCCGGACGAGAATCGAACTCGTGTTACCGCCGTGAAAGGGCGGTGTCTTAACCGCTTGACCACCGGGCCAGATGGTAGCGGCAAATGGATTCGAACCATCGACACTTCGGGTATGAACCGAATGCTCTAGCCAACTGAGCTATGCCGCCATATCTGCTCTATAATGTAGCGTGGTTTATTATAATACACATTTTTTCTTTTGTCAAGTGCTTTTTCACTGGAAAATTCTATATTTCTGTGTTATACTGTTCTCAAATTGCGCAATAAGACGTAAGGAAAGCGTGAGAAGGGAGAAAACGCCGTGAAAATTCTGCTGAAAAAGCACTTCGGCTGGTTTTATGAAAAACTGAAAAACGACGCCATCGATTCCTACGCGGCGCAGGTTTCGTTCTGGATCCTCATTTCGTTCATTCCGTTCCTCATGCTGATTTTAACCCTTTTGCAGGTCATTCGGTTTGAAGACACCTCGCTTCTCGTGGCATTCGTTCAAATGCTCCCGCCGCCGGTGGAAGAAGTTGTCAGCTACTTATTTCAAGAGGTGCACGCGCCGCAGACGCTCATTTCCATGACAGCTATCACCTGCGTTTGGTCCGCTTCCACGGCTATGGTGGCGCTGATCAAGGGGCTTTACTCCGTTTTTGACGTTTCCAAAAACCACAACTATATTTTTATGCGTATTTTAGCCATTTTATACACGGTCGTGTTCGTCATGACGCTGCTTGTCAGCATGGGCCTGATGGTCTTCGGCGACATGCTGTATGAATGGCTCATCACGGTGATGCCGCCGGCGTTCCCGACGCTCATCAACCGCTTTAAGCCCATCATGTCCTATGTCCTGCTGCTGTTCTTCTTCTGGTTGATGTTCATTGCCATTCCGCGCAAGCAGGTATCCCTGCGCAACGCGTTTTTCGGCGCAGCGCTGGCTTCTGCCGGGTGGGTCTTATTCTCGTTTTTCTTCTCCGTTTTCGTGGAGAACTTCGCAAACTACGCCACCATCTACGGCAGCCTTGCCGCTTTGGTCATTTTAATGGTATGGCTGTATGCCTGCATGTTTATTTTGCTCATCGGCGGCGAGATCGCCATGTGGCTGCAGCACAGCGGCATCAACCGCGATGTTTCCGACCTGAAAACAGAACGTCGCCGCCGCAAACTCATCTCAGAGAAAGGAAACGATGCAAATGGCAAAACCGCAGACAAGAAGTGAAACCGCCCTGCAAAGCGCCGTGATGCGCTTTGGCGACGACGCGTTCCGCATCTGTTATATGCACACAAAAAGCGGCAAAGAGACGCTTACGCTGCTTTCCGATGTATTTATGCAGTACTTTTTAGACACGCAAACCTTTAAAAGCGAAGGCGAGGAGCGTCTTTGGGTGCTGCGCACAGCGCACAAGACCTGCATGGACTATTATGCACAGAAAATTCGAAAAAAGCTGACGGACGAGCAGATTGCACAGCGCTCAAAAGACATGCCGTTTGAAACGCCGAAAGAGCTCTGCGACATTTTACGCCTGCATTACACGCTGCTGACGGCAGTAGCGCTGCACTACGGTGCAGGTGACAACACGCGCTTTATCGGCCGCGTGACCGGAAAATCCGCTTCTGCCGTGCAAAATCAGCTGGAAAAAGCCAAAAAAGCCGCGAACATGCGCGAGGACGACCTGCGCGAATGGGTAGAAACCCTGGAAACGCCGGACGATCTTCTGCACCGCGTGTATTATTCTGTTTTGAATGAATCGAAAGACCCGCATTTTACTGCGAACAGCCGCGCAAAGCGTCTGAAGCGCAATGTAGACCGCGCCATGCCGTTTGCGGCCGTAGGTGTCATCGTAATCTGTTTATTGTGCGTTGTCGCCGTACGCGCGGGGTGGTTCGGCACGAAATACGTGCGCACGCCGGACGTGATTTTAGAAAGCGACACGCCGGTCTCGTCCGCCGCAGAGAGCGAAGTGAGCCACGTGACGCTGACTCCGGAGCCGACCGCTTCCGAAGATACGCGCGAAGCCGTGAACATGTCGCTTTCGATTTTTGTGCCGAGCGACAGCGGCCTTGACCAGTACAGCTACAAGAGCCTGCCCGCAGACGGTGCGGTGCTCGTGCAGAAAATGGCAGAAAAGGGCGCATTTCCGGAGGATGTGACGCTGGACGCGCTCGACTACGTTAAAGACGGCGAGGTTGTCTCCACGATGAAGAGCGGCGAAATGCTGGAGGTGCGTTTGCAGTTTTCCGGCGCTTTGCAGGAATATTTGGACTCCGCCAGCTCCACTTCTTCTCTGGAAGCCATTGCAAAGACGTTCCGTGCATTTTATGAAGCTGCGGGCATGACGCTTTCTAAGCTTGAGGTGTATTCGGACGGCAAGCCCGTCACCGTGGGCGATATGCAGATCAACTGCACGTCGCTGATGTACGGCGAACTGCCCGTTTCCGCCGTTTTGGACGGCGACACAAACGAACCTACGGAGGGGTGATTTTGATGAAAATACTCGTGATTGACGGCCAGGGCGGCAAAATGGGTGCGGCACTGACCGACCAGATCAAAAAGAACATGCCGGACGCGGAAGTCGTTGCCGTGGGCACGAACAGCCTTGCCACCAGCGCCATGCTGCGCGCCGGTGCGGACGCTGCCGCCACGGGCGAAAACCCCGTTGTGGTAAACTGCACGTGGGCAGACGTCATCGTGGGACCCATCGGCATTATTTTAGCAAACGCGCTTTGGGGCGAGATCACGCCGAAAATGGCGGCGGCCGTTTCCGAATGCGTTGCTAAGAAAATCCTGATTCCCGTCAACCGCTGCTCCGTAAGCGTAGTGGGTGTACAGGACAAGACGCTCTCGGAATACGTGCGGGATGCGGTCGCCATGCTGAAAAACATGCAGTGAGGAATATTGCGGCGACCGTGATGTTCTATGAAGTTGTGCGGCAAAGAAACGCTTTCCGCACATAACCTCGCCCGATTAGAACGCAAATATGCGTTCTTTAAAATATACAGGGAAAAAAATTTGGGAGGAAAACGTATGAAAGAAAGAGAAAAATTCGGTTCTCGGTTGGGATTTATTTTAGTTTCGGCCGGGTGCGCCATCGGCATCGGCAATGTGTGGAAATTCCCATACATTACCGGCATATACGGCGGCGCGGCATTCATCCTGATGTATCTTGTGTTCCTTGTGGCGCTGGGTCTGCCCATTATGGTGTGCGAATTCACCGTAGGCCGCGGCAGCCGCATGGGCATGGGCAAAGCGCTCGATACACTGGAACCGAAGGGCACGAAATGGCATTGCATGAAGTGGATCAGCATTTTCGGCAGCTTTTTGCTGATGATGTTCTACACCATGGTGGGCGGCTGGATGCTGAAATACGCATTTATGGAGGCAACCGGTACGTTTGTCGGCTTGGACGGCAAGGCGGTAGAGGGCGTGTTCGGCGATATGCTGACAAATCCGGGCACGCTGACGTTCTGGGCGATTGTCGCCATTGTTATTTCGTTCGGTGCATGCGGCTTTGGCCTGCAAAAGGGCATTGAGAAAGTGACAAAGGTCATGATGATTGCCCTGCTGCTTTTGATGATTGCACTGGCTGTGAACTCCGCATTTTTGCCGAATGCCGCGGCAGGCATCAAGTTCTACCTTGTGCCGGACTTCGGTGAAGTGGCAAAGAAAGGCTTCGGCAACGCGGTGTTTGCGGCGATGTCGCAGGCGTTCTTCACGCTTTCCATCGGCATCGGCTCCATGGAGATCTTCGGCAGCTATCTGGACCGCAAAAAGCGCATTACGGGCGAAGCGGTGAACATTGTGCTGCTGGACACGTTTGTTGCGCTGATGGCGGGTTTCATCATTATCCCGGTGTGCTTTGCCTACGGGGTGGAGCCGGGCTCGGGTCCGTCGCTGCTGTTCATCACGCTGCCGACGCTCTTCAACAATATGGCGGGCGGCAGAATTTGGGGCACGCTGTTCTTCATCTTCATGTCGTTTGCGGCACTTTCGACCATCATTGCGGTGTTCGAGGAGATTCTCGCATTCTTCATGGATATCGGCGGTTGGAGCCGCAAAAAGGCTGTGAGCGTAAACTTTGTGCTGATCACGGTGCTTTCCCTGCCGGCGATTCTCGGCTTTAATGTGCTTTCCGGCATTCAGCCGCTGGGTGAGGGCAGCAACATTATGGATATGGAAGACTTCCTTGTTTCTTCCAATCTGCTGCCGCTGGGCAGCCTTGTGTTCGTACTGTTCTGCGTGCGCAAAAACGGTTGGGGCTTTGAGAATTTCCTCAAGGAAGCGAACAAAGGCGAGGGCATTAAGTTCCCGCACTGGATCCGCCTTTACATGCAGTACATTCTGCCTCTGATTGTGGTCATCATTTACCTGAAAGGCTACTACGATATGTTCAGCGGCAAGAGCACGGCGGTGTTTGTGAGCTGGATGTGCTTTGCGGTGCTGCTGCTTTTCGTCATCTTCGGCGTTTCGATTTTTACGGGACGGAAGAAGACGGAAAGAACAAAGTGACCGTCAACGTGGGTTAAAAGTTTTGCTCAAACTTTTTCAAAAGCTTGTCCGTTTCCAAAAGTGAAACCTTTGGTCGTCGTCCGCAGACGACGAAACTCTTTTGCCTACCAAAAATCAGGAGAGGAGTTTCAAATGTCCGGTGGACATTTGAAATCGGGGAACCCTATTAAAGGGCCCCGAAAAAGCGATAGCTTTTTAGAAAATTAAAAGACCGCTGTATGATTTGCATTACGCACATACAGCGGTCTATTTTCATTTCCCCTCCAGCACGGTGCATTTACCGCACCTTGCACAGCCGTTGCAGATCATGCGGCTGCCGCATTTTTCGCACTGGGGGCCGAAGTATTTTTCGTATTTTCGCCCGGCGTCGAACAGGCCGTAATCGTCTTCGAGCTTGAATTTCATCGGCTTGCCCTGATACGATATGCCGGATTTATACGCCATTTCGCTTTGCACGCGCTTATTCGGCAGGAAGTACCGCCGACCGTCCTTGATGAAGTTTGTGCCCGTCTCGATAAAGCAGAACGTGACGTTTTGGTTTGCGCACTGCCTGTGCAGCGAGCGCACCCAGTCGTAATCGCACGGGCGCGCGCCGTCGTAGTTTTCGCCGCCGCAGATAACCTGCTCAATCTGCCCCATCGCGAGGTATTTTTCAATCTCTATGGGGCCGAGCAAGGGCGCTGTCATGATGCCCTTGTGCTTAAACGGCAGGCTGTGCAGAATGGGGATGCGCTCGTCCGCGCGGCGCTGGTTTTCGCACGTGACGTTGAAAAAGATGTGCTCCCAACCGTCACCCCAGTTATACGGCAAACATTTTTCTACGCGCTCCGGGCGCTTTGTGAGCAGAAAAAACGAAATGTCCCGCCGCTGATCCATGATCTCCCACGCTTCACGCCGCCACGGATCGGCCTGCTCCAAAAAGAAATCGGACGTCATGCACACGCGCAGCTGCTCGCCGCTTTTTACTTTGTAGTTGCCTGCGCGGTCGCGGCTCAAGGGATAGTGAAAGCCCGTTTTTGTGCGGTAAATTTCCGCGCCGTTATGCCCGCGCTGACTGTCGAGAAAATACATATAGCAGTGTGCGCAGCCCTCGCTGCACTTCACGCACCCGTGCCACGGGTTCCAAATATCGTGCATACCGTACCTCCTTATCGCAGGGTAAGAAGCCGAAAGACCTGCTCTGCGCTTTCGGCGAGGTTTTCCGCCGCAGTTTCGGGGCGCATGGCTTCGTCTAATGTCGTCACGCCGCGCACGGCGGGGAAAAACGCCGTGATGCCGGCTTTGTTGCACACTTCCGCGCCCTTTTCAATACCGCCCGCAAACGCGATGACGGGCTTGTGATACTTCTTAGCAAGCTTCGCCACGCCTACGGGCGCTTTGCCCATGGCGGTTTGGGCGTCCAATCTGCCCTCACCCGTCACGACGAAATCGGCATTTTTGATTTTTTCCTCTAAGCGCGTTTCCTCCATGACGATCTCAATGCCGGGCATGAGCTCTGCGTGCAGGAACACGCCGAGTGCGAAGCCGAGGCCGCCCGCCGCGCCTGCGCCGGGGGTATCAAGATTGCTTTCGGGATACAGTTCTTTCGTCAATGCGGCGTAATTTCGCATATAGCCATCCATTTCGCGAATCATTTCGGGCGTAGCACCCTTTTGCGGACCAAAGACGGCACTGCACCCGTTTTCGCCGCACAGCGGGTTTGTGACGTCGCACGCCGCGCGGATGACGCAGTTTTTGAGCGCAGGCAGGGCATTTTTGTTCTCGATTTTCGCGAGCACGCGCAGCCCCTCTGCGCCGAACGGGACGGGGTTGCCGTCCTTATCCAAAAGATCGAACCCGAGGGCCTGCAGCATGCCTGCGCCGCCGTCATTCGTTGCGCTGCCGCCGATGCCGAGGATGAACCGCTTGCAACCGCGGTTTATCGCGTCGCGCAGCATTTCGCCCACGCCGTAGGTGGTGGTGTGCATGGGGTTGCGTTTGTCTTTGGGCACGAGCGGCAAGCCCGCCGCCTGCGCCATTTCCAAAATGGCGAGGTCGCCCACAACGCCGTATTCCGCCGTGATTTTTTCGCCGAGCGGGCCCGTGACCGGGATGCGCACCGTTTCGCCGTGCAGGCCCTCTGTGAGCGCCGCAGACGTGCCCTCGCCGCCATCTGCTACGGGACATACAATGCACTCGACCGTGCTGTCTGCGCGGCGTGCACCCTCTGCCACGGCCTTCCCCGCCTCTATGGAAGACAAGCTGCCTTTAAACGAATCCATCGCGATCACAACGCGCATACAAAACGCCCCCTAAGAATTTCTTTTCACCATAATAGCACATTTGTTCCCCGTTTTCAAGATGGAATCGGGCATGAAAAAACGCAGGAAAGCGCTTTGCCTTCCTGCGTTTGGTATTTTATGAAATTACTTGAGGGAAACGGGCTTTGCGGGCTTGTTTTCCTCGCGGGCGCTGGTCTTGCCCTCGGGCTTGATCTCGCCTGCGGCAAGCAGGGAGCGCTTTGTGAGGGACGGGCCGATGAGCTCATACACAAGCACGGAGAACAGCACGACGTTACGCACGATGCTGCCGTCTGCAAGGGACGTAGCGGTTAAGGCCATGCCGAGCGCCACGCCGGCCTGCGGCAGCAGCGTGATGCCAAGGTGCTTTTTGATGTGGTCATTGCACTTTGTCATAGCGCAGCTGATGTAAGAGCCGGAGATCTTACCCGCGGAACGGAAGACGATGTAAATGACGCCGATGAGCAGCACGAGCGGGTTGCTTAAAATATTCAGGTCGAGCTCCGCGCCTGAAAGCACGAAGAACAGGATGTTGATGGGGCCCGTCCAGCGGTCCAGACGGTTCATCAGCTCTTCGGAAGCGCTGCACACGTTGCAGAAGACCGTGCCGGTCATCATGCAGACGAGGAGCAGAGAGAAGCCAATCTTCACGCCGCCGAGCTCAAACTCCATGGAGGAGATGCCGACCATGAGGAGCACGAACGCGACCGTGAGGGACAGACGCTTGCTGCGGGAGTGGAAATAGGTCTCAAGCCAGTTGAGCGCAAGGCCGGAAAGCGCGCCGAGCGCGAGGGAAAGCACGATCTCGATGATGGGCTCTAAAATGACGCTGACGACGCTGATGCTGCCCATTTCGAGTGCGCCGGCGATGCCGAAGGACACGGAGAACAGCACGAGGCCCACGGCGTCATCGATGGCGACGACCATGAGCAGAAGCTTTGTGAGCGGGCCGTCTGCCTTATACTGGCGCACGACCATGAGCGTGGCTGCCGGGGCCGTGGCCGCGGCGATAGCGCCGAGGGTGATGGCAGAGGGCAGCGAGATGAGAGCGGGATCGATGAGGTGCAGGACGATGAGGGCGATATCGACGACGACGGTCGTGATGACTGCCTGCAGAATGCCGACGGTGATGGCCTGCTTGCCCATGGTTTTGAGCTGCGAAACGCGGAACTCGTTGCCGATGGCGAACGCGATGAAGCCGAGTGCCGTCTGCGTGATGACGCTGAGGCCCTCCACCTGCTCCAGCGAGTTGAAGCCGATGCACGGGATGTTCAGCGCGCCGAGGCAGAACGGGCCGATGAGCAGACCGCCGACAAGATACGCTGTGACCGCCGGCAGATGCACGAGCTTTGCCAGACGGGACATCAGCAGGCCGACGACCAGAGCGATGGCCAGACAGATCAGGGTTTTTTCCACTTTTTGAACACTTACCTTTCTTCGAGGTACGCGTGCGGCCGCACAGACAAGCGCCGGTCTCCGCCCCTCCATTTATCTATCGTTTTTTCCGTAATCGGGAAAAAGCAGAATTCCAAAAAAGTTTACAACAAATTCACGAATATGTCAATGTTTCTTGGCGCTATGTTTCCGTGGAAAAAAGATGTTTTTCCCGTTGTTTTGCTGAATATGGTAAGTTGTGGGATGAAAACTATTGAATACAGACCATGATATACCGAGTATTGACTCGGTATGATATTTGCCTTTTAAGCAAATGATATTGCAAGCAAAGCTTGCAATGATATATATTCGCCCTGATATAGTCCTTCGGACAATTTCAGGGCAAATATAATTGCGGCACATTTCTTTATGAAATGTGCCGCGTGTTGTTTTAAGAAAATAAAAAAGAACCACATTTCTGTGATTCTTCTAAGTGTTGGCGCCAACCTATCGTCCCGGGCCGTTGCCAGCCGAGTATTTTCAGCACAAACGAGCTTAACTTCTGTGTTCGGTATGGGAACAGGTGGACCCTCGTTGTAATCAACACCAACTATTCTGTTTGCCGCCTCATCTGACGGCTTTGTTATAATACCACATCTCTTTCTAAATTGCAAGCCTTTTTTCAAAAAAATTTGAAAAAGTTTTTTAAAAAGCAAAATATGGTATGCTAAGCGCTCTGCATACCATATTTTGTAGGTTATCCTTCTGTGTAGTCGCCGGTGTCGTCGGTGTAATCCCCGGTGGTGTCCGTATAATCGCCGGAATCGTCCGTGTAGGCGTCATCGGTGTAATCCGTATTATCCGTGTAATTGGTATTATCCGTCGTATCGGTGCTGTCGCCGTTCGGGTCTGGGGTCGGCGTGGGCGTGGGAGACGGCTCCGGCGTTTTGTTGCCGAGGAGATAATCCGCCCAAATGGCACAGCCGTCATCGTTTAAGTGGATGCACAATCCTTCGGGGTCGGCGCAATACTCTGCGGGGAGGTAGCCCTCCGTGCAGAATGCGGCGATGTTCAGGAATTTGAGATTCTTTTTGGCGGTGCAGTAGGTCTGCATTTCTTCGTTATACTGCGCGATGGTGCCGCTGCTGAGACCCTGATAGTCGATCCACTCCAGCATGGGCGTGACGGCCTGCACGGTGATTTCGAGATTCGGGTACTTCGTTTGCAGCGCGGAAATGACGGCCTGCGCGGTGGACGTGACGTAAGAGACGTCGTTATACGTGAGGTCTTCCTTGCCGAGCTGAATGTAGAGCTTCGTCGCGGAGAAATGGTCGATGGCTTCCGTGATGGTGAGGGCGGTCTCATCATCGAGCCACAGGCCGCCATCGCCGCCGTTTAATTCGTCCTGCGCTTCGCTCCACGAATAATCGCTGCGGGTCATGAACTCCGCGTCACTCAAAACCGTGGTGCTGCCTGCGCCGTCCGTTACGTAGTTTTTGAGGCTGTCTCTTATACACATCTCCGAGCCCACGAGACAGGCAGAAATCT
>ENA-OZKX01000718-OZKX01000718.1-human-gut-metagenome-genome-assembly--contig:-NODE-718-length-15244-cov-6.859109_pt1 | contig 15244 bp, 6 predicted proteins | sample MGYA00244831_ERZ653774 | MGnify/ENA primary metagenome ERZ653774 (study PRJEB26926, sample SAMN06165314) | human gut metagenome | biome: ENVO:00009003; feature: ENVO:2100002; material: ENVO:00002003...
GAATAACAGACGACAACCTGACGCATGTCGCCGTTCTCACCGTTGTCCTGCTGACTGCCCAATTACTGTGCGGAGCTGCTGACACTTGGATAAGTACCCGTATGCAGATAGAGACGGGCAACGCCCTTCGCCACCGCCTCTTCTCGCGCTTACTGCAAAGCCGCTGGAACGAATTGGAGCGTTTCCATACCGGAGACGTAGTGAACCGGGTAGAACAAGACACCGCCGCCATCGTCACATTGCTCACCTCTTCTGTCCCGGCATTCATCGTCACGAGTATACAACTGCTGGCAGCCTTTCTATTCTTCTACTTTTTAGACCCTTCACTGCCATGGCTGATTGTTGCCATCCTGCCCGTCTTTCTATTAGGCAGCCGTTTCTATATGCGACGAATGAAACGCTATACACATGATATTCGGAACAGTGACGGTCGCATCCAGTCCGTCATACAAGAGAGCCTGCAACATCGCATAGTGATTAAAACATTGGAACAAGGCGAACGGCATCTGGACAAACTCGATGACTTGCAAGACATGCTCCACAGCCAAGTCATGGGACGTACCCGTTTCTCGCTTTCCGCCCACATGTTAGTGGCCCTTGCCTTTTCCGGCGGATACCTCACGGCTTTTCTTTGGGGAGCCGTTCACCTCAGCGCAGGCTGTATCACCTTCGGAACGATGACCGCCTTTTTGCAATTGGTAGGAAAAGTCCAGCGTCCCGTGCTCGACCTCTCACGCCTGATACCTTCCGTAGTCAATGCCCTTACCGCCATAGACCGGCTATTGGAATTGGAAAGACTGCCGGCAGAAGCGGACGGTGACAGCATATTCCTCGCCTCTACCCCGGAACTGGAACTGAAAGACGTGACTTTTGGCTACACTCCCGATGACCGTCCGGTATTCAGCCGCTTCTCCTGCCGTTTCCCCGCCGGTAGCTGCATAGCTGTAGTCGGAGAAACAGGAAAAGGAAAGACAACGCTCATCCGGCTATTGTTGGCACTGGCAACGCCACAAGAGGGACAGATACTCTTGATACCCGCCAAACATCCACTTGAAACCAGTCATACCGTCTCTCCGCAAACCCGCAAGAACTTCGTATATGTCCCGCAAGGCAATACCCTTTTCAGCGGAACTATCCGTGACAACCTGCTGATGGGAAACCCACAAGCTTCTGAAGAAGCCATATATCAAGCCCTGCAAACCGCCACCGCCGACTTCGTCTTCCACCTTCCCGACGGCGTAGACTCCCCACTCAGCGAACGAGGTGGCGGACTCAGTGAAGGACAAGCCCAACGCATCGCCATTGCCCGCGCTCTGCTACGCCCCGGAAACATTCTTCTTTTAGATGAAGCCACTTCTGCCCTCGACCCCGACACGGAACGGCTGTTAATAAAAAACCTGCGCAGAGACTGCGCAGGCAAAACATGTATCTTCGTCACCCACCATCCGGCAGTAGCGGAGGCATGCGAATCTATTGTCCGATTATAATCAGAGAATGAGCTCCAACGGGTATCCGCCTTTGGTTAACAAACTCAGAACAGCTTTGCAGGATACTCGCCCGCATCCACCAAAGCCTGAATCTTGTCGACTACACTCTGACGGTCTTCGGGATAAGTCACACCGAACCACTTGCTGGTTGTATCGAGCACTTCGCAGGTAGCAGTGCCATTGTTAATCAGCTTATCCACCATCAGCGGGATGAAGAATTCGCTTTTCAGATTCTCCATATTCTTCGGGTCGCTCAGGAAGCTCTTGAAAAACTCTGCACTGTAAGCAAAGTAATCGGGAGTAAAGCCCCAGAAGTTCATGCTGACCGGAGTCGTCTCGGGAGTGGCAGTCCATTCACCGTTATCATCGATGTACTTCACCTCGCCGTCCATACGCTGAATCTTGGTACGCTCTACTACAGAAGTCAACAAGTTGTTTGCATCCGTTCCGCACAAACCACGGGATACGGTACCGCTCTCGCTCAACGTATTGCCGATGCGGAAGCCTACCATGGAATATACGTTTTTGGAGCCTTCGGGAAGGGCTGCAAGGAATTTGCCCATTACCTGGAAGGAGTCACGACCGTAGAAATCGTCGCAATTGATAACAGCAAACGGTTCCTTTATTACATCGGCACCCATCATTACAGCATGGTTGGTTCCCCAAGGTTTGGTACGGCCTTCGGGGCAGGTGAAGCCTTCAGGAAGGTCATCTATGGACTGGAATACCAGTTCGCAGGGAATATGGCCTTCGTATTTGGAAATAATCTTGTCGCGGAAGTCCTGTTCAAAATCTTTACGGATTACGAAAACGAGCTTGCCAAAACCGGCATTGATGGCATCGTAAATAGAATAATCCATGATAGTTTCGCCATTCGGTCCCAATCCGTCCAATTGTTTCAAGCCACCATAACGGCTGCCCATACCGGCTGCCAATAAGAATAAAGTTGGTTTCATATTAGTTATTATTTAAAAAGGTTAGTGTATCATAGTTGATAACGGTTGCAAATGTACAAAAATTTATGTCTGACAAAAGGGAGTTTTAGTTCATTCTTTACCACTATCCGTTCAAAAACGTACATTTAGAACGGATAACCGATGGCAAAATGCAGTGCCATACTATCCTTGAACTTAGGAATATTGTAATATCCCGACTTTCCGGTATCATACGGGTCGTGAAGCCCGATACCCAAATCCAGACGGAAAACAAGGAAGTCCAGGTCATAGCGTAAGCCGAATCCCGTACCCAAAGCAATCTGTTTCGGGAAATTCTTCAAGGTGAACTCACCGTTCGGGCGATTTTCGTCCTTACGCATCAGCCATACATTGCCGGCATCCAGAAACACCGCTCCATGCAAGTCGGCAATCATACGGAAGCGATACTCGATATTGGCTTCTATGCGAATATCACCCACGTGGTTGATATAGGTATATTTTCTGTCCGTCTCGGGAGGATAGCCGCCCGGACCTATACTGCGTGCAGAAAAGGCGCGCACACTATTGGCACCGCCGATATAGAACTGTTCCGTATAAGGTGCAGTCGTAGCGTTGCCATACGACCATATCACCCCTCCGGCAATACGCGAGGCTATCATCTGATTCTTGTCTATCCGGTAATGGTACCTGAATTCCGAGTTCAGCTTCAGGAACTGTGCAAAAGGTACCCCGAAAAGCTTCTTTCCTTCCTCACTGAACGGCTTGCCGAAAATACGGTAGACGGCAGAAGTCAGGTTACCGGCCGACGCAACGGTGGTCTGCCACCAGATGGGGTTACGCTTGCCGCGCACGGAAGCGTTGTCATAAGTATAGGTGTACTCCATGGCAGGAATGAACTGGTCGCGCAAACTAACGTAGAGTGCCGGATTCTCGGCACGCAACGTATCGAAAGCGGCAGTAGGATTACGCAGCACATTGAATGTCAAACGGAAAGGAGTTATACTGTGCCTGGAAGTCGATTTGGGCTGGAAGTCATAAGTGACATTACCGCCAAAAGCCAGCAGCTTATAATACTTGGCACGGTTCATCTGGTCGGCATACAAACGGAAAGTCGTTGTAGCCGGGAAGTCATACTCACGGTCGCCCATCCTAGGAAACACCACGCGCGGAAAGATAAGCGAAGTGGAGATACCCAGTTCATAACTGTTCATCAAGGAAGAACTTGCCTTGCCCGTCTGCCATTCGTACGAACCGTTCAACTTCACATTCCAGCTTTCACCGCCACCGAAGACATTGTTCTTCGTCACCGTAAAAGCGGCACCCGGTCCCGTCTGGTTATTGCTCTTCATGGTGACATTAAAATCCAACTCCGCATCGTAGGGTTTATCGAGCGCGGCAATGACCCTCACATCCAATGTATCAGACACAAACGCCGTATCACGCGGTATATACTGCATCTCCGCATAACGGAAAATACCGACGCTTGCCAGACGCTCCTGAATACGGGTCTGACGGTACAAACTATACAAACTCTGCATAGAACGCTGGCGGGCAATACCTGCGCTGTCCTGTATCTGACGTTTCCGCCGATAACCTTGATAGTTCAACCAACGGTAAAGCATGTTGGGACGTACCGGAGGTTTGTTGTAGTAATGTATGGTCAAGCCTTTGTAATCCATGCTGTCATTGGGTTCCTGCCCCTGCTTTCCAAGAAGATAGACGGATTTACGCCCCACACGGAACTGCTTCTCGGCTACCTTTGGCATACCGGGAACGGGAATCAAGCGCATCTGGACATGCCCATTGGGAACCATCATGGTATCGGCCTGATAGGTCAGGTAGTCGGGACGGAAATAATAACAGCCCACATTACGCAGCAGGGTACTGATACGGGTACGCTCCCCATCCAAATCAGCCACATTGAATTGTTCTCCCGAACTGATAAGGGAACGTCGGCGTCCCAGCTCCATAATGCGAGTGGTACGCTCGCTGAAACCACGATAATATACCGTATCTATAAAGTAGGGGTTACGCATGTTCACCGTATATTGCAACTTTGCCTTCAGCGAGTCCTTCGGGTCGATAAATGTCTTGTAGCTGACGCTTCCGTTGAAATAGCCATAATCGCGCAGCAAGTTAACCGCCGCCTTCTGGCGTATATCGGGATTCACCGTAGACATAAGCACCGGAGTGGCGGCAAATTTATTGAATATCCACTTTCCGAATCCCTTCTCATACTTCTGGAAACCATTGTAAATCCACAGTCCGAAAGGAAAGGGATAGCGGATAGTAGAGCTTCCCAGCAACGAATTGTTCGGTGCCGTAGCAAGGGCGGCTTCCACCTCTTCCATAGCAATCTCACCAACAGACGTTTCACTGCGGTTCAATACAATCATCGGCTTTTGGCCGGTATAGAGTATCTCCCCCTCGGGCAAGTGCTTCGTGGTGGAGCAACCTGCCAGAAATATCAATCCTGCAATATATAATATCAGTCGTTTCATATCACATTCCTACTTTTTCATATCGCTATTTTCAGCCTCCGGTTTTATCTTTTTCTTCCTGAAGATGAAGAGTTCACTCAATCGGTCCATCTTCCGGCGCAGCACAAGGCCGACACCCGTTTCGGTTATCTCACCGTCGAGTATGCTTTCGTAGTTTTTATTATGGAATACACGGACATATCGAGTACCCGACGCATCAAGACGGTATTCCAGCGATATATTGTCAATGAATGATTCCGCATCGTTCGTGGCATTGGCCCCGGTGGACACTTTTCCACCGATGACTATCTGTACGCGGTCGTTGAAGAAACGCTGGGAATAACGAAAACTGAAGTCTTTCTGCGTGTCACCCGTTTCAGCAGAGGTACGGTCTTCCACACCTACACTGATATTGGCACCTTTTATACCTCCCGCCAAGGAGTTTATCTGGCTCTGAAGCACTGAGTTCAAGGCGGCTCCCATTGACAAACCTCCTCCTTTGGCACCACTGTTCAGGTAAATACCCGTGGCAAGCATGGCAATGGCCTGCTTGCTACGCTCTTCTGCACCCATTGCCTGCAGCTCATTCTCTACTGCGGCATCTTCGGGCGCCGAAATATCGAATATCAAATCGGGAGCGTCAAGCCTGTTCTTGATGGAAATGGAAACATCGAAGTTCACCATGCGCGAACCATCCCCGTCACCATCGGCCACAGAAGCACGCATACGTTCCGTAGCCTTCAGACTCAGCGTAGGATTCATAATATTCCCCCGCCAATCCACATAACTGCCGGGATTGAACTGGAACTCCTTCAACGGGATGATAGGCAGCGAATATTTCATGACGCCACCCGAAAGGGTATAGCGTCCGGTAAGGCTCATATCCCCTTGGGGAGTATACTGCATATTCAAATCACCGCCACCTTCCAGTTCGATGTATTTGCTGCGGTCGGGACTCAAGTCAGCACGAAGACGGACAGCATCGTCAATATGGACGGACATATACATTTCCAATCCTCCCAAAGACATGGCAGGAACCTCATCCGCTTTTACCGACGTCGTATCGGTGAACGAGGTAAAGGTAACCAGCCCGCTGAGACGGTCTTCCACCGTTAAAGGGGAATCGGTCAACACGTAGGTTACGTTGGTATTGCCCAGCAAATTCATGTTTCCACGCATCGTGAGCCCGTCAAGCGGCCCCTTCACCGTGGCATGCAAGTCGACGAACACCTTTCCATACACCAGACTTTCGCGGGTACGCGGTGCATCCAGCAACGTATAGTTCTCTGCCAGCAGATTGAGGTTGGCAGTAGGACGCTCCATATTCCGGAAATCAACCTTACCGTCAATCGTAAACGGATTCTTGCTGGTGGTATAAATGGCAAACTTATCAAATATCAACTGATTGTCCTTTATCTGTACCGGACGGTTGTCGAACCAGTAACGTGCTCCCGCCTGGCGTGCATAGACAGACACACTGTCCAAAACAATATCACCATGCATTTGAGGCTTGTCCAGCGAACCATAAATATAAAGCCCTCCATCAATATCTCCGGTAAAGGCCACCATTTGGTCAGGGATGAATGCATTGGCCATCTTCAATGGAAAATGCTCGAAACGGGTGGACACTTCCAGGGTATCCTTTCCGTTCTTCTGCGTCAAGATACCGTCGGCGGTCATCACTTCTTCATTATCATATGTAAAATAGGTATTCAGATAGTGCGTATTCTTGTCGCCCGGCAACCAGGTAGCCCCCAGGCCGATGTCTCCAACCGGTTGGCGTTCGTAGGTCAGTTTCTCTACATTGGCTTCGGCGGACACCTGCAGGGAAGTGGCAGTCTGTATATAATTTGCTTCGGCGGAGAACAATCCCGTAAGCCGGGGCATATAAGGAAGTACCTCCGTAAGTTCATCCAGGCGCAATCGGCTCAGTTCTACGTTTATATTCTGCAAGGAAAGGGTATCATTCTTGTCGGATTGCATACGGAAACACAGACCATCATCGCTGTCCATATCAATATTGGCATAGACGCGCATATTCTTATGCAGATAAATCCAGTTACTATTGTCCGCAAAGTGGAATTTACGGAAAGCGATAATCGGCTCGGCAGGAATAAGGTTCAGCAGCACACCATTACCGCGACCGTGTCCTTCGGTCAACGGACGGGCATTAATACCGAATAGAACACCGGTCTGCCCTTTTCCATTCACATAATCCACAGTCAGTTCCGCATCTTCATTACGGACTTCACCCGTCAGTGTGCTACGGAACACAAACTGCGGGTTCTTGGGACCGTTTATGACACCACCTTGCAACTTCATGCGGGCAGTATCCTGCTTTACTGTAAAAAATATCGTATCGAGCTGCAAGGAGTCCATGCGCAATCCGTGAACAGCTGTACGTCCATTGATGCCGACTTGCGGAGTAAATCCGAAGCTCAGTTTGAAATCATTATAGGAAATACCCTTTGCAGCCAGAAAATAGCTGACGGGATTCTGGTTACCGGCTTCCAGATGCATGCCCGCTGAAGGAAGGACTTGGCGCAAAGCGGCATGGTCCAAACGCCGTTCATCAATCTGCTTTGTCAGGATAGAGACAAATTTATCCGACTGTTCCATCAACTTCTTCAACGTGCTGTGAGCGCGGAAACGCAGATTCAAGTCACCGGCATCAAGCCTCAACTTGAGAGAATCATGACGTGCCTCCGCTCCCATTGTAAAGGCAAACGGGTGTTTCAATGGTCGGGGCACCAAACCCAGCTTATGCAGATTCACCTCTTCCACATTTAAATCCAAAGCGCCATCCAGATAGCTGCGGTCAAGACGCATATCCGCATTTCCCTGCATCTTGAGAAGGACATTATCGCTGGCAAGACGGACGGTAGCAACGGATGACTTGAGTCCGGCATGCACATCTACACCGGAAATGTCCCAATGGCCATACTGTAGTTTTTCCAAGGAGGCATTCAAAGCGGCCACAGTTTTTCGTGATGCCACATCCACCCCTTGCCCCTTAGCGGACATCTTTGCCGTAAGAGTATAGATAGAGTCCTTGGGCAGGAAGTGATGCACCTGCAAGTTGTTGATGGCAAGGTCGGCATGGTAGGCTTCCGTAGCAAGATTATAGGCGGCGTCCAGATTCAAGGCACCTTCCTTCTCCTGCAGTTTCAGGGCAGCAGTGCACTGCGCCCCCTCCATACCGACACGTGCCGCAAGGTGCATACTGTCCGGCACAATGATGGAGCCATCGGGAGCAATGTCAGCTAGTCCGGTCAGGAAGTTCAAGTTCTGCGTATGCATTTCGAAGTCCATGCTTCCATTACGTTTCACACTGTCGGTCAAGCTCCAGAATTCTCCTCCCCCACTCAACGAAAAGGCTCCGGGCAGCTCAGCCGTAAAACGGGAAATCTGCATCTGCTTCAGGTTTCCTTCCGTACCGGCATGAATCACCAACGGACGGAACGGATAGGCTTCCTTGAAAGCTTCCGGCAAGCCACCGGCAAAAAGCAGTACATCCTGTTTGCCGATACGGGCATTGAAACGGGCTGTCAGACGGCCGGTGGTAGGTATATTTATCAGTTCCCAGTAAGTCTGTGCCGTAAGGTTCATCTCACTATGAGGTGTCAGCAACTTCAAAGAAGGGATACGGATAACGGTAGAATCGGCAAACAACCGCCCGGTCAGGGAAGTTACACTCAAACCGGAACGCTCATACATGGAAAATTCCCGGATAACGGCATTCATATCTCTGCCGTAGTACATCACAGAATCAATGCCCAGGCGAATGTCGCGAAGAGCAATGTGCGAGGGGTCGAAGCCTATCGCACTCCCCGGGCCACCGGTATCATAATTGACAGAAGTTCCAGTCAGCAGGAATTTTCTCCAGCCATAGAACTGGTGTTTCAGGTCGGCAGCAGCGTCCGCAATCTCAGCATCTCCTATATGGGCTTTCAGCCCCATGGAGTCCAATGGCATCTGTAAATCGACCGAGACGTTCTTCAACTTCAGAGTATGGAGTGTGACTTTCCAGTTTAACGCAGTGTCAGTAGTGTCCTTGGGAGTCTCAGTGGTATCTGCAAGCATCACCTGCACATGGGTATCGCTCAATTCTATATTATTGAGGATGGCATCTTCTTTTGTAAGGTCTATGCCATGGCTTTCGAAAAAGAAATGCCCCAGTACTCCTTTGATGCACATACCTTCCATTAAATTGGAGGAGTTGACAGCAACTTGTTTCAAGGTAATGTCATCCACCTCCACTTTCCCTTTGAGCAAAGGCCATGCCTGTACCCGTACGTTCAAACTTCCAAGACTCAGCAAGGTATCGGGATGCTGCACATCAACAGCACTGTCGGCAGGCTGTACCACCAATACACCGCGGACCAACAAATTCAAAGGAAAGCGAAGGTCAATCCGCTCCACGGATATGTCCATACCCGTAGCATCTGATGCAATTGCCGTAGCCTGCTTCCGTATCAAATTCTGTACGGGAGGCACATAAAGCAATATCATCAATATTATAAACAGTATAATAGGAGTAAGCAACACCCACAGTGCTGTTCTCAACCATTTTCTTCTCATCGGAACGTCAATCTTTCATCGTATTTAAAAGTCTTACAAAGTAAACAATTTCTTTCGACATTTGGTTCCCGACAGAGAAAAATCACGTATTCTTCTCTGTTCCCCCATTACGGAAAAGCTGTTGCCTGAGTAATGACATCCTCTATCAAAACGAGGGCGGCAAGGGCGTGTTCTTTCAACTCTCCGGTAAAAGGCACTCCATGAGAAGTTTCCAACAGTTTCAGCAATGCAACCAGTTCCGCTGCTCCAATTAAAGTAAAGAGGGGAATCATTTTGTGGGAGACAGCAGCCATCTCGTCCACATCCTCATTCTCCACAGCCTTCTGCAAACGCTCCGCATTGAGGCGGGTTTCAGCCACAAAACTTTCCAGAATGGACTTTGCCGCCTCGGGGTCATCGACCGAAAAAGCAGTGAGCGAAGAGAATTTATACCCCGGGCAAGCCGAAGTTTCCGAAACTTCCGTAACCTCCATCCCTTTGTCCTCCATATTCAATTCATGTAGCAATTCACTGACGGTAAACGGCTTATGCAGGCATCCGGCAAATCCATGCACCGTAAATTCCTCACGCTGCATGTCACTGCGGGCAGTGACAGCAATCACCGGAACAGACTGTGCTTGCGGTATGTTCGAAGCACGAAGCAGTTTCAGTAAATCAAAACCATTAATAGCAGGCATCTGCACATCAGTAAGCAGAACATCAAAGGTTGCAGTGCGCAAGGCATCCAGCAGTTCATCCAGTTGTAAACAAGAGACAGAATTTATACCACTCTGCTGAAGCATGGCGGCAGTAAGGGTAAGCTGAATACGGTCATCATCGATAAGGAGGACATTCTTCAGTGAAGAATGAGGAACGGGGAATGAAGAATTGCCATTCGGCGTGGCAGCACATCCCGATTCTTCATCCTTCATTCTCCGTCCTTCACTCCTTACGGGATAGATAGGAATATATATGGTGAAAGTGCTTCCCTTGCCTGGCACACTGTCTACATCAATCGTGCCTTCAAGCAACTGTACCAGCATACGGACAATGGAAAGTCCGAGTCCAAACCCCTCTTTACCCTGAGCACCCGGTAAGCGGGTAAACTCCTGGAAGATACGTTCCCGGTCGGCAGGTTCCATACCTTTACCGGTATCAGCAATGGCAACTACCAGTCGACGGTCCTTGTAACGGGCAGTCATGGTAACACTGCCTTGGTCCGTAAACTTCACGGCATTGGACAGCAAATTGTTGATAATCTGGCGCAGACGCAAGGGGTCGCAAATATAGGTACCGCCCAGCTCCGGGGCAATGTCGCAATGAAGCGCCAGTCCTTTGGCAGCCGTAAGTGGTTCAAAACTGACGTGTATCTCTTCAAGCAGGCGGGAAGGATGAAAGGTGACCCGGTTGGTTTCGGCCTTGTTCAAATCAAGACGATGGAAGTCGAGCAAATCAACGACCAGCTTCAGCAGATGTTCCGATGAGGTTTTCATATTGTCCAGATAGAACCGCTGACGCTCATCCACCGTCAGACGGGAAAGCAAGTCGGCATAGCCCATAATAGAACCGAGCGGGGCTTTGAAATCATGGGTAATGGCAAGCATCAGTTTTTCACGGACAGCGAGTAAATCCTCGGCACGACGACGGGCCTCTTCCAACTCACGACGGTAACGGTTGCTTCGGGTTATGTCGCGGCCGATGATAATAAGAAAAAAAGCGGAAAGCAACACCGCACCTACGGCAATGCCACTGATAATCTTGGCCGAACGGCGTCGGACCGCTTGTTGATACTCGGCTTCCGTCCGTGCACGCAGCAGAGTTTCCGTCTCGTAATCTTTCAGCAAGCTGTCAATACGAGCGGTCAGCATATGGTCCAAGCGTTGCAGATAGCGTTTACGTCGCTGTATAACAGTGTTTACAGCTTTTTTCTGCTGGGCCACGGCACGCAGTTTCTCATGCAAAGAATCGGCCGGATTATAGGGTTCAATCACCGTATCCGTTGCAAATTCAAGAGAGGTCTTTACCTGGATAGCCGTATCTTTCTTTGGGGGGACAAACACTTCACCCAAACGACGGAAAAACCCCTTCTTCCGAGGGCGTGTCACGACGGTATCCCGATGTGTAATGATACGGTGCTGCACACGCTGCTGGGTCACTACCGAGTCCTGCTGGGCAATTATCTGCTCAATGTCACTGGTGGATACCATGCTGTCATTCGCCTCACTCAGCGTGCGCAGCATTTTTATCGTATTGGTATCCTTCTCGCGTATCAAGGCAAGCACGCTGTCTGTCCATTGTACATCGCGGTCATCAGTAAGAATAAGGTTCTCCATTTCCCGGTGTACGAAAAACAAGGAAAAAAACAATACCGCCAGCAACAAAGTGTAGCCTACGGCAATCTTTACTTTGGAGACATTATTCATACTATCAAATCCTTTCCCTGGTCTGTTTACGGAACCTCAACCACAGCATCACTCCCGCACTGGTCAGTCCGAACGGGAAAGCCATCCAGACTCCCGTCAGCCCCCAACCGAAAACGAAACCGCAAAGGTACCCTACGGGCAAAGATATAATAAAATAGGATATAAATGCAATAATCATCATCGGTTTCACATCCGAGATGCCGCGCAGGGCATTGGCAAAGTTAATCTGCAACCCATCGCCGAACTGGTAAATCAAGAACGGGAAGAAGAGAGCGGCAACCATGCCAGACACTTCCGCATTGTCCGTAAACCATCCCCCTACCTGACCGCGAAGCGCAAAGACGATACCCAGCAACACCACCTCCATACACAGGATGATGTGAAGGCCGGCATACGCCGAGCGGCGCACATTCTGCCCGTCTCCCTGCCCCTTGAAGTTGCTGACACGCACGGCAACCGCAGCGCCCATGCCATAATACATCATGAAGGTGAACTGAGAGATAGTAAGCATTATCTGATGCGATGCTAGGGCAAGTGTCCCCAGCCAGCCCACCATGACGACGCTCAGACTGAAGGAAGCGGTCTCCATACCCATCTGCATACCCACGGGCCAGCCCAGTGCATTGAGCTTCCTGAACATCGGCATCGACCACCCCAGCCGCATGAAGCCGAGCCTGTAACGGATAAACCGGCGGCCGCGAAGCACAATCGCCGCAAAGACCACCACCATCACAATGCGGGAGAACAAGGTGCTGATACCCGCACCAAGCAGTCCCATCTCCGGAAAGCCCAGCTTTCCATTGATAAGTATATAGTTTCCTACGATGTTAAGCGCATTCCCTCCGAGCAGAATCCACATGGCCGTCTTGGTATCGGTGATGCCGTCCGTAAACTGTTTGAAACCGTTGAACAGCATGACAAAGACCAGTGAAGCAAGCAACACCAGATAGTAAGGCTTGATTAGAGGCAGCAATTCTCCGGGCTGTCCCAGCCGCTCCACATTGAAATAGAGAACAGCCATGACAAGAGTCAGCAACAAAGCCACCAGCACATTGGCAACCAGGCTACACCGCAACGCCTGCCCTGCCTCGGCAAAGCGGCGGTTACCGTAGAAGCCCCCTACAACCGGTGTCAGCCCGTAGCTGAAGCCCGTACTGAAAATAATGCAAAGAGTAAACAGATTGTTTACGAAAGAAGCGGCACCCAGTTCCTCCGTGCTGTGATGCCCAATCATCAGCGTATCGGCAAAACCAAGCACAATGACTCCCAACTGCCCCACCACAATGGGTAGCCCCAGGAGAAGCAATGCTTTATAGTGCTGCTTATACGTATCAAATAATTTTTTCATACTAAAGGTTTTCTTTTTGGTAATAAAGCACAATCCCGTTTTCATCGCGGAAGGTCTGTTGGGCGACCCTATGAAGCTGTTCTGCCGTCACAGAGCGGTAATTGTCCACTTCACGGTCTATGTCTTCTGCCTGTCCGGTCAGTTCAAACCAGGCAAGATTCGTGGCAACATTCAGATAATTGATGTTGCCGAATATCTGTGTAGACTCAAACTTGTTCTTTACTTTCTCCAATTCTTGTTCTCCAACAAACCCGGATTTCAACTCTTCCAACTCTTTCCGGACAGCAGCCTCGGCTTGCTCCAAAGATACGCCTGCAGATGGTTTTCCACTGATATGCAGCAGGCCGGCATCCCGTGTACCGGAGATATAGGCATCGAGACTGGAAAAGAACTTCTGCTCCTGCACTAGCCTGCGGGTCAAGCGACTGGAACGTCCATTGCTCAGAATATCCGACAGAATATCGAAGGCATAATAATCGGCATCCTCACGGCTGCACATGTGATAAGCCATGAACAAAGCATCCAGAGGAACATTCCGTTCCACCGTCTGCCGGCGTTCTGCCGTCTGTACAACTTCTTGCGGTAATTGCCTTACGGGCACATTCCTACGGGGAATGGGAGCAAACCATTTTTCTGTCAGCCTAACCGTTTCTTCCCACGAAATATTTCCGGTAACGGCCAGCACTGCATTATTAGGTGCATAAAAACGAAAAAAGAATTCCTTTACCTCGTCCAGCGTGGCATTGGCAATGTGAGAGAGGTCTTTCCCGATAGTAGGCCAGCGATAAGGATGCGTTTGATAAGCCAAAGGACGAAGCAGATGTCCCACATCACCATACGGCTGGTTCAAGCAACGTTGTTTAAATTCCTCCATCACTACCGCACGCTGCACTTCAAGACTTTGCTCACTGAATGCCAGTTCCAGCATGCGGTCGGACTCCAGCCAGAAGCCGATTTCCACATTCGATTTTGGAACCGTCAGGTAGTAATTGGTAATATCATTATTGGTCCATGCATTATTCTCTCCGCCTGCCAATTGCAAAGGAGCGTCATAATCAGGAATATGCACCGAACCTCCGAACATCAGATGCTCGAACAGATGGGCAAAGCCCGTATGCTCGGGATGTTCGTCACGGGCACCCACGTCATAAACAATATTCAAGGCAACCATCTGCGTGCTGGTGTCCTCATTGTGCACCAACCGCAGACCGTTGTCAAATATCTTTTTGTTTATCTTCATAAAATGGAATGACAGAATCTATCATCAATCTATCACTGTCACTTTTTTAATAACCACATCCTCTTCGGGACGGTCGTTACGGTCAGTCTTGACCTTCTGTATTTTATCAACAATATCCATACCTTCCAGCACTTCACCGAACACGGTATATGCACCGTCCAAATGTGGAGTACCGCCCACGGTAGTATAAGCCTTCACCTGCTCGGGGGTAAACTTGAACTCCGGTTCCTTGGCAACCTGAGCCTCTGCCTGCGCAATCAAGGAATCTTGCAAATCCATCAGACCGTCCTGGTCATTATTCTTGCGCATCTTGTAGATTTCCTTCATGTGTTTCTGCGCCAACGCGTTGAAAGCATTGTTCAAGCGCATCTGATTCATCTGCTGTTCCATCCCCAGCAAGGTAGAGTCATTATACACTTTTCCGGTCACAATGTAGAACTGGCAGCCGGATGATGCCTTGTCAGGGTTCACCTCATCACCCTGGCGTGCAGCCGACAAAGCACCTTTTTTGTGAAAATACTCCGGATAAACAAATTCGGCAGGAACGGTATAACCCACGTCGCCTGCCCCCAGCATCTTGCCTTTCGGAGCCTTCTTCGATTCCGGGTCACCTGCTTGTATCATAAAGTCCTTGATGACACGGTGGAACAGCGTACCTTCATACGTGCCGTCTTCCACCAGCTTGATAAAGTTATCACGATGTTTCGGGGTTTCATTATACCTGTCTCTTATACACATCTCCGAGCCCACGAGCCAGGCAGAAATCTCGTA
>ENA-OZKX01000726-OZKX01000726.1-human-gut-metagenome-genome-assembly--contig:-NODE-726-length-15164-cov-6.694156_pt1 | contig 15164 bp, 16 predicted proteins | sample MGYA00244831_ERZ653774 | MGnify/ENA primary metagenome ERZ653774 (study PRJEB26926, sample SAMN06165314) | human gut metagenome | biome: ENVO:00009003; feature: ENVO:2100002; material: ENVO:00002003...
GGCTCTCGCCCACGCCCGCGACCATCTGGTTCAGAACGCCGGACATCGGCAGGTTCACGAGGATGGCGCCGAAGCCCATCGGCAGCAGCAGCGAAGGCTCATAGTCCTTTTTGATGGCAAGATAGATGAGCAGTGCGCCCACCACATACATCACACACTGCTGCGGCGTGACGGCGCGGATGCCGTCGAGCAAAAAATCCATCGTCTCACCTCACTATGCCCACCAGCCGATGTTGGCGGAGATCAATACGGCGTTGAAAAAGTCGATAAACATACCGCCCACCATCGGAATGGCGAAATACGCCACCGGCGAGGGACTGTACTTCTTCGTCACGACCTGCATATTGGCCATGGCGTTCGAGGTCGCGCCCATGGCGAATCCGATAAAGCCCGCCGTCATGACCGCCGCGTCGTAGCTGCGGCCCATGACGTTGAAGACGACGAAATACGAGAAGAGGAACATCACAACGCACTGGAGCACAAGGCAGATGACCATCGGCATGGCGAGGTCGACGAGTTCCCACAGCTTCAGCCCCGCGAGCGCCATGGCGAGGAAGATCGAGAGGAACATATTGCCCATGGTGTCGATCTCTTCGGCGGGATAGGAGATATGTACGCCGTCCATCACGTTGCGGATGACCACGGCGACGAGCATCGCGCCGATGTAAGCGGGGAAGGTGAGGCCGGTGAGCGCCGTGAGCCACACGCTGATCTGATTGCCGATGCCGACAGCCAGCAGAAGAAGCATGAAGCCCTTGACAAAACGCGGGCTGTCGGAGATGAAGCGCTCGTCTTCGCTGGCCACGTCGGTTGCAAGGGCGGCAGAGGGGGCTGCGCCGCCAACAGTCGCCGGAGCGGGACGCAGATCATGCTTTTCGATGAGACGCTTGGCCGTCGGGCCGCCCATGAGCGATCCGGCCACAAGGCCAAATGTCGCCGCTGCAATGGAGACGACGCTGCCGCCGACCGCACCCGCCGCCTCGAGATCAGGGCCGAACGCCGCCGCCGTGCCGGGGCCGCCGACAAGGGCGATGGAGCCGCAGCCGATACCGAGCAGCGGGTCACGCCCAAAGAGAGCCATCACGCCGCCGCCGAGAAAGTTTTGCAGCGGGATCATCACGATGGAGATGGCAAGGCACAGGATGACGGCCTTGCCGCCCTTGAGCAGTGCGGGGATGCTGACCGTGAAGCCGACGGTGGTGAAGAACATGATCATAAAGACGGTTTGCAGTGTCGCGTCGAAGGTGATGGATGCGACACCCATGGAATAGAGAATGCAGTTGAGAATGGAAAAGCAGAGTCCGCCGACCAGCGGGGCGGGGATGCAGTAGCGGCTCAGCAGCGAGATCTTGTCGGTGATGATGCCGCCCAGCCAGAACAGGAAAGCGCCCAGGGCAACGGCGTGGTACATGTTGAGTTCGATCGTCAGCATAATGATTCCTCCTTTTTATGTGTCCGGTTCGGTACGCGGCAGCCACACACCACTTTGCCGCGAACCCTTTCTACCAGCAGTCTAATCCGGAATCGCGAAAAGGAGTTGCCAAATTCTGTCGAAAGAGATAATTTCCACATTTCAACCGACTGAAATGTTGCAAAAATGTTTGCTTTGACGATTTAAAATGCATAAATATAACGAAAAAATTCAGAAAGCGTTTTGAGCCCGTGAGGTAAGAGAAAAGGGATGAACGGAAACTTGATGAGCAGGCTCCGCTTGAAGCGGAGGGAAAGGATGAATGCAAGGCCTTCGGACTTGCTGAAGTCGGCCGACAGAAGATCAGAGATGCCGGCGGTAGCGGCACCGGAAGCCTATGGCGTTTCCCCGCCGGAATCCTTTGACCGCATCGTCTACCATGATGCCACATGGCAAAGCTGGGTCAATCAGGACAAGTGCATGATCGGGCGGCACAGAAATCTTGAGCTTTTCAAGCGGACGGATATGTATATCTGGCACGGCATCGCCAGCTCCACGGAAAAGAAGCTGGCAAAACACGTCAGAGCGTGGCAGGACAAGGGGTATGCCTTTACCTACAAGGTGTTCCCCAACATGGGCCACGGCACGCTGGCGGGCGAACACCCGCAGCAGTTTTCAAAAGAGGTGCAGGCCGCGCACCGGCGCAGCCTGCAAAAGGAGAAGCCATGAAAGACGCCGAACTGCAATTTGACCGCAGCTGCCATGTGCTGTATTCCAAAGCCTGCAAAAGGCAGATTCAGGCGAAAATCGCCCTGCATTACCAAGAGGACGAGCGCGAAGCCGTCTGGGAGCGGGTGCAGCGGCAGTATGCGGACTTTCTCTCGGACTGGCGCACCGATCTGGGCGGCAGCAAAAATTTCCACAACGGTGCGGGCGGCACGTATGACTGCATCGCGATCATGAGCTATTACGCCGTGTGCCGGGACGTTGTCTCTTTCCGGGAGGTCGAAGAGATCGAGGAAGATCTGATCCTGCCTGCCTTCCGCAAGCTCTCCAAATTTGTGGACTGCAACAAGCCGTTTTTTAAGAAGCTGATGTACCGGGCGTTTCAGAACGCTGAAAAGCAATGCGGCAAGTGGCGACGATTACGAGATGCGCGTTGCGCCCTATGACAAGGATAAGCCCATCTATTACGAGTTCACCGCCTGTCCCGCGGCGGAATTTGCCATCAAGCACGGCCTGACGGACATTATGCCGGCCCTGTGCAACGTGGACTTTGCCTCCATGGAGTTGCTCCACGCCCGCTTGGTGCGGAAGGGCACCTGCGTGGGCGGCTGCAGGTGCGACTATACCGTCTGCGGAGACAAAGACCCGTATCTGAAGGACCATCCCGAATACCGGGACGAGGCGGGATACCGCAGAAATCGCTGATAAAAAAGGGGAGAAACCGACGATGAAATTTATGGTATTTGGCGCGGGCGTTCTGGGCTGCAATCTGGACAACAATTTCTTTCGTGCAGGAAAGGATGTCACACTGCTGGCAAGAGGCACATGGGCGGAGGAGATCCGGAGCAATGGGCTGCGAATCAAAAATACGCTTTCCCGCCGCACGGCGGTCAGTCGTATCCCGGTGGCAGCGGAGCTTTCGCCGGAGGATGCCTATGATGTGATTTTTGTCGCTGTGCGCTATACGCAGATCGAAACGATCATTGAAACGCTGCGGGCGAGCCGTGCGAAAACGATCATCTTTCTGGGAAACAATGTGCATACTTCGGAAACGGCGGCGCTTTTGCCGGAGAAGAATGTATTATTTGCCTTTACCAGTGCCGCCGGACACCGGGAAAGCAATTACGTGGATTCCGTGGACCTCCGCAAGATCACCATTGGGCCGCTTCGGGATGCGCCGTCTCAGGAAAGATTGATTCAGGAAATTTTTGCAGGGATGAAGTATAAGGTCACTTATGAGCCGAACATGGGGGACTATCTCCTGTGCCACGCCGCGTTTGTGCTTCCGGCGGTTTTCGCCTGCTATAAAACAGACGGCAGCCTGAAAAAGCTGAAAGGGGACAATGCCTACCTGAATCGCCTGATCGACGCCAATATCGAGGGCTATCGGGCCATCCGAAACGCCGGGCACGAGATTCTGCCGGAGGCGGACAAGAAATTTGAGGGCGCGGCGTACCGCAAGACCTGCTTCCGCTTTTTCAAGCTCATGTGTGCAACCGTCCTCGGAAAAATCTGCGCGTCCGACCACGCGATGAACGCGGTGGACGAAATGCGCGCCCTGAATCGGGACATGAAAGCATTTTTTGATGCCGCCGGTGCGCAGTACCCGGTCTGGCAGGCGCTGGAGGCGGAGTGCGGGAGATATCTCCTATGAAGAAAAGCTATCTGGCGGTCGCCTTTCAAAAGACGGCAAAGGAATTCCCGGAGCAGGCCGAGGTGCTGAATGCGGCGTTCGATACAAGGCTGTCGCAGCTTTTCCGGGAGAACGCCGGGGCTTCTCCGGAAAAGCAGCGGCATCTGGAAAGCCAAATTCTGCCGGGGATCGCGGCCTATGAGACGCTGCAAACGGTCATGCCGCGGGAGCAGGCGCTGCAAACCGTTCACGACTATGTGGAGCGGCGGGCATGGCGGCTGAAAAAGGTTTTCGTGGGGCTGCTGCATATTCCGGGACTCTATCGAAAAATCCCAGGCATTTTTGCGGAGCAGACCCCAAAGCTGTTTGGTACGGCGGCGGGCTTTGCGGCAACGGATATTCAGACCACCGGCGGCGTCTGGCGCATTGACATGACGAAGTGCCCCTATCACGATGCCTGTGTACAGTACGGCTGTCCGGAGCTGTGCCGCTGCTTCTGCGACAGTGACGATATTACCTATGACGGGATGCACCCAAAGCTCGTCTGGCACCGTACCAAAACGCTGGGCCGGGGCGGAGACTGCTGTGATTTCTGCCTGAAAATCGGCTGAGGGTATCCGGCTCTCAAAAGTATCACCTGGGAAGGGCAATGCTGTGAAGCGCACGGCCCTTGCAGCGCTCATGCTCGTGCCGGCATACGTTCCGGCCCTGTATGGCGCGGTCGGATTCATTCGGGACAAATGCTTTTTCGGCTCTGCACCACATTTTCTTTACAGGCGCCCGTTCTGCGCATATAATGGTCCTCAGACACCGAAAACAACAGAAAAGGAGATGTTTAGTGATGCCCTGCACCACTGTACTGGCCGGTAAGCTGGCGACGAACGACCGCTCGACGATGATCGCCCGAACAGACGATGGCCATTTTGATGTAAAGAAGCTGATCGTGGTCGAGCCCGAGCAGCAGCCCAAGATCTATCGAAGCGTGGAGTCCCACGTGGAGATCGAGCTGCCGGAAGAGCCCATGCGCTACACGGCCTGTCCGAGCGTAGACCCCAAGCACGGGATCTGGGCCGCGACCGGCATCAACGCCGCGAACGTCGGTATGACCGCAACGGAGACCACAACCTCGAACCCGCGCGTGCTCGCGGCCGACCCGCTGGTCGAGCTGCAAAAGGCTGAGAACGGCGGGGAGGAGCGCTGCGGCGGCATCGGTGAGGAGGACATTGTCGTGCTCGTCCTGCCCTACATCCACTCCGCTCGCGAGGGCGTGCTGCGCCTCGGGGTCCTTCTGGAGCAGTACGGCACCTATGAGTCCAACGGTATCGCGTTCAACGATGAAAACGAGGTCTGGTGGCTGGAGACCATCGGCGGCCACCACTGGATCGCAAAGAAAATTCCCGAGGATCGCGTCGTCATCAACCCGAACCAGTTCGGCATGGATTCGTTCGACCTCGAAGATGCCTTCGGCGCGCAGGAGTCTCACCTCTGCTCGGCGGATTTGAAGGAGTTCATCGCGGAATATCATCTGGACCTGAACCAGAACGGCAGGTTTGATCCGAGAGACATTTTCGGCTCGCACCGCGACATGGACCACATCTACAATACGCCGCGCGCGTGGTTTATGGGCCGCTGCCTTGCGCCGCACACCTACCGCTGGGATGGCGAGAACGCGGACTTCACGCCGGAGAGCGACGATATCCCGTGGTCCTATGTGCCGGAGCGCAAGGTGGCCGTTGAGGATATCCAATATCTGCTGTCTTCCCACTATCAGGGCACGCCCTATGATCCCTACGCGGGCCGCAGCGCGGAAAAGAGCGGCATTTACCGCCCCATCGGTATCAACCGCACCGGCGTGACGACCATCTGCCAGATCAGAAGCGATGTGCCCGATGCGATCAGGGGCGTTGAGTGGGTGTGCTTCGGCTCCACGACGTTTTCCGCGTGGCTGCCGGTCTACACGAACGTATCGAAAATGCCGGATTATCTGAGCAATGTGACGCTCGACGCCGAGACCGATAACCTCTACTGGGTCAGCCGCTTTGTCGGCGCGCTGGCAGATAAGTGCTATGGCGCGTGCATCCAGAGCGTCTGGGGCTATCAGGACGCGGTGAACATCCGCGGCCGCCAGATCATCCTGAAATACGACAGGCTCATGCGCGAGAGCGGCGATTTCTCGCTCACCGCGCAGGCGAACGACGAGCTCTGCGCGATGGTGAAAAAGGAGAGCACGCAGATCCTCAACAAGGTCCTTAAGGCCGCAAGCGAGCAGATGAAGAACGGCTTCAGCTTCGCCGATACCTGCGTCAACAAGTAAAACGTGCAAAGGCGGTGGATGAAAACGTCCGCCGCCTTTGATTTTGCATACATTTTACATTTTTTTGCTGGAAGTTGACAGATCCCTCTGCTATACTGTATTCGATAAAATTGGGAGAGAAGAGAGGAGAGAAAATAGAAAATGGACTTTTACAATACGCTGGATTTTAACGAAAAGAAGGGCTTTATCTGTGATATGGACGGCGTCATCTACCACGGCAACCGCGTGCTGCCGGGCGTGGCGGAGTTCATCCAGTGGCTGCACGATGAAAATAAGGAATATCTGTTTCTGACGAACAACAGCGGCTACACGCCGCGCGAGCTCAGCCAGAAGCTTGCGCGCATGGGCCTTGACGTGACGGAGGAGCACTTCTATACGAGCGCGCTTGCGACCGCCGCATTCCTGCGCGATCAGGCACCGGGCTGCTCGGTCTTCGCCATCGGCGAGGCGGGGCTTCTGAACGCGCTCTACGATGCGGGCATCACGATGAACGACGTGAATCCCGACTACGTCGTCGTGGGCGAGGGGCGCTCCTATTCACTCGACACGCTCACCAAGGCGACAAACCTTGTCTGGAGGGGCGCGAAGCTCATCGGTGCGAATTCCGACGTCTCCGGTCCCATCGAAAACGGCATCGTGCCCGCCTGCCGCGCGCTCGTCGCGCCCATCGAGATGACGACCGGCACGCAGGCGTACTTCTGCGGCAAGCCGAACCCGCTGATGATGCGCACGGGGCTCAAAATGCTGCACTGCCACTCGGCCGAGGCCGTCATGGTCGGCGACCGCATGGATACCGACGTCATCTCCGGCATGGAGAGCGGTATGTCCACGGTGCTGGTGCTCTCGGGCGTCTCCACGCGCGAGACCATCAAGACCTACGCCTACCGCCCGAGCATGGTCTTAAACGGTGTGGGCGATATCGTGTCGCTCGCCCGCGGGGAAAAGACAGAGGTCTGAAAAGCGAAAAAAGCAGCAAATTTATGATCCATACCGAGGCCGCCCGGACAAAAGCTGTCCGGGCGGCCTTTGTCAAACAGTAGATTTCCGCGTGCATTTCTGGTATGATCGATTTAAGAAAAGTATGAAACAAACCGGGATTTGTGGAGGAAAATTCCATGGAGATAAAAATCGACTTCGGACACCCTTATTTTGATAAGAATGAAGTATTGAAACTCACGCTTGATGACCTGAATTGCTTTTATGCAGATGCAAATGAAGTAAATCGGCTTAACCTGTTCTTCGCCTTGGAGGCATCGCTGCATAGGCTGCAAGATGAGGGAAAAATGCAGCCTGCTGCTCGCTGCGCATTTTTAATGGCGTATTATCTTTTTGTTGCACTGACGCCTCCTGCGTCTTTTGAACTGGCGAAGTTCTATATTGACAGAGCGCTGGAATGGGATGAAACACCAGAATACCGTCAGTGGAAAGAAACCATAGACGAGGGAAATTGACAAATTCTAATTTGTCAAACGAGCAGATCCTCATCTATAGCTTAACAGCGCCGCTGCGAAAGCAGCAGCGCTGTTATTATGCTTGGGAAAGAGGAGAGCTATCAGCCTTCCTCGCGTGCGCGAAGGCCTGCGACCGAGGAGATCGGCAGCGAGAAGCAGATCGCTCCCGCTCTGCTGCCGGGACCGGCCTGCTCGTTGATCGAGCGCATGATGGCGGCCTTTTCGTCCCTGTGGGCGATGATGTAGATCATGTCCTTTTCGTCGGCAAGGCTCACGCTGAAGAATTTCTCTCCGCGTGTGCCGCCCGTGCCCTTGGCGTGCAGCACCGTGCCGCCGCCCGCACCCGCGGCGCGCGCCGCGTCCATGACAAAGTCGGAATAACCTTCGTTCAGAATGACGATGATGAGCTCGTGTTCAAAATCCATGCGCGGTGCACCTCCTAATTTCTGTTCATCGGTGAGATAGGCGAGCGTCTTGCCGCCGGCCACGCTCTTGAGCGGTACGGTCAGCATGACGCCGTTGCCGGGAATGTCGATAAATAGCTTGCGCTTGGCGGACTTGATGAGGCCCTCGGCCTCGTCCCCGTTGCCAACGCCGCTGATGACGTACTTTTCCGTCGCATCCAGCCCGTAGATGGCGAGATGCTCGCTCGTGGCCGTGCCGCGTCCCGGCATACTCAGAATACCGCGCAGACCCGCCGCGCGGTAGAGCGCATTCATTGCCTCGCCGCGGTCATGGTCCGTGATGGCGATCACATAATAAAGCTCCATATCAGCACGCCTCCCACAGCTCGATGATCTCGTTGTCGCCAAAGTCCGGCAGCGCGGGCTCCTCGCTCGCGTGACGGGATTTGACCACGTAAATGGCTCCCATCACCTGCACGGTGATGAGCGGCATCATCGCAACGAGCGCGACAAGGCCGAAAGCGTCCGTCATCACATTGCCGCCGAGCGCCTCGCACGCGCCCGTTGCAAACGGCAGCATGAAGGTTGCCGTCAGCGGTCCCGAGGCGACGCCGCCGGAGTCGAACGCGATGGCCGTAAAGGTGCGCGGGACGAAGAAGCTCAGCGCGATGGCGATGAGGTAGCCCGGCACAAGGAAATACATGATCGAGATGCCTGTGATGACACGCAGCATCGCAAGTCCGCCCGCAGCGGACACGGCGACCGACAGGCTCAGGCCCATCGAGCGCTCGGAGATCGCGCCCGCGCTCAGCTCGGCGACCTGCTTGTTGAGCGTGTGCACAGCAGGTTCGGCGTTGATGATGAACCAGCCCATCAGCATCGCAAGCGGCGCGAGCAGGTACATCTTCCACCCCTCGGCGAGCGCCGCGCCGAGCGCGTAGCCCAGCGGGGAAAAACCCACGTTCACGCCCGTGAGGAAGAGCACGAGCCCCAGGTATGTATAGAGGATACCGACCATGATGCGCAGGAACGGCAGCTTTCGCAGCTTGAGCGAAACGACCTGGAAGATGAGGAAAAAGACGAAAATGGGCAGCAGCGCCATCGTCACCTCCCAGAGGTACTCCGGCAGCGCGTGCAGATAGTCCCGGCCGAGCTCCACCGTGGAGGAGACAAGCGCCCCCGCGCCGCTCTCGGCCGCGCTCGGCTGCGTCTGGTAGATGGCGCCGAGCAGCAGCACCGATAAAATGGGCCCGATGGAGCACAGGCCAACGAGACCAAAGCTGTCCGCCTTGGCATTTTCGTCGCTTCGGATGGACGCGACGCCGACGCCGAGCGCCATGATGAACGGCACGGTCATCGGACCCGTCGTCACGCCGCCGGAGTCAAAGGCGACGGAGAGAATATCCGCGTCCGACAGGAAGGCCGCAAGAAAGACGACGGCGTAAAACACGATGAGCATTGTGCGCAGCGAGATGGAGAAGAGAATGCGTACCATGCACAGCATCAGGAAGAAGCCCACGCCGACCGAAACGGTCAGAATGAGCACGCTTGTGTCGATCTCCGGCACGTTGCCCGCGAGCACCTGCAAGTCCGGCTCCGCCACCGTGATGGCGACGCCGAGGGCAAAGCTCACAAACAGAATGAGCGGCAGGTTGCGCGATTTCGTCAGCTTTGCGCCCATGTAGTTTCCGATGCGGCTCATGGACATATCCGCGCCCAGCGTAAAGAGGCCCATGCCAAGGATGAGCATGGCCGTTGCCAGCACGAACGAGAGCATGAGCCCTGTGTCCACCGGCACCAGCACAAAGCAGATGAGCATCACGATCAGGCTGATGGGCAGGACCGACGCAGTGGCTTCCCGCAGCTTTTCAAGTAAAATTTGCTTCTGGTACAAAACCTCACTCCTTCATTGGTGGAAATACAATACTATTCTATCAGAAAAAACGGGGTATGAACAGGGTAGAAGTGTAAACAGAGCGTTAAGTTTGCCCGCTGCTCGCGGACAAAAAGGGAGGAGCGCATCTGCGCTCCTCCCGGAGACTGCCGAAAAACGGATCGGAATTTCTGTCACGCCTGCGGGCGCGAAACGCTGCGGAGGTTTTAGTGGTCGGCTTTGCCGCAGCCGCGCTCGAGCGAATGGCGAATGTTGCCGTCGAGCATATCGCCGAGATCGGCGAGGAAGGAGTCCGGCGCACCCTTCATGCCGCTGTCGAGCCACTCGACCGTCAGCCCGGCGAGCGCCGCCGTGTAAAAGCGCGCCAGCGCCATGATCTTGCGCTCGCTGACATCGAGCCCCTCGGCCTCCTTCTGCACGTAAGCGAGCATACCGGTCAGAATGGTCTTGTGGAAATAGCGCGCAAGGATATCGCGGTGCGCGGAATTGTGCAGGTGCAGGATCATGCGCTTGTTTTCCGCGGCGAAGGCTGTCGCGGCGAGAAATGCCTTCTGCCAGGAGTCGTAGCTGTCGATACTTTCCGAGAGCTTTTCGACCTCGGATTCGAACACATCCTCTGTCAGGGCGTAAATGTCGGTATAATAATAGTAAAAGGTGTTGCGCGTGACCTCGCTCCGCTCGGCGATGTCGCGCACGGAAATTTTATCAAAGGGACGTTCGGCCAGCAGCTCGACAAAGCTGCGGCGGATCGCGTTCTTGGTGCGAAGCGCCATGTGGGGTCTCCTCTCAATTTCAACTTTTTCCTCGAATTTATCATATTATACCTGATGAGAACGCAACTTGCAAGAAAAGAAACGATGATTTCTTAACGCATTCTTTATAAACTGTGCGCAAAGGCAAGCCGTTTTTGTGCGGAAAGAGAAAATTGCCACTGTTCACCGCGCGCCCGCGGCACTATAATCTTATAATTATAAGATCGATCGGGGACCGAGCGGGACAGGAGGGGAGCACGCATGAACAGGGGCCGGAAAAAATCCTATCTCATCAGCGCGGTCACGCTTGCGCTGCTTTTTGCCGCGTTTCTGCTCGTCTTCCGGGACGCGCTGCCGGAGATATTGACCAACCTGCGCACCGTGCCGTTCCGGGGCGTTTTGCTGCTGCTCGTGCTCGGCTTTGCCTACGAGGGGATGGAAGCGGCGGTCGGCTTTGTCCTGCTGCGGCGCAAAAAGAAGGACGTGCGCTTTGCCGACGCGCTGAATACGACCTTCCTCGGCGTGTTCGGCAACATTGCGACCATGGGCGCGGGCACGCTGCCCATGCAAAGCTTTTACCTTTACAGACGAGGCCTGGACGCGGGCGGCGCGCTTGGCATTATGGCGAGCGAGTACGTTCTGCACAAGATATCCGTCCTGCTCTACGCAACGGCCGCGCTGCTGCTGGGCGGCGGCTGGCTGCGTGAAAGCGCGAGCGGCCTTTCCCGCTATATTCTCATCGGCTACGGCATCGGCGCGCTCATTGTGCTGGTGCTCACGCTGCTCTACACCTGGGACAAGGTGCTGGATCTCGTGCTGCTGCTTTTCAAAAAGCTGCCGGACACGCCAAAGTGGAACGAGCGGCGCGAAAAGTGGGGGAGCAGCCTTGTCCAGCTCAACACCGAGGCGCGCAAGGTCCTGCTCGTGCCGTCGGTGCGCGTGCGCGGCATCGCCGTGAGCCTGCTGAAGCTCTTCGTGCTCTATTCCATCCCCTATCTTGCGCTGCGTCTTGCGGGCTGCACGGCGCTTTCGTTTGCCGAGGTGCAGCTGCTCTCTTCGCTGATGCTGCTCATCACGAGCGCGCTGCCGAACGTCGCGGGCGTGGGGCCGATGGAATTCGCCTTTTTGCTCCTGTTTTCTCCATGGGCGGGCACGGCGGCAGCTTCGTCGGCACTGGTCCTGTACCGCGTCGCCACGTACTTCTTCCCGTTCCTGCTGAGCGTGATCACCTTCCTGCGCGAGGAAAAGCGGTCGCTCAAGGGCTTTGACGCGCAGGGAGCCTGAGAGGAAAACACCGGCGCGGAGACGAAACGAAAAAGAGGGCATCTCTTTTGAAAAGAGATGCCCTCTTTTACTGCGCGCCGCACGGAATTATCCAAGCGCCCTGGACGCGTGCTTCAGCTTGTAAAGTTCCTCGGCCGCGAGGCGCGTTTTGGCAACGATGTCTCCGCCTTCGAGCGGGAAGCAGTAGTACAGCGTTTTGCGGTCACCGATGCAGAGCATATCACCGATCTCATACCAGAAATAGTCGGCATACAGACTGTAGGAGGCTGTGGGCTTTTGGAAATAGTCCAATTTCCCGCCGCAGCCGGTCAGGTGAAAGCCGTCTGCGTCATGGTGCAGCCGCCCCTCACCCACGCGGCAGATCTGGCGCGTGTTGACCATCATGCAGATGCGCACGGGAATATCGAGCACGTAGCTGCCGTTTTGCAGCTCCTCACGCACGCACTGCCGTTCCCAGGCGTACCAGTCCGGCACGTGTGTGAACGCGGCTTCGCCGTCCAAGGCCTCCAGTGCGCCAAACTCTGTCAAGTGATATTCCTTGCGGCAATGATGGCACACGAGCGTCGTGCCCTTGCCCTCCATTTCCCCCTCGGTGAGGCAGTGAGGACACTTGTAGAGCACGCGGTTGAGCCCGTCGGCGCGGAAGGACTCGCTGACAGAGACGCGATTTTCCTGCTGCCAGCGGAAGCTGTCGAACGTGAACTCCGCGGAAATGCGCGCGTTGATCGCGTCGACCGTTTCCCGCGCGATCTCCGCCGGGGAGAGCAGGTATTTGAGCTCGGCAGAGACGTCGACCCGACGCTTTTGCAGCCCGTTGTAGAGCGGGTCGCGCGCGAACGCACCGTAGGTGCGCAGCATCACGACCGGTACGCCCAGGGTCTTGACGCACTTGCCGATGCTTTCGGGCAGCGGCGTGGCCGTGCCGTCGAAGCTGTAGCTCGCCTCGGGATAGAGCAGGATCGACGTTTTGAGCTTGCGCACGCAGTAGAGCATATCGCGCACAAGGGCTGCGTCCGAGCAGAACTTGCTCGTGGGGATGCAGCCGACGAAGCCGTCTGATGTGCAGACGATGTTGAACGGACGCGGATAGAGCACCGTTTCGGCGATCTCGAGATCGAGAAAGCAGGAGTGATTCATCAGAACGAGGCAGGGCTCGTCGTCCGCAAGCTGCTCCATGCCGCGCTTTTCACAGTGAAAGTGCGTGGCGTGAAGGTCCGGCGCGGACGCCGCGCGCAGAAGGCTGCGCAGCGCCAATGACGGCCGCTGCGGGGGGCGGTGTTTGGCGGGCGGCTGGGCAAGCGCCTGCTCGTAGGTCATATCGACAACTTTAATTTTCATTGGGCTTTTCCGGCACCACGTGCACGTTCAGGTGATCATAGGTCATCTCTACGCCGTGCTTGGCAAAGGTGCCGCGCAGCACCTCGTACATCTTGAAGTAGGTGTCCCAGTAGTTGCCGGGCGTCGTCCAGCAGCGGATGGTGTATTCAATGGCGCTCGCGCCGTAATTGGAGAGATACACCGTCGGCGCGGGCTCCTTCAGCACGGCGGGGAAGGCGAGCACCGCCTCCATGCACGCGTTTTTTACCGCCTCCGTCGGCGCGTCGTAGGACGCGGTGACCTTGTAGACGATGCGGCGGCGGCCCAGAAGCGTGAAGTTGATGATCTTCGAACTGGACATCTCGCGGTTGGGCTGGAGCACGATCTGGCCGTCCGCCGTCTCGAGCTTTGTGTGCGTCAGCGAAATTTCGCGCACCGTGCCGGTCGTACCGCTGACCTCGATCTCATCGCCGAGCGAGAACGGATGCGAGAAGAGAATGACGAGCCCGCCGGCGACGTTGCCGAGGATATCCTCCGCCGCGAGTGTGATGCCCAATGTCAGCACCGACATGATCGCCGTCAGCGACGAGGTGTTGATGCCGAGCGCCTCGGCCGTGATGATGATGCTCAGCAGGTAAAGAAGCGTTTTCAGACTCGTGAGGATGACCTTTTGCAGCCGTTCGTTCAGGCGGCTCGCGCGCGAGAGCAGCCGCGCGCAGAGCTTCATCACGAGCCGCACGACGATCAGGCAGATGAGAAACGTCAGCAGCGCCGAGAGGATGCTGCCGATGCTGTAGCCGCCGATCGAACGGGAAATGATCTGAGAAATATTGTCCACGGCATTCAGCCCCTTTCTGCTCCTTAGTATATCAGTATTTGCCGCGGCTTGTAAAGAGAACGTTAAGAGATATGCCGCTGCACGGCTTTTTCAGGGTTGAGAAACGGGCGCGCAAAGCGTATAATGCAGCAAGAAACAAAACCGGAAAGGAAGGCAAGCACTATGCGCCCCTATGCCATCATCGACCTTCACTGCGACACGCTGACCGACTGTATGCACGCCGGCTCGCCCGATTCCAACACGCTTGACGACCCGGTCCGCTCGCTCTCGCTCTCAAACCTCCCGCGGGATGTGCGCTGGGCGCAGTTTTTCGCCGTTTTCCTGCCGGACCGCCTGCGCGGGGAGGAGGCGGTCCGCTTTTTCGACGCGTCGCGTGAAAAGTTTGAGCGCCAGATGCAGAACTTTTCGGATCGGGTGTCGCCCTGCCGCACGGTATCCGACATGGAGCGCGCGTGGGCGGCGGGGAAGACGGCGGCCTTTTTGAGCGTGGAGAACGGCAGCGCGTTCGCAGGGGACCTGTCGCGCATCGGGAAGCTGAAGCGTCAGGGCGTCTGCGCCGTGACGCTTACGTGGAACGGGGAAAATGAGCTCGGCTCGGGCAATGTGACCGACCGGGGGCTGACGGCCTTCGGCCGCGATGCCGTGCGCGAGATGGAGCGCTGCGGGATACTTGTCGACGTTTCGCACCTCAATGATGCGGGGCTTGCGGACGTGTTCGAAACGGCGGAAAGGCCGTTCGTCGCCACGCACTCCAACGCCCGCGCGGTCTGCGCGCACAAGCGCAACCTGACGGACGCACAGATCAAAGAGATGGTGCGGCGCGGCTGCCTCATCGGGCTCAACTATTATGGCGTTTTCCTGCGCGATGACGGCGATGTGCGCAGCCTGGACGATCTCTACCGGCACATCGCGCACTTTTTCGACCTCGGCGCGCAGAAAAGCCTCGCCCTCGGCTCGGACTTTGACGGCGCGGACCTGCCGGACTGCCTTTCGTCGCCGGAAAAGGTCGCGGCGGCCTATGACTATCTGCTCTCGCGCGGCCTGACGCAGCGGGAGCTTGACGGCATCTTCTACGAAAACGCCCGCGCATTCCTGCGCGCGCATCTGCGCTGAAGCTGTCTCTTATACACATCTGACGCT
>ENA-OZKX01000747-OZKX01000747.1-human-gut-metagenome-genome-assembly--contig:-NODE-747-length-14845-cov-6.832252_pt1 | contig 14845 bp, 13 predicted proteins | sample MGYA00244831_ERZ653774 | MGnify/ENA primary metagenome ERZ653774 (study PRJEB26926, sample SAMN06165314) | human gut metagenome | biome: ENVO:00009003; feature: ENVO:2100002; material: ENVO:00002003...
TGCTGTACATGCGAACCTCCAGTCCGGACCGCTTCACGGTCCAACTTTCTGTCCGCACCCCCTTTTTGGGCTTGAAGGCCGATTTTAGGGACTATTTCACCGCAACTGAGGTGTGGATGTGGGGTTAGCGCTCGTAAATCAAGTTACCTGCCAGGTAGGTGGCCTGAACCTTGGAGGCTTGCAGTTCTTGGGGGTCGATGGTGAGCGGGTTTTGGTCCAGGACTACCAGGTCGGCATACTTGCCGGGCTCCAAGCTGCCGAGGTTTTGCTCGTCGCCCGCTGCGTACGCGCTGCCCAGGGTGTAGTTGCGCAGGGCTGTTGCTGCATCGATGCGCTCGCTCGGTAACCAGCCGCCCTCGGGCCAGTGGCTTTTGGGGTCCTGGCGCGTGATAGCCGTGTAGAGCACGTTCATGCTGGTAACGGGCGTGATAGGGCTGTCGGTACCGAAAGCTTGGCGAATGCCGCGCTGCTTATAGGTCGCAAACGGCCACATGATGCGGCTGCGCTCCAGACCCAGATCGCGCTCGGGGCCGCCCGGGTCGAGTGTAATGTGACAGGGCTGGCTCGAAGCAACCACGTTGAGCTTGCGCAAGCGATCGATGTCCTTGGGCAGGAGGTTCTCCAGGTGCTCGAGCGTGTTATGGCCGTGCTGGGGCAGGCCGTACAGGTCGGCCGCTTCCTCGAAGATATCCAGCGCGGCATGAATCGCACCGTCACCAATAACGTGGATGCGTACGGTATGACCGCGCTCCGCGGCCGCCAGAACCAGTTTGCGCATGCGCTCAGCCGGGACCGTCAGACGGCCCTGGTCGCCCGGGAAGCGCGGATTGGTATAGGGCTCGGTGAGATATGCCGTGTGTTCGCTCGACACGCCGTCGAAGAACTGCTTAAAACCTGGCGCCGAAAGCAGCGCGTTGTTCGCGTAACGTACCTGGAGCTCTTCTAGACGCGACTGGTCATCCAGCAGCGTGGGGAACAGATGGGCACGAATGCCCAGCTTGCCGGTCGTCTGCAGCTTGTCGTAGACATCGTCGCGGATAAAATCACAGCCCGGCATGGGCATGAGCGACATATCGCAGATCGAGGTGATGCCCTGCTCGGCCATGCGCCTCATTTGATCGGCGTAAGCGCTTGCGATGCGATCTTCGCCCAGCCACTCAAGACAGCGCGGCAACAGCTGCATGGCAGCCGCTTCGTGAGCAATGCCCGTGAGCTCGCCGTTTGCGTCCTTGTCGTAGCTGCCGCCCGCCGGCGGCTCGCTGTCGCGCGTGACGCCGAGCGCCTCGAGTGCGCGGCTGTTGAGCCACAGCGTGTGGCCGTCGCCCGAGTACATAACGCAGGGACGATCGGGGAATGCCGCATCGAGCGACGCCTTGGTAGGATGCTCGGGCGGGTCCCAACGGTAGTCGCGCCAGCCCTGCGTCACAACCCAAGCGTCGTCGGGCAGGTCCTGGGAAAACTCGAGCGCGTGCTGTACCAGCGCCGCCTCGGACGTGCCCATATCCATGAGCATGTACGGCGAGGAACCGACCGAGGTATGGAAGAAGTGCAGATGAGCGTCATGGAAACCGGGGCAGACAAACTGCTCGCCGTAGTCGAGAACCGGCGTGGCGGCGGGAGCGGCGGCGATCACGTCATCGGGCTTGCCGACTGCGACGATACGGTCACCTGCGATGGCAATCGCCAGCTCACGAGCAGTATCGATGCCGTCTTGCGCGGTAAAGACGTTCTTGGAGCGAATAATCCGATCGATATGTTGCATGGGCATCCCCATCTCTGGCAGGAAATTCAACACCCCCGAGTGTACTCCCCCGCCTCGGTTACAAAATGCCAAGCGGCAAACGGCAGCTTTACCAGCCCTAGCGGCAGGTGGCATACTGGAGAGAGCCTGTACGATTTTGCGATCAACCCAGCAAGGAGCAAATCGACCATGACGAAAACCAAGGCACAGCAGATTATGGCGGCAACCGAGGTTCGCGCGGCAGACGACGTCACCGCGGCCATCCGAGATATCGCCGCCGAGTTTGAGCCCTATATCATCAAGCAGCGCCGGCACTTCCATAAGCACCCGGAGCTGAGCCTTGCCGAGGAGCGCACAACCTCTGACATCGCCAACCAGCTCGACGCCATGAATATCCCCTACGAGCGTCCGCTCAAGACCGGCTTGGTGGCAACGCTTCGCGGTACCGCGCCGGATGCCTACCGCGAGGACGGCACGCCGCGCCGCCGTATCCTGCTGCGCGCCGATATCGACGCCCTGCCCGTCACCGAGCAGACCGGCGAGGAGTTCGCCAGCGTCAACGAGGGTTGCATGCACGCCTGCGGCCACGACTGCCACATCGCCATGATGCTCGGCACGCTGCAAATCCTGCGCCATATGACCGACGACATCCACGGCGAAGCCCGCATCGTATTCCAGCCCAGCGAGGAAAACGGCCAGGGCGCTAAGCTCATGATCGGCACGGGTGTGCTCGACGGCGTCGATGGCGCCTACGCCGCGCACATCTGGAGTGAGGTCGACGCCGGCACCGTGAGCTGCGAGCCCGGTCCGCGCATGGCCAATACCGACTGGTTCCGCATCGACGTCCGCGGCACCTCGTGCCATGGCGCCATGCCCCAGCGAGGTCACGACGCCGTCATGGTTGCCGCCGAGATCGTCAACGCCCTGCAAACCATCGTTTCGCGCGAAATCAGCCCCTACGAGCCGGCCGTCATCACCGTCGGCGAGCTGCACGGCGGCACCGCGCGCAACGTTATCGCCGGCACGGCCTACCTCGCCGGCACAGTGCGCACCTACGGCGATTCGACCCACGAGGAAATGCCGGAGCTCATGCGCCGCATCGTGGAGCATACCGCGGCAGCTCTGGGTGCCGAGGCAGAGCTCACCGACTACACCATCGCCAACTACAAGGTCGAAAACGACGCCGCCTCGAGCGAGCGCTGCCGTCAGGCTGTAATCAAGTGCCTGGGCCCCACCGGCCAAGGCCATTATCGCGGCACGCTTTCGGGCGAGGATTTTTCGGAGTACCTGCGTCGCGTACCGGGCGTGCTCGCCTTTGTAGGTACGCGCAACCCCAAGATTGGCGCCACGTACGCCCAACATTCCTGCTTCTACAAGATCGACGAGACCGTGCTGGCAAAGGGCTCCATGGTGGCTGCCCAGTATGCTATCGACTTTTTGGCCGAGCCCACGCAAGAGGAGCTCGACGGCCCCGCGATTACCGCGGTCGCCGAAACCAACCCCGATCTGGCCGCCAAGTTGCGCTCTGCCAAGGCGACGACCGCCGAGGCTCGCGACGCCATCCATGATGCCCGCACGGCTCGCCATGCCGCAATCAAGGGCATCCACGAAGCTCGCGCCGCCGCTCGTCACGAGGAAAAGCGCGACGAGTAGTCGTCACACCCATCCATAACAGCCTGGCTAAAGCAAAGCGGGGGCGGACGTTTCGACACGTCCGCCCCCGCTCATTTATCAAGCGCTATTTCTACCATTTCTACCCCGTCCCCAAATGGCAGACGGCATGGCTACTCGTCCTGAGGTTCCTCGTCGGAGCTTGGCTCGGACGCCGACTCAGGTGCAGGTGCCGGCTCAGGTGCAGGTGCCGGCTCAGGCTCAGGCGCAGGCTCAGGCGCAGGCTCGGGCTCAGATGCCGTCTCAGATTCGGGCGCCGGCTCAGACTCGGTCGCGGGAGCGGGTGCAGGCGCCGGCGAAGCATCCGGAGCGCTGTAACCCGAAGGAGCGGACTTCTTCTCGAAGGGCAACACAAAAGTCAGGACGTCGTCCTTATCCTCATCGGCCCACTCGCTTGCATAGCGTGCGGCCCAATAGCCAACGGCACGGTGCTTGAGCATCTTGCCAAAGACCGTAAGAAATACGGTGACGAAAGCGACCAGCACCAAGAACGGCGCGAGCGTGACGCCACCGCCGGTAACAATTGCCTCAATACCCGTAGGACGATAGTAGTAGCTATACATACCGACAGAGGCAATGGCGCCAAAGACGACCGTCAAGATCCATGTGACAACGTTGGCGACCAGGCCCGTCAAAAACTCGGGAAGGAACGAAGCACAGAACAGCTTGGTCTTGTTGTGCTTAAACGCCGCCCAGACCTTATCGAGCGAAAACGCGCTCTCGACACGCCCGGTCACCGCAAAGTGCATCACGGCAATGTCGGCGAACATCTTAAAGAAGACACCCAGAATCGCCGAGGCAATTAGCGCCAGGACAAGCAGGCCGAGCGAACCGAACAGCGCAGCCTCGAGCGCATAAGAGCCGTAATAAGAATACGAGCCCGCGGCGCCAATTACCACGCCCTCCACCAGCGAAAGCACTACACCGATAACGGGAATGGCAGCGATAACCTCGAGCGCGACCGAGATAACGCTCGAAAAGACTCCGAGACCAAACGACGTGGAACGCATGAGTGGACGGTCCATGCCGTCATCGACCTTGAGCGACAGATCGCGGCCCCACTCGATACCGAAGCCGGAACCGCACACACTCGCAATGCAAGCTGCCAAAAAGCCGATGGCAGCCGCAATGCCGCCAATAACGGGAATAAACAACACGAGCACCGACACAACGCAAATCAGCGCCGGCAAAAACGCGATTTGGCATACACGCTGAAGCACGCCCGGAGTCTTAGTCATATCTTGGAACGCCTGAGCCACACAGCCCTTTGGCGCATTCGCCACGGGCGGTTGCGGAACAAACTGCTGGGGCTGAGGCTGTCCCTGGGGAGCGGGGCCAGCGGCACCGGCATTAGGAGCACCACACACGCCGCAGAACTTGTCGTTATCGCCCATGGGGGCGCCACACTGCGAGCAGAACATAGAATCATCCCTTCGTATCTTGAACAAATCACTTGGATCGCAAACGATGTCTTTAGCATCATTATTGCCCAATGTGGGGTCAAATACTCAAAGATGACCGATTTGCAAGATACACGGCGCCAGCAGGCGGTTCGTTGGATACGTCTGTGCTAGTTCGTTCCGCGGAAGCCCTTGCCGACAATCTCGGAGCTGTCGACGATCGTGATAAAGGCACCTGGATCGACCTCGCGCGCATAACGGCGCAGCTGCACGGCCTCGCGACGGCTCAGCACGCTCATGATCACCGTCACGCACTTGCCCGAGAAGGCACCGTAGCCGCGGCTGATGGTCGCCGTGCGGTTGAGATGCTTGACGATAAACTCCTCGACCTTAAGGGGTTCGGAGCAAATGACCGTGCAGACCTTACGAAGATGGATGCTCTCGATGGCTTTGTCGACCACAAGCGTCTTGGCAAACAGGCCGAGCACGCAATACAGACCGACACGCGGGCCATACAAGAAGGCCGCGATGGTCACGATGCCGATATCGACCAGGAGCAGGGCGCGGCCAATCTCGAGCGTGGTGCGGCGCTTGAGGATCATGGCAAGAATGTCCGTGCCACCTGTCGAGGCGCCAATATCAAAGACGATGGCACTGCCGAGCGCCGGCAGAATCACAGCAAAGCACAGATCGAGCCACATATCGCCCGTCAGAGAGACATCGGTCGGAATAAAGAGCTCAAACAGCGAAACATAGGCGGACAGCGCAAACGAGGCGAAGACGCTCCACAGGATTGCCTTGCGCTCCAAAAAGATAAAGCCCAAAACGACGAGAACCGCGTTAATAATCCACATAAAGACGCCGACGGGCAGGGTCGGGAACAGCGTGGACAGAATGACCGACACGCCCGAGGTGCCGCCAAAAGCAAAGTGATTAGGGGTTTTAAACGCAACGATGGCAAAGGCCGTAAGAATCAGGCCCAGATTGAGCTCGGCAAAAAAGCGCGGAAAGCCCGGCTCCTGGCTGCGCTTTTGACCGGCACGCTCGCCGCGCTCGATATCGGTGCGATCAACCACACGCTCCATCGGCACCACGGGAGGACGATGCATCTCCTCGGCAGCACGCGATGCCGCCTCTGCCGCGGCGGCCTCAATCGCCCATGCCTTGCTTTCTGTTTCGTGCTCGTCGGCCATTACGGCAACCCCTCGTTAACAATTTGGAAACAATGCGTCCATTAGGGTAACGCGGAACGCGACGATTGCAACCCCTAGTTAGACGAGCGGTATGCCTACATCGGGGGGCATACAAATAACGGCCGGCCACGCTTTTGCTTGCGCGGTCGGCCGTTTAACGTTTTCGCAGATAAAACCTGCCAAAACAAACCTGTCCCTTTTTGGAAGGTTATTCGTGCTGGCTGGTGCGGTGCTCGTACTCCTCGGGGGTGATGACGTCCTCGATGCGCAGGTTGACGCCCGCCACCTCAAGGCCCGTCATCGCGGCAAGGCGCTCGGTGACGCGTGCCTTGACATCGTCGAAGATCGCGGGCGCATAGGCACCGTACTCGATAATGACGGAGATGTTGACGACCACGCGATTGTCATCGGTGACCTCGACCGTCACGCCCTTGGTCAGATTCTCGGCACCAAACTGCTCCTGCACAAAGTGCATGAGGTTACCCTTCATGCCCAGAACGTGCGGAACCTCGCGGGTGGCCATGGCAACGATCTTCTCGATCACACCGTTGGAATAGGTCAGCGAGTCCTCGGACTCGTCCGCCTCCTCGTCGTCCTCATCCTCATCGGACTCGACCTCGACAGGAGCCTCGTCCTCGAGCGTCACATCCTCGGCTTCGGCGACGACCGCCTCGTTCTCCTCGAGCTCGGTATCGGCTACATCGACCTTCGTGTTAAAAGCCATGGTTCCTCCTTATGCCTGCCGCAGATGCGACAGTCGAATACATATTAGCGGCCTATTAGCGGCCGCTAAACAGACGGCCGAAGAAGTTGACGATCCCGTTCTCGTCGTCGCGAATTTGGCCGATCACAGCGCCGATCAGCACGAAGAATGCAATGACGAGCGTGTCCCACAGGCCCAACGTGAGCACCAACACGGCGAGGATAAAGCCAGCGACGGCGCCAAGCGTGGTGTTGGGATGACGCACGGCATAGCTCCAGATGGCAGCGCCCGTACCCTTGATGAGACCCATAGCCTCGTCAAAATCCGCGGCTGCCGCGTCTTGTAACTCGGTTGCCTCTGCTTTGGAATCAACAGGTTCGTTCGCCGGCGTGGCGCTCTGGTCAATCGTCAGGCGCGGCGTACGAGCGGTCTTGTCTTGATTGGTATCACTCACCGGAAACCTCCACGGTCTGGACGGTAGTCTTGGACGGCAAAAAACGAACGCGTGCGGTCGTGCCCGGCGTGCCAAGCATGGTGTCGCAAGCTTCCTCGATGCGCCGCTGCATCGCAGTAGCCAGAGATGCCACGTCCTTATCGTCAAGCGCGATAGCCTCGACCTTAAATCGGACGTGCGAATCGTCGGAGCCTTGGACGCGGGCCTCGACATGCTCGACCATCACGCGGTCGTCGCGCTCGGCAGCAGCCCTAGCACACGAAGAAAGCGCCGCAAGGGTGACCTCGATATTGCGCTCCCCCGCCGGATGCACACAGGACGGCTCGCGACGAGCAAACATCAGGCGGAAGAAGCTTACCAGCACGCCGATCGCCACAACTCCGCCGCATGCCGTCACGACAATGCGCGGCATGGGGTCGCGCATCAGCAGCATAAAGCGATACGTATACGGCCCCCAAAACTGGCAGACAAGCGTACCCAGCGCCACGATGGCGGCGGCAAGATACACAATCGCTAGGGCTCGTTTGAGTACGCGCACGTGGCGCTCCCTTCAAATCTCGGCACTCGAAATGCAAAACGGTTCGCATCATTATAAAAGAGCCGGGTCCGGTGCTCTACGCACGCGGATCCGGCTCATCTATTCCACGAGGCTTGCATGCTCGCTTCATTATGCCCAGATATGCACGGCTTAACCCGTGCGGGCGCTACTCCTCCTCGAGGGCAGCGATGACCTCGTCGGTCATGTCCATGGTGCTGTAAACATCCTGGACGTCGTCGAGCTCCTCAAGACGGTCGATGAGGCGCTGAACCTTCTTGGCGTCGGCGCCGGAGACCTCGGTCGGGGTGGTCGGGACCATGGTGGTCTCGGAGCCCTTGACCTGGACGCCCTGCTCCTCGAGCGCCTTGGAGACAGCCATGACCTCGTTAGCAGTAGTCCAGACGATCCACTCCTCGCCGGCATCCTCGTAGTCCTCGCCACCGGCCTCGGCGATGGCCATCATGAACTCATCCTCGTCACCGGCAGCACCGTTGGCGATCATGGTCTCCTTCTTGGCGTTCTCGTCCAGGATCTCCTTGGCGACGACGATCTGGCCCTTGCGCTCAAACTGGAAGGCAACGGAGCCGGAGGTGCCCAGGTTGCCACCAGCGTGGGAGAAGGCGGAACGGACATCAGCGGCGGTACGGTTGCGGTTGTCGGTCAGGCAGTCGACGTAGACGGCGACACCGGCGGGACCGTAGCCCTCGTACACGATGTTCTCGTAGACGGCGGCATCGGCACCCGAACCAAAAGCCTTGTCGATAGCGGACTTGATCTTGTCCTTAGGCATGGACTGAGCCTTGGCCTTGGCAACGGCAGCGGCGAGGCTGGCGTTGTTCTCGGGCAGCGGGTCACCGCCGAGACGGGCAGCAACGGTGATGTTGCGGCTGAGCTTGGAGAAGAGGGCGGAACGCTTGGCGTCCTGCGCGCCCTTACGATGCTTGGTTGTGGCCCACTTAGAGTGTCCGGACATACGTGTCTCCTATCGGTTTCGACCTAAAGCCCAGCGCAGATGCTCGGGCAATATAAACAAACGTCGTTATGATATACCTACTGCCCTGCGAGATAAACCCCAAAATGAAGGCGTCGTGATGATGTCCCCTTTGGTGCAAAGAAACCTGGCCCTCAATGCACCAAATTAGAACCAGAAGAAGTCGCTGCGGGTGACGGTGGCGCCGATGGCGAAGGGCATGCAGGCGATGACCGGATACAGGTAGCGCATGTAAGTCGAGCCGTTGCACGGGCCAATCAGGCACACAGCGAGCACGCCCAACAGCGGCACCCAGATCGCCAGCGCACGCCATGAATGACGACGCAGCAAGTAGACCACCACGGCGATCATGATCCACACATAGGTGGCCGAGCTCATGGTGAGCGAGATAAAGGGAACACGCTGCACCGCCACACGGTACAAATTGATCAGGTGGTCGCACCAGCGCACCACGTTGCTGTCAACCGGATGGAAGTCGAAGTACTTGAGGTTGTCGGGACGCGCCATGATCTCGGCACTACGCGCCGTGCTGTAGACCCAGGCATCGCGCGCGCTCGGATAAAAATAACCGTAGTAGTTATTGATGAGCGCCGAGATATAGCACTCGGGATCCTTTTTGAACATCTGGGCCCACACCTCAAAATAGGCCTTGATGTCCTCCTGCGAGGCGTACTCGTTAAAGCAGTTCTTGACGGCATCGGACTTGTCGGGGTTGTAGCGGCGGCCCAGGTTCTCGTACTTGAGTACGCGGTCGATCACGGCACGCTCTTCGTCGGTCACTGAACCGTCGCAAGGAGCCTCCACGATGGTGCCGTCCTCCTTAACCGTGGGGTTGACGCCCGAGTTGAGGCCGTCGTGCTTTTGGACGAAACGAGCCGTCTGCTGGAACGGAATCGAGAGGATTTCGCGCTTGGAACCAGGCGTGATATCGTGCGCCGGCATAAAGACCTTGGTGAAGTACATATTAGAGGCAAGGCAGAGCGCGAGCACCGCGAGAATGCCAACCCAGCGGAAACGCGGGATGGCGCCCGAAGGCGCAGCACCAGTCTGCTTGGCTGCACGACGAGCCACATGCACGTCCCATGCGCAAAACGCCGCCGCGATTACGCATGCCACCAGGGGAAACACCAGACCGCCGTTGCGCAGGAACGTGGAACCCATGGCGCCCAGAGCGAGCAGCAGCCAGTCGTGGCGCGCAAAGAGCACGGGGGCTTTCTCGCCCGCTCGCTCGGCATTGGCATCACGACGGGGCAAGCCACATGCCACGAGCTTGACGGTCTGTACCAGCAGCACCAAAAACGCGTCGGCAAAGAGCACGTCTTTGGTGAGCAACGCCGCGTAGTTAGAGAACATCGGCATAAACGCAAAGAACAGCAGGATCGCACCGCGAACCGGCAGGCTCACGCCCAGTTTGCGCAGCGACGAAATGGAATAGGCCATGCAGGCGGCCGTGATGACAAATTGAGCGCAGGTATAGATGATGAGGCCCGCGTTAGCGCTGTTGCACAGTGAAAGCCCCAGCTGGACGCACGAACCGATGATAGCCGTGTGCACCACGGGGTGATGTCCGTTGAGCAACACATTGGGATTGAGCAGACGCAGGTAGTCACTCGTGCCGTTGGGGTAGTTGAACCACTGGCGAATCTGCGCACCCGTATCTCCCATAAAAAGACCGGGCAGCGAAGCGATGAGCGTGGGCGCCCAGGCGATCATAAGCACCAGGAAGGGCCCGGCAAAGGGATGGACCGAGAGCACGGCGTGAGTCACACGCCATACGCGGCCAAAGTGCGCTTCGGAAAACGGAATGCGCCGAGAGCTCAGCCAATCTAGACACTCAAAGGCAAGGTAGAAGGCAACGACCGCCAAGAGCATCCAGCCCGCGCCGCCAATCCAGGCGCAGATGATGCGGGCTTTGTCGCCAAGGACAATCTCGGCCGAGTCGGTGAGATCGTAGCTGCGGCCGAACACCATGCAGATGGCGAAGAACAGCGACGGCAGAATGATCGATGGACGCCAGGTGTCGCCACGGCCAAAGAACACGTAGCGAAACGGCAAGGTGAGCAGGCAGGCAAGTGCAAGCAACATGACCGCGTCGGTATGGCCGGCAAACGAGAGGAGCACCTCGTAGCACACGTACAGCATGCCCGAGGCTTTGGGGTCAATCGCCAAGACTGCGTTGCTCGACACCGGGGCGGGATCGATGGAAAACGCCGTGGTCGCCAACAGCGCGAGCAAAAATGCGATGAGCGTCTGCTTGGCGGGGTAGCGCTTAAACCAGACGATGCGGGCAGCGTCGCGCGCAGCCGTTGTGGAGAGATCGGAATCCTTCACAGTCCAAAGAGCCTTTCTAGAAACCTGCCAAAAAGGGACAGGTTTATTTTGGCAGGTTTTATCTGGGGAAACGTTACGGTTCTGTCATCGTTGCCCAGCGAATCACCACAAAGGTGCCTGTCCCCTTTGTGGTAGTTAGGCGTCGAGGTAGATGCGCTGGGGCCGGTTGCGGCGACGAGCAAAGATGATGAGCGCCAGGCCCGCGATTACGAGCGGCAGGCTCAGCAGCTGGCCCATGGTGATGACGCCGCCAAGCAGATAGCCCAGCTGGGCATCGGGCACGCGCACAAACTCAATGAGGAAGCGGACGATGCCGTAACCCATCACAAACACGCCCATAAACGTGCCTTGGGGCAGTAGCGGCTTTTTGCGGCTGAGCACCTGCAGAATGCAAAAGAGCACGATGCCCTCAAGAAATGCCTCGTAGAGCTGGGAGGGGTGACGCGGCATATCGCCCGCGGTGCCACCGAAGACCACGCCCCAGGGCAGATCGGTCGGCTTGCCCCACAGCTCGCCGTTGACAAAGTTGGCGCAGCGTCCCAGACATAAGGCCAGCGGAGCACCGATAACGGCAAGGTCGGCGATGGTCCAGGCATCGAGCTTATACATGCGGCACACGATGATGCCGCCGATAATGCCGCCCACCAAGCCGCCATGGAAGCTCATGCCGCCCTCGTTGGTGGCAAAGATCTCGAGCGGGTGCGCCCAGTAGTAGCCATCACCGTAAAAGACGACGTAGAACAGGCGCGCACCGATAATGAGGCCAAAGACCACGCCGACCACGACACTCGTCAGGTCGTCAATCGTGATGTTAAAGCCCCAGCGACGCTGTGTGCGGTACATGACGACCGCCGTGAGCAGAGCGCCGACCACGTAGGCCAGGCCGTACCAGTAGATGGTGATGGGGCCCGCCGAGATCGCGACGGGATCAAGCATATGGTAGAGGTCGTTGAGCATATCGATCCCCCTGCTCCCTACATACAAATGCGGCCGCGGGCCTTGCGCTCGCAGCCGCATATTTGGGCGTAACGTCTATGCGGAGTATGCCGTCCGCAGCTTTCGCATCTTAAAACGGCGCGTACTCGTCGTACAGGTCGTCGGTCTCGCCGGAAGCATTGACCTGCTCAACGCGGGTAACGCCGGGCACATGCTCCTTCAGGATACGCTCAATGCCCATGGACAGGGTCAGCGAGCTCATGGGGCAGCCGGCGCAGGCGCCCTGCAGTTCCAGTTTGACGACGCCCTCGTCGTCAACGCCCACATACTCCATATCGCCGGCATCGGCCTGCAGGTTGGGGCGAATCTCTTCAAGAACCTTCTTAAGCAGCTCTTCGTTAACAGCCACAGGGGCTCCTTTCTCACAATAACGCGGGCGCGCCCGCGGACAGAAGCTATGTTACTACAGCCATGTACCCGCTCACGAGCCGTCCATGCGCGCAGACGCGACTTTCACGAGTAGTCAATTTGGGACGGGGCTCTTTGAGCTGCGTTCGTCGTCAGATAGCGACAACGCATATTACTGTCGAGCCTGTCCCCCGGTACCAATCTGAACATCGACGATGACCTGGCGGTAGCTGATGCCGCAAGAGTCGAGAATGCGGCGGCTGATACGGCCATCATCGGTGTCGGCGTACTTGTTGTCCAGGTAGACAACCTCGCCCACGCCCACCTGCGCCAAAATCTTGGCGCAGTCGTGGCACGGAAACAGCGTGACGTAGACCGTGGAACCCTCGAGGTCCTTGAGCGAACCACGGTAGTTGAGCACGGCGTTGGCCTCGGCGTGGACCACGTAGTTGTGCTTGTCCTGCAGCGGGTCGTCGCTCGTACCCCACGGGAAAAAGTCGTCGTTGAGCGCCGAGGGTGTACCGTTGTAGCCCACCGAAAGGATGCGGTGGTTGGTGCTGGCGATGCACGCACCCACCTGCGTGTTGGGGTCCTTGCTGCGGCGCTGCGCGGCGATGGCCACGCTCATAAAGAACTCGTCCCAGCTAATGACGTCCAGGCGCTTGCCTGACGAAGTTTGATGAAGATCGTCCGACATGGCAGACACCTCCGTAATCGCAATAGTTTGACCCATTGTAGCAGGTGAAAGGTGGGGGCGTTTGTCCCACCGGCGCCCTCACTTTTACACGCGGCGGGGCTTTTGGTTGATGCGGTAGAGCTCGGCGAGACCCCGCAGCGTCAGTGCGTCATCTACCGTCAGGCTGTGGCCGACCAACGCCGCGAGTGCCTCGGCATCGTCGCCGGTAATTACGATGGGCACGTCGCCCTCCCCCGCGGCCTTGGTCGCGCGCATCTCGGCGAGCACCATGTCGAGCATGCCGTCGATGCGGGCCACCTCGCCCAAGACCACGCCCGAGCGCATGGCCTCGCGCGTGTTGCGGCCGATGACGTGCGTTGGCGCCGAAGGCTCGACCTGCGGCAAACGCGCCGCAGCGGCCGAAAGCGACCGGGCGCCGAGCGCCAGACCCGGCGCGATGACGCCGCCCACAAAGGTACCGCACGCGTCGATGACCTCGATATTGGTCGTCGTGCCCAGGTCGATCACGATGCACGGAGAGCCGTAGACGGCACGGGCCGCCACGGCATCGGCGATGCGGTCGGGGCCGATCTCGGCCGGGTCGTCGTAGTGCACGGGCATGCCGGTCTTGAGGCCCGGCCCCACGGTGAGCACGCGCCCCGTGCAGGCACGGGAAAGCGCCGCCTTCCACGGGCGCTCGAGCGCCGGCACCACGCAGCTCAGCACGGCCGCCGTGGGCACGAGCGCGCCGGGCATGCCCGCATCAGCCGCCAGCGCGGCCATGACTTGAGCGAGACGCATACGCGCTTCGTCGGCCGTAATGCTCGATGGCGTCGTGATCTCGCACGTCGCAAGCGGGCATTCCTGCGCCGCGGCCGAATCCTCTGCAAACAGGCCAAAGCGAATGAACGTGTTACCCACGTCGACCGTCAATATATATGCGCACCCATTAAGCATCGTCGGCGCTCCTTTCGTCTGCCCAGCAGTATATCGCCTACCTAAACCAGTCATCCCAAAATGACTAGGTTGCGGCTATACTGATGCGCGGTCGTTTGCGAGCTCACGCGACGGCCTTTGGTAACCCGACTTCCCGCGCCGCATCCGTAGCGGCGCTCCCGGGGGAAGCGGATATACGCAAAGGAGTTCAATATGAGCAATCCCTCGAACCGCGCCTCGATGCGCGGGCAACTCACGCTGCGCGGTGTCGTCATCGGCGTCCTTGGCTGCGTGATCATCACGGCAAGCTCGGCCTACACGGCCCTCAAGATGGGCGCCCTCCCCTGGCCAATCATTTTCGCTGCCGTCATCTCGCTGTTCTTCCTGAAGCTCATGGGCAACGCCAGCCTCAACGAGGCCAACGTCACCCACACCATCATGTCCGCGGGCGCCATGGTCGCCGGCGGCCTGGCGTTTACCATCCCGGGCGCCTGGATGCTGGGCTATGCCGACCAGATCAGCTGGCTCGACATGTTTATCGTGGCGCTCGCCGGCACCATCCTGGGCCTGCTGGCCACCGCGCTCATCCACCGTCACTTTATCGTGGACGCCGCGCTGGAGTTCCCCACCGGCAACGCCGCAGCTCAGACCCTACGCGCCACCGAGGCCGGCGGCAAGACCGGTAAGCAGCTCTTTGGCTCCATGGCCATCGCAGGCATCTACAGCGTGCTGCGCGACGCCCTGGGTGTGGTGCCCAGCATGCTGTGCACGCTCAACATCCCCGGCGTGACCTTTGGCATCTACAACTCGCCCATGCTGCTCTCCGTCGGCTTCCTCGTGCTGTCTCTTATACACATCTGACGCTGC
>ENA-OZKX01000778-OZKX01000778.1-human-gut-metagenome-genome-assembly--contig:-NODE-778-length-14481-cov-8.345210_pt1 | contig 14481 bp, 9 predicted proteins | sample MGYA00244831_ERZ653774 | MGnify/ENA primary metagenome ERZ653774 (study PRJEB26926, sample SAMN06165314) | human gut metagenome | biome: ENVO:00009003; feature: ENVO:2100002; material: ENVO:00002003...
CTACACTCGCCTAGTCGTCGGCAGCGTCAGATGTGTATAAGAGACAGGTCCGGGGCAGCCGCTTCGCAAGAAGCGGTAGCGCGGACCGCGTCCGCGCAGGCTGCCGACGGGCGCCTCGGGCAGCCATTCCGACAGTTGTCCGAAAGCGTGCGGACGGGCAGCGAATCCTGTCCGCTGTTTTTCGGCAAAACGCAGGTTTCCTCCCCGCATTCCACGAGGGAACTCCCGTTGAACGAAAATCCCCGCTCCGGGCTGAAGGATCGGTATCCGGAGCGGGGTTTGCGTATCGATCGGACAGCGGCCGGAGCGCAGCGGCTGTTCTGCAACCGGAGCGCGGCGGCCGTCCTGCGGTCGTTTATGCCCACATGGGCTTCAACACGCCGAAGAGCAGCGCAGCGATCACGAAGGTCACGACGATGTTGAAGCACTGCGCCGTGAGGAAGGCCCACAGGGCGTTGCGGTTCTCCTTCGAGATGATCTCCCTGAGGCGCGTCTCGAGCCCCACGCAGACGAACGCCAGCGAGAAGAAGAGCGTCGAGAACATCTTGGCGACACCCAGCTCGGCCAGCTTGCCCCGGGCGTCGGGCGTGAAGAGCCCGTAGGACTGGCAGAGGCTGAAGAGGAGCGAGGCGGCGACGAAGCCGAGGATGAATTTCGGGAACTTCTCCCAGACGATACCCGCCGAGGGGCGGGCGCCGCCCTGCTCGCCGCGCGTCGAGAGGTAGAGGGCGATGAAGAAGGCCACAACGCCGATCAGCACGTTCTGCGCCGCCTTGATGATGACGGCGTGCCGGTTGGCCAGGTCGCTCACCATCATGCTCGAGGCCGCCACGCCCGACGTCGTGTCGATCGTGCCGCCGATCCACGCGCCGGCAACCTCCTGCACCGTCTCCGGATTGTCGAAGAGCAGCGGCAGCAGCCACGAGGCCAGCCACGGCATGAGGTAGATCATCGGGACGACGACGATCAGCACGAGCGAGACGATGTAGGACAGCTTGCGGTCGTCACCGCCCGCCACGCGCGCCGCGGTGATGCAGGCCGAGACGCCGCAGATCGAGACACCGCTCGAGAGGATCATCGCCGTGCGCCGGTCGACGCGCATGCGCCGCGAGACCCGGTAGGCGAAGAACCAGACGACGGCCACGACGAGGCAGGCCTGCACCAGACCGAAGATGCCCGACTTCATGACGTCGCTGAAGAGGATCGTGGCACCGAGGCAGACGACGCCGATCTTGATGTAGAACTCGCCCTGAATTGCGGGCTTCATCCACGAGGGGACGTGCCACACGTTGCGGATCAGCAGGCCGAAGAGCACCGAGAAAAAGACCGACTCGAAGCCGTAGTAGGCCACTGCGGGAATCTTGGCCACGACCTGCGCCAGCAGCGAGACGGCGAAGACCACGACGAGCGACGGCAGCAGCCCCCGCATCGGACGGCGCAGCAGCGCCATGCCCGCATAGAGGACGATGAGGACGATCACGAACAGCAGGGCGATGTTGTACCAGGCGACCTCGCCCACGAGGGTCGAGGGGATGCCCGGCAGCCGGTCGGGGATCAGCAGGGCCAGGGCCAGCAGCGGGATCGAGACCCAGACGACGACCCAGTCCTCGACACGGAGTTTTTCAAGCAGGGTTTTCATGGATGGCAGGGGTTGTTTCGGATGGTTTGACGGGTTCAGAAGATGCCGGTGAGCATCACGGCGACAACGTTGCGGTCCGTCATGCCCGGCGCGGCGTAGTGTTCATAGGTGTAGTTGAGCTGGCAGCGCAGCGGCCTGACGGGGTGCCACAGGATGCCGGCGGTCCAGTTCGTCTGGCGCGAATCGGCCGAGGCGGTATCCGGGAGCAGCGTGTCGTAGCGCACGACGGGCATCAGCGTCGGTGTCAGGCGCACGCCGCCCAGCACGTACCAGCCCGAGCTGTCGAACGTCCCGGCGGCGTACTCCTCCGTGGCGGCATAGCCCGTGCGGCCGCCGATCCACTCGCCGCGCACCACGCCGCGGCCGCGGTCGTAGCAGACTCCGGCGCTCACGCGCTGCCGCTCGAGGCAGTCGGCACCGTACTCGCCGCCGTACCACGATCCGGAGAGGGTCAGCCCCCGCACGGGGCGGAGGGTCAGCCGCGCCACGACATCCTTCGAGCGGTTGTTGTCCCGCAGGTTGATGCCGGCGCCGTTGAGCACACCCACGTCGTAGGAGAGCAGCGCCCGCTCCCCGCAGGGGAAGAAGCTGCCGTGGAGCGTGAGGCCCATGTCGCGGCCCGTATCCTTGAGCGTCTCGCCGCCCTGCATCGCACCGCCGACATAGCGGCCGCCGATCGGCTCGGCAAAGCCCATGAGCCGCTGCAGGGCCAGCGGGTACTCGATCAGCTCGAATTTCAGGGGGACGTAGTCGGTGTTCTCGATCGTGAAGGGGATCTTGTACTCGCCCAGCTTGAAGTTCAGCTGCCGGAAGGGTTTGTAGTGGAGGTAGGCGTCGACGATCTTGGGCGAGGAGGCGAACTCCAGCTGCACGCGGTAGTCGAGCGTGCGTGCCAGGGCGCCCCGCAGATCGAGCCGCACGCGCTTGATGAAGAACGACGAGCTCCCGTCGCTCCATTCGTAGCCCGCCTGCACGTAGCCCGAGAGGCGGGGAAGGCGGTCGAGGCGGTCAAGCCGCGCGTCGCGGGCCGCAGCCTGCGCCTTCAGCGCCGCGACTTCGGCCGCCAGCGATTCGAGCGAAGGCGTTTCGGCTGCCGTCCCCGCGGCGGAATCGGTCGAGGCGGGAGCTGGGGCGGAGAGACCAGAGACCGAGGAAGCCGGGACGGCGGCAGGAGCTGGGGCGGCGGCAATTTCGGCGGCCGGAGGCTCCGCAACCGGCTGTCCGGCCCGGGCGTCGGACGCCCACGCAAGCAGCGCAAGTGTCAGAAGAAGAGGTTTCATAAGCGGGAGATCGGTTTTTTTGCAAAGTTCGCAACTCCGCGGCAAACGGGCAATACGCGAAAATACCTAAAAAGGGGCCGGGCTGCAGCCCGGCCCCCGACGCTTGTGGTGAGGGATTGGTGAACTTTTTATTTTACGGACCGGCGGTCCCGCCCGCCGGCACGCATCAGAGTCGGTTGGTCAGGTCCTGCACCAGCTCGCCGTCGAACAGGTGCAGCACCCGGTGCGCATAGGTCGAGTCGTGCTGCGAGTGGGTCACCATGATGACCGTCGTGCCGTCGTGGTTCAGCTCCGAGAGCATCTCCATCACCTCGCGGCCGTTCTTCGAGTCGAGGTTTCCGGTGGGCTCGTCGGCGAGGATCAGCTTGGGATTCGCCACCACGGCGCGGGCGATGGCCACGCGCTGCTGCTGACCTCCGGAGAGCTGCTGCGGGAAGTGCTCGGCCCGGTGCGAGATGTTCATGCGGCTCAGAATCTCGTTCACGCGGCGCTTGCGCTCGGCAGCCTTCACGCGCAGGTAGATCAGCGGCAGCTCGACATTCTCGAAGACGTTCAGCTCGTCGATGAGGTTGAACGACTGGAAGACAAAGCCGATGTTGCCCTTGCGGAAGCGCGTGCGATCCTTTTCGCGCAGCGTGGCCACCTCGCGGCCGAGCAGCTGGTAGCTGCCCGACGTGGGGTTGTCGAGCAGGCCCAGGATATTGAGCAGCGTCGACTTGCCGCAGCCCGAGGGGCCCATGATGGCGACGAATTCGCCCTCGTTCACTTCAAACGAGACACCGTTCAGGGCAATGGTTTCGATCTCTTCGGTACGGAAAACCTTGCGCAGGTTCTCCACTTTCAACATGGACATAACAGAAAATTTTGAGGGTTATACAATTCTTTATTTCATTTCTATGTTTATTCGCTTTTTACCGCATCGGCGGGGTTTTCGCCGGCCGTGCGCCACGAGCAGAAGGTCACCGTGGCGACCGTGACGGCGAGCACGACGGCAAGGGCCGCAACGAAGATCCACCAGCGGATCGGCATCCGATAGGCAAACGACGCCAGCCAGCGGTCGACCGCCCAGTAGCCAACCGGCGCGGCGAGGAGGAAGCAGACGGCAACCAGCCGGACATAGCGGCGGTTGAAGAGCCGCAGCACCTCGGCGGTCGTGGCGCCCATCACCTTGCGCACGGCCACCTCGCGGCGGCGATGCTGCGCTTCGAACAGGACGATGCCGAAGACGCCCATCAGCGCGATGGCCACCGACAACAGCGTGAAGAGCCCCACGACGGTCGCCAGCCGCCGCTCCTTGGCATACTCCTCGCCCAGCTCCTCCTCGAAGGTGCGGACCTGAATCTCGCCCGGCGTCAGGTGCGGGTCCGCCTCGGCGATGCACTGCCGCAGGTAGCCGGCCACGCCCTCCACGTCGGCATCGGGGCGGTAGCGCAGGTAGAGCAGCTGCGAGGCGCGGCCGTTTGAATTGCGCGACCACTCTTCCGGAACCACATAAAAGACGAAGGGAACGACGCCGTACTGCATCGGGCGGAAGTTGAAGTCGGCGCAGACGCCCACGAGGGGATCCGATCCGAAGAATCCACCGATCTCGTCGCCCAGCTCGAAGCCGTATTCGCGGCGGGCCGCCTCGTTGCAGATCAGCATGCCGGTGGGCTTGTGTTCGTCCGATTCGAGGAAGTCGCGCCCGTCCGTAACGGGAATGCCCATCATCCTGAGGAAGTTCCAGCGGACGATATAGGCCTGCATGCTGATCCGCCGCTCCTTGTAGGTGCGGCCCCACGCCATGCGGTTGACGCTGACCAGACGCCCTTCGGCCCCCGTGACGTCGACCACGCGCGGGTCGGCGAGCAGCCGGTCACGCAGGGCATCGTAGCCCAGGGCGGCCTTTTCGGAGAGCTGCACGGCCATCAGGTTGCGGCGGTCGAAGCCCATCTCCTGCCGCAGCATGTAGTTGTGCTGGCGCAGGATGTTGCCCGTGGCGATAATCAGCCCCATCGAGATGGTGAACTGGAAGCCCAGCAGCAACAGGCGCAGGCGCCGTCCGCCGGAGGTGCCGGCAAAGGAGCCCTTGACGACCAGCGCCGGGCGGAACGAGGTGATGTACCACGCCGGGTAGAGGCTCGCCACAAGCGCCATGGCCACGGCCACGATCAGCACGAGGCCGAGCACCGGGAAGTTGGCGGCCAGGGCGAGCGGCGCGGAGATGTAGCCCGCCAGTTCGGTGCTCTGGATGGCGAAGGAGAGGTACCACGCCAGCAGCAGCGCGATGAAGACCAGCCCCACGGCCTCGAAGACGAAGCTGAAGCGCAGCGCGGCATTCGAGGCGCCGAAGACCTTGAAGGTGTTGACCGTGCGGATGCGGACGGGAACCAGCGCGAAGAAGAAGTTGACGAAGTTGATGAAGGCCAGCACGATGACCAGCAGGGCGATGCCCAGCAGCGAATAGGTCGTCACGGCGGAGCCCTGGGCGCACGGCACGCGACCGTCGGCCTCGAAGTAGAGGTCGCGGATGCACGACAGGCGGATGGGCTCCGTCTCGAGCACCCCCTCCTCGTTCGCCTCGCCGGGGTACATCTCCGCGTAGACCTTCTTCCACTCCTCGATCACCTGCCGGGGATCGGTCCCCGGATGGAGCCTGACAAAGTAGTTGTAGCTCCACTCCGAAGGGTCGTCAAGGCAGCGGTCGCCCAGGTCCATGGCCACCTGGCAGCCGGAGAGCAGCGAATTGGCGGGGAAATCCTCGAAGACGGCCACCACCTCACAGGCGTTTTCGGCCGATGGCTGGTCGGTGTCGCACCAGATCATGTCACCGATGCCGACGCCGAGTTTTTCGGCCGTCGTGCGCGAGATGATGACGCTCTGCGCGCGCTTCAGGTCGTGGACGTCGCCCGCGACGGTCTTGAAGTCGAAAACATCGAGCAGCGGCAGCGAGATCATGCCAAACTCGAAGTTGAAGCGGTCGTAACCCATCTTCGAGGCGTTCTCGCGCAGCACGACCGCGGGGCCGAAGCCGCTCCAGGTGCAGCCGCCGGCCTCGACGGCCGAGGTCGAGGTGATCAGCCGCTCGACCATGGGCCGGCAGACCCAGGCCTGCCAGGCGCCGGGTTCGTACCAGTCGGTGGTTTCGACCAGGTAGATGCGCTCCGAATTGTCGAGCGTCCGGTTGTAGGTCAGCTCCCAGCGCACCTGCACCAGAATGATGTAGAAGGCCGTGAAGGCCAGTGTCAGGCCGATGATGTTGAGCAGCGACGAGAGTTTGTAGCGCCGCAGCGTCGTGAGAAAGTTTCGGAAAGCGATTTTCATATCGGAAGGATTGTTGTTTATTCGGATTTGACAGCGTCGGCGGGGTTCTCGCCGGCCGTGCGCCACGAGCAGAAGGTCACCGTGGCGACCGTGACAGCAAGCACGACGGCAAGGGCCGCGGCGAAGACCCACCAGCGCAGCGGCGTGCGGTAGGCGAACGACGCCAGCCAGCGGTCGACGATCCAGTAGCCGACCGGCGCGGCGACAACGAAGCAGACGGCAACCAGCCGGACATAGCGGCGGTTGAAGAGCCGCAGCACCTCGGCGGTCGTGGCGCCCATCACCTTGCGCACGGCCACCTCGCGGCGGCGGTGCTGCGCCTCGAACAGCACGATGCCGAAGACGCCCATCAGCGCGATGACGACGGCCAGCACCGTGAAGAGTCCCACGATGGTCGTGATGCGCCGCTCGCGGGCGTACTGTGCGTCGATCTCCTCGTCCATGAAGCGGATGTCAAACGCCCCGCAGTCGGGATCGAAGCGCTCGGCGGCCCGGCGGATGTGGTTGCAGACCGCCTCGAAATCGGCCCCGGCGGCCAGGCGCACGTAGAAGTGGCTCATGGGGACGGGCCAGTAGGTGCCCGCCACGAAGGCGAAGGGCTCGGTGGGATATTGCAGCGGACGGTAGTGGATGTCGGGGCAGATGCCGACGACGGTGCCGTCGTCCAGCCGGTCGCCAAGCCCGAGCCCTTGGCCGGCGAGCAGCTCGTTGACAACGTAGTGCAGCGTCGTGTCGCGGTCGTACCCGGGGCGGAGGTTCTCGCCGGCGATGATCGGAATGCCCAGCACGTCGAGGAAGTTGCTGCGGACGATACGGATGTGGATATCGACCTTGCGGTCGTTGATCTCGCGGCCGAAGATCGAGACGGCATCGGCGACGAAGCGGCTCGAGGAGGCCGTGACGCCGACGATCTGCGGGTCGGCCTGCAGCGACGAAGCGAAGGTGTCGAACGAGTCGGGGTTGTAGAGTTTCGGCGAGGGGAGGTCGAACGAGAGCATCCGCTCGTGGTCGAAGCCCAGGTCGAAGCGACGCACGTAGCGCTGCTGTTGCAGTGCGCAGACCGAGAAGACGATCAGCGCGATCGAGACCGTGAACTGCACGCCGAGCAGCGCCGTGCGGAAGCGGCGGCCCGTCGTCGAGCCGACGAACGACCCCTTGGCAGCCATCGCCGGGTTGAACGAGGTGATGTACCACGCCGGGAAGCTCCCGGCAACGAGTGCCGCGACGAGCGACACCGCGAGCGAGATGGCCAGCACGGGGAGGTTGTCGCCAAGGGCCAGCGAGCTGCTGACATACGAGGCGAACTCGGTGCCCTGCAGCGCAATGGCGACATACCAGGCGCAGAGCTGCGAGAGGATGACGAAGCCCAGGGCCTCGAACAGGAAGCTGAAGCGCAGCGAGGCGTTCGGCGCGCCGAAGACCTTGAGGATATTGACGGCCCGCAGCCGCACGGGCAGCAGCGCGAAGAAGAAGTTGACGAAGTTGATCAGGGCGATCACGATGACGAGCACCGCGACGCTCAACAGCGAGTAGGTCAGCGTGGCCGACCCGCTGGGGAAGGTCCCCATGCCGTCGAAGACCCGGCGGTCGAAATAGATTCGGTCGAGCGGCACGAGCAGGCAGTCGCACGGGTCCTCCATCTCCTCCTCGGTCAGCTCCTCGCCCCAAACCGGCGCCATGCGCTCGACGTAGGCGCGGTAGTTCTCCGCGTGAATCTGCTCCCAGCGGCGGGCCAGCACGTCGGGGTCGGCCCCCGCGCGCAGGCGGACGAAATAGCAGTCGTTCCAGTAGGCGGGGGTCATGTCCCGGTCGCCGACGTCGGTCACGGCGACGATGTGCGCAAAGGAGCTGTTCGCGGGAAAATCCTCGTAGACGGCCACCACTTCGTGCTGGACGTCGGTGCGCTTGCCCTCCCGGTCCCCCAGCCAGAGCAGGTCGCCGGCATGTACGTCGAGCCGTGCGGCCTGCGAGCGCGAGAGGGCTACGCTGTTCGGACGGGTCAGGGCCCCGAGATCGCCCTCGACGGCCCGCATGCCCACGGTCGTGAGAAAGCCCGTCGAGACGGTGTTGAGCGACATCCGGAAACGGTGGAACTCACCGTGGCGCTTCACCCAGACGGGCTGATCCCAGCGCCAGGGGCGGATGCAGCCGCCGGCCTCGATCTCGGGCGAGCGGGCGATGAGCTGCTCGCCGTCGGGGCGCGGCGAGCAGATCGAATAGCCCGTCTCGTCGAACCACGAGCGGGGCGCCACCAGGCAGATGCGGCCGGCATCGGGAATGTCGCGGTTGAAGGTCAGCTCCCAGCGCACCTGCACCAGGATGACGTAGAAGGCCGTGAAGGCCAGTGTCAGCCCGATGACATTGAGCAGTGATGAGACCTTGTAGCGCCGCAGCGTCGTGAGAAAGTTATGGAAGGCGATTTTCATGGCAAAGGCAATTTATCCGGACAATCAGTTCTTGAGCGATTCGATGGGGTCGGCATCCGCGGCGCGGCGGCTCTGCCACCCGACCGAAAGCAGCGCCACGACGGCCGCGAAGAGCCCGGCGGCAAGGAAGATCCACGGCGAGAGGGCGATGCGCACGCTGTACTCCTCCAACCAGCGCCCCAGTCCCCAGACGGCGACCGGCACGGCAATGACGAAGGCCGCGCCCACGAGCATCATGAAGCGCCGCACGAGGCGCGAGAGCATCTCGCCGCGCGTGGCGCCGAAGACGCGGCGCACGGCGATCTCCTGCCGCCGCTGCTGGATATAGTAGGCCGCCATGGCGAAGAGCCCCAGCGAGGAGATGAGCAGCGCCACGAGGGTGAACAGCCCGATGATGTGCAGCAGGCGCCGCTGCGCGGCGAAGTCGTCGGCGATCTCATCGGTCAGGTAGCGGGCGGCGAAGAAGCTGCCGTCGGTCATTCCGGCAAAGAGCTCCTCGATGGCCCGGTAGGCTGCGGCATGATCCCCGCCGGTCTTCACGAGAATGTTCCAGGGATAGAATCCGTCGGGATCGTTCACCACGCGCAGCAGCGCCGCGGTCGGGGCGTCGAGCGCCGTGCCGATCTGGAAGTCGCGGTAGATGCCCGCAACGACAATCGGTTGGGAGAGGTTCTCGCCCACCTTGAATTCGGAGGCATCCTCCGCAATGCCCAGCTCGCGCAGGGCGTACCGGTTGATGTACCAGACATTCGAGGCCCAGAAATTCCGGGATGCGGCACGCTCGTTCGCAACGGCCACATGGTTGTCGCGCAGCCGCTCGAGCCCCAGCATGCGGAAGTAGGTCGAGTCGCCGATGAAGACCTGGAACGAGACCATCCGGTCGGGTCCGTAGGCGATGGTGTTGTTGTTGCCGCGGTCGTGGGGCGTGCCGCATCCGAGCCCGACGGCCTCGACCCCGGGCAGCGAGCACAGTTCGTCGCAGAAGCGGCGCATCGAGCTCCGGTCGGGGAAGATCTCGGTCCCGATATTGAGGATGTCGCGCGTCTCGTAGCCCAGCGGGGCCTGCACCAGATGGCGGATCTGGAGCCCGATGGTGATCGAGGCGGCGAGCAGCGCGATCGTGATGACGTTCTGCAGGGCGATGAGCAGGCGGCCGTAGAGGGCCTTGGTCCGGCGGCGGAGCGTGCCGCGCACGATGTCGATGGGTTGGTAACGCGAGACGACGAGCGCCGGGGCAAGGCCCGAGACCACGCCCAGCACGACGACGGCGAGCAGGCTCACACCGGCCACCGGCCACGAGATGTCGTCCCAGACGGCGACCTTCGTACCGAGCAGCCGCGAAGCCCACGGGACGAAGAGCTCCGCAAAGCACGAGGCGAAGAGCAGCGCCGCGGCGCAGAAGAGCGTCGATTCGAGAATCCACTTGAGGAAGATGTTGCCGCGCGAGGCGCCGAGCAGCCGCCGGGCCGCCATCTCGCGGGCCCGGAAGCCGGACTGTGCCACCGTGAGGTTGATGTAGTTCATCACGGCGAAGACAAGCACCACGAGCCCCACGCCCAGCAGGATCAAGAGGAACGAGCGGCTGCCGTGGGCCAGTTTATTGGCGTTGTTGACCGGGTCGAAGTAGAGGTCACGCAGCGGGACAAGTCGCACCTGCTGCACGACATTGCCCTGATAGGGCCAGCAAATCTCCCTGAAGAAGGAGAGCATGTCGGGGACCTTGGCCTGCAGGTCGGCCCCCTCGCGGACGAGCACGAAGGTCACGCCGGCGCCGCTGTTGGACATGCGTTCGTCGTTGGTCGCATTGGTCTCGGTGATGCGCTCGGCCCGCATGACGATGTCGGCCGCGGGAATCGTCGAGCGCTCGATGTCGCGCATCACGCCGCTGACAACATAGGTGCGCTCGTCGTTGTCCACACGGAGCGTCTGTCCCAGCGGGTTGAAGGTCCCGAAGACCTTGCGGGCGAACGACTCCGAGAGGACGACGTTCTCGCGGGCGGCGAGCGCCTCTTCGCGCGAGCCTTCGAGCAGCGGGAAGTCGAACATCCGGAAGAAGGTCGTGTCGGCATAGAGCACCGAGGCGAGGAACTTCTGCCGGCCGATCTCCACGGGGGTCGAGCCCGCATCCGAATCCTCGAAGAAGGCCACGGCGCAGGTCGATTCGATCTCGGGGTAGCGGTCGCGCAGGTACTTCTGAAGGTAGTAGCCGCTGGCCACCGACTCCTCGGAGCAGACGGCATAGATGCGGTCGGACTTGGTCTGACAGTTGTCGACGGTGAGCTGCCGGAGCGTGTAGTCGGCCACGAGCAGCACGAAGGCCAGCGCAAGGGTCAGGCCGGCGAAATTGACGGCCGTATAGAGGCGGTTGCGCCCCAGGAAGGTGAACCACGAACGGAAATCGAGTTGGCGGAACATGCGCGGAAGCGGTTACTTGTTGAGAATCAGCACGTCGTTGGCGCCGTAGTTCTCGTAGCCCGAGACGATGACGCGCTCGCCCGGCTCCAGCCCCTCGAGCACCTCGTAGTACTGCGGGTTCTGGCGTCCGATGCGGATCTGGCGCTTGTAGGCGCGGTCGCCCTCGGGGGCCACGACGTAGATCCAGGCGCCGCCCGTCGACTGGTAGAACGATCCGCGCGGGATGATGACGGCATCGGTCGGCTGCCCCAGCTCGAGGTGCAGGTAGTAGGTCTGGCCGCTGCGGATGTTGCGCGGATGGGCCCCGACGAAGGTGAAGTCGGCGCGGAACTGTCCGTTGCGCACCTCGGGGTAGACCTTCCGCAGGCGCATCGTGAAGGCGGTGTCCTGCCGCTCGAAGGTGGCGTCAAGCCCCGCGCGCACGCGGTCGATGTAGCTCTCGTCGATCTCGGCCTCGACCTTGTAGTCCGACAGGTCGTTCACCTGCCCGATCTTCTGTCCCGAGGTGACCGACTGCCCCAGCACGACGTCCAGAAGCCCCACCTCGCCGTCGATGGGCGACTTGACCTGCAGGTTGCCGATGCGCTGGCGGATGAGCTCCATGTTGCGCTTCATGTTGGCCAGGTTGTCCTCCATCTGCTCGATCTGCACGGTGCGGTAGAGCGAGTCCTGTATCTGCCGCTCGATGTTCAGCTCGCGTTTCTTGGCGGCCAGCTCGTAGTCCTCCTTTGACTGGAGCCAATCCTCGCGGGCTATGAGGTTGCTGCGGTAGAGCTCCTCGTTCTGCTGCCAGGTGCGGCGCTTGCGCTCGACGTCGAGGTCCAGCTGCACCTTGTCGAGTCGCAGGTCGAGCTTCTGCTGCTCCATCGAGATGAGCGTGTTGCGCAGGATGTTCTGCTTCTCGGCCAGCTCGGCCTCGCTGTTCAGAATTTCGAGCGTCAGCGACGTGTTGCTCAACTCGACCAGGACGTCGCCCTTGCGCACCGAGGCGCCCTCCTCGACGACGAGCCGCTCGACGATGCCCGCCTCGAGCGGGCTCAACTGCACGGTCGTGATGGGCTGCACCTGTCCCGTGACGCGGATGTAGTCGTTGAACTCGCCGCGTGCGACCGTCCCGACGGAGATCGTGCGGGCATCGACGCGCAGCGTCGAGGAGTTGTCGCGCACGAGCAGCCACACGACGAAGAGCAGGAAGAGGGCTCCCGCAAGGTAGGGAATGCCCCGCTTGGTGAAGAGGGCCCGCAGGCCCTTTTTCTTTTCAATGCGAATATCCATGGTTGTATCGGTTTTTCGGAAATGAATGTTCGGGTTATCGGATCAGCGGCTCGCCGTTGTAGTAGGCCACCAGCCGCACCTTGATGATGTATTGCAGCCGGGCGCGCAGCCGCTCCGAGCGCGCCTCGAGCAGCTTGTCGGCCGCCGTCTGCAGGTCGAGGGCCGAGACCATGCCGCGCTCGTACTTGCCCGAGACGGCCTCGTAGGCCAGCCGCGCGGCGTCGCTCTTCTTCGAGGCCTGGACGAACTCCTTGCCGTAGCCCAGCATCTGCTGGTAGGCCTGCGCCACCTCGCTCTGCAGGGCCCGGAGGGTCTCCGTGCGGTTCTGCTCGGCGATGCGCCAGTTGTTGCGGGCGCGGCTCACCGAGGTGCGGCGCGCAAGCCCTCCGAAGATCGGGATGTTGAGCTGCGCCGAGACGTAGAAGCCCCGGTTGTCGCGGAACTGGTTGGGGAAGGAGGCGTAGAGCGACCGGTCGTCGAGGCTCATGAAGAAGTTGGTCGAATAGCCGCCCCCGACGTAGAGCGACGGGAAGAGGTTGCCCCGGGCGATGGAGAACTGCAACCGCGAGTGGCGCACGTCGTGGCGGGCCGCCACGGCCTTGGGGTTGTTCTCCAGCGCGTTGCCGAGCACCTCGTCGAAGGGGGCGACGCCGGCCGGCGTCTCGATCCCGGGATCGGTGACGATGCGCAGCGGCCGGTCGGCGGGGTAGTTCATCGCCTCCGCCAGCGCGATCTCGGCCAGCGCGAGGTTGTTCTCCTGCTGCGTCAGGAGGTAGTCGTCCGAGGCCTGCTGCGACTCGACCTCCGCCACGTCGGCGGCACTCTTCAGCCCCAGCTCGAAGAGCTTGCGGCTCTTCCCGAGTTCGGCCGTGCTGGTCTTGAGCTGCTCGCGGGCAAGGCGCACGCTGCCGGTGTAGTAGACCACGTCGAAGTAGGCCTGCATGGTCTTCAGGGCGATCTCGTCGCGGGCCAGCTGCAGCTCCTCGACCCCCTGCAGGCGCATGATGCGGGCGGCCCGCACCGTGTTGATGCCGGTCAGCCCGGCGAACAGGGGCATCTGCCCCGAAACGGAGTAGGAGTTGTCGAAGTTCGAGACATCGGTATAGGTGTTGGTCTCGGGGTCGACCGAACGGCCGAAGCTGGTCGAGGCCCCGATGGATCCGCTCACCGACGGGACCAGCGCGGCGATCGACTCGATGTAGTCCTGCCGGTAGTTGCGGTTGGTGTAGTCCTGGCGGCGGACGGCGGGGCTGTGTTCGACGGCATAGCGCATGCAGTCGTCAAGCGTGAGCCGTTCGGCCGATTCGGCGGCGGGTGCAGCAGCAGATGCCGCAGCGGCGGGGCCGGCGGAGATTTCGGCAGCAGGAGCGGCGGCAGGGACCGTATCGGGGCGGACGAGGCTGTCGGCGGGCTGTTGTGCCGCAGCGGGTGTCCAGAAAATGGACAGTACAAGGAACAGAAGCGGGTATTTCAACATGGTTGTGCGTTTGTTCTTCATTCGGCCTTTCGGGTGCCAACGGCGTGCCAAAGCATTCAATACATTGTATTACAGTGCTTTAAGATTTTGCACTTTGGCAGGCATTGTAAAAAAAATGGACACCCGTGTAAAAAAAGTGGACACGCCGGGGCGGTTTTCGCGTCGAAAACGCTAATTTTACCCGAAAATAGGACCGAAAAGATGACCAGGGAGGGAACCGTACTGATCGTGGACGACAACCGCAGCATCCTCGCGGCGCTGCGGCTGCTGCTGGAAAAATATTTTGCCCGGGTGCTGACGCTCCCGGGACCCAATGCGCTCGATGCGACGCTGCGCGAGGAGCGTGTCGACGTCGTCCTGCTCGACATGAACTTCACGGCGGGGATCAACACCGGAAACGAAGGCATCTACTGGCTGCGGCAGATCCGCGCCCGGCGCCCCGAGGTGCAGGTCGTCCTCTTCACGGCCTATGCCGACATCGACCTGGCGGTGCAGGCCATGCGCGACGGGGCGGTCGATTTCGTCGTCAAGCCCTGGGACAACGACCGGCTGGTCGCCGCGCTGCGCAACGCCTACAACCTCTCGCGCTCGCAGCGCGAGGTGAAGCAGCTCAAGGAGATCTGTCTCTTATACACATCTGACGCTGCCGACGACTAGTCGAGTGTA
>ENA-OZKX01000795-OZKX01000795.1-human-gut-metagenome-genome-assembly--contig:-NODE-795-length-14343-cov-8.947368_pt1 | contig 14343 bp, 16 predicted proteins | sample MGYA00244831_ERZ653774 | MGnify/ENA primary metagenome ERZ653774 (study PRJEB26926, sample SAMN06165314) | human gut metagenome | biome: ENVO:00009003; feature: ENVO:2100002; material: ENVO:00002003...
CAGATGCGGGTCTCGGCACCGGTCAGCTCCTCCACCTGCTTTGCAATGCGGGCGGTGGCGGTGGTGTAACCGGCCTCGGCACGCTTGGCGGTCCACTCCTTGCGCTTCATCTTGGCCTCTTCCACCGAGAACGCACCCTCGGCCACGGCCAAAATCGAAAAGTTCTTGCCCGCCTTGGCACGGTTTTCGACTGCGGCGGCGACCTTCTTGATATCGTAGGGCAGCTCGGGCAGCAGGATGATATCCGCGCCGCCCGCAATGCCGGCGTAGAGCGTCAGCCAGCCGGCCTTGTTGCCCATGATCTCAATGCACATCACGCGGCTGTGGCTGCCCGCCGTGGTGTGGATGCGGTCGATAACCTCGGTGGCAATGTCCACGGCAGTGTGGAAGCCGAAGGTGACGTCGGTGCCGTAGATGTCGTTGTCGATGGTCTTAGGCAGGCCGATGATGTTCAGCCCTTCCTGGCTGAGCAGGTTCGCGGTCTTGTGGGTGCCGTTGCCGCCCAGGCAGAGCAGGCAGTCCAGCTTGGCGGCGCGGTAGTTTTTCTTCATCGCGGCGACCTTGTCCACCTTGTCGTCTTCGACCACGCGCATCTTTTTAAAGGGGGTGCGCTTGGTGCCCAGGATGGTGCCGCCCACGGTCAGGATGCCGGAGAACTCGTCGGGGGACATCTCGCGGTAGTTGCCGTTGATCAGGCCGTCGTAGCCGTTCATGATGCCGACGATCTCGACTTTGTCGCCCATGCGGTGGTACAGGGCCTTTGCCACACCGCGCAGGGTGGCGTTCAGGCCGGGGCAGTCGCCGCCGGAAGTAAGGATACCAACACGAATCGCCATAGTAAAACCTCCCAATGCTGTATTTATACTATATTATAAATGTACGCTAACCCAAACCGGATGTCAAGAAAAGTTTTTACACGCTGCTGCGACGGAAACAAACTTTTTTGAAAAAATCGCAAAAAAATTTAAAAAAGGGCTTGCAATTTAGAATCTGCTTTGCTATAATAACATACGTCGCCGGGAGACACGGCAGACACAAAACCAAATATGGGAGCTTTCCCGAGTGGCCAATGGGGACAGACTGTAAATCTGCTGCTTAATGCTTCGGTGGTTCGAATCCACCAGCTCCCACCAAAAGGATCCGCAACTTAGGTTGTGGATCCTTTTCTATTGCCTCATCTTCCCGCAAAATTCTGAATTGTGGCAGGGGAGTGGGCCGTTTTCTTGAGAAAAATCAGAATTTTTTCCGCTGTTTTCAGAACGCTTTGAGGAAGTGGCTTCTGATTCAGCCGGAAAATGGATGCTTGAGTTTGCTATCGCCTTGTACGAGAAGAACACCTTGCAGCAATAAAAGAGAAAAACCTCTCCAAGCGAAGCTTGATTATGTGTTTTCTTTTACTGCTCAATAAAAAAGCCGAAAACCCTTGAAAACAAAGGTTTTCGGCGTTATTATCTGGTGCGCCAAAAGGGATTCGAACCCCCGGCCTTCCCCTTAGGAGTAGACCCGATTCGACATCGGCAAGTGACACCTGATACTAAAAAATGCTTGGAAATACAGGCTTTTTCAGTATTTCCAATCCCATCTGATACCATGCTGTGATAGCTGATTCAGAGGGATTTTACAACGTCCAACTGGCTCTAAATTAGCAAGCCGTTCGATTTTTGGCGGACGTTTTGAATACAAGAAAATGTCACTATGTATCTGCTCGTTATGCGGAATGATAGGAAATCCAGTTCATTCTCGTGTGGGACCGCTGGTGTCACACGACACCAATTTAAGTCTGTTTAATATATCATTTCAAACCGAATTTTTCAACCAGAATTATTGAGAATTTCAAAGGTTTTTTCAGACTTTATGATTGTATGTAATGCAGACCTGCCGAAGCAGGTCTAATTTTTACCGAAGCATTCGTTCACGATCTTCGGCACCAACCATGTAAGCACCTTTAGCGAGAGCATCTCTTGCCATAATCTCCGCAACCTCAACTCTGTCAAATAATCTCCATAACCGCTTTTCTTCTGGTGTCAGCTGGTGGCTTCTGTCAAACAGATGATTTAATCCAAGCCCTTCAATAAGAGCATTCTTTGCAGCTGAATACTCCTTAGCCCGTTCTTCGTATTCGTCATTACGCTGTGATGATAATTTCTCAATGTCATCAGCTCTCATGCGCTCATAGTATTCATCCATGAACTCCATGTTCATCTAATTCACCTCTTAAAACAAAAAAACAAGGACAGACCCTCTTACAGCTTTATCAGCTATGTAAAAGGGTCTGTCCTTGTTTCGTTATAGATTCTTTGCCAGCGTTTTCAGGAGTGCGCTCATTTCCGGGTTCTGTAAGAGTCTCATCAGAAGTGCCGTATCATCGTCCTGTGTGACTTCTGGCACCTTTTGTACCGGTTCAGGGGTTGCAGTCCTACCAGAATAGAAAGCTGCTTCCAGACGTTCTGCATTCAGTCTGCGGTCATCGTCGATGATGTGGGAATAAACATCTGCTACCATCTTGACTTGTGCGTGACCTGAATCGCCCTGAACGGATTTCATATCGCCGCCATTCAGCTTCAGCTTGTAGGTGATACTGGAGTGGCGAAGACTATGGAAAACTACTTTTGGAAGTCCATTCTCCTCGATCAACTTATTGAAAGCACGGTTGATAACCTGACCCTCAATCGGCTTGCCGTTGGAAGAACAGAATACTAAATTGAAGTCTGTAAACTCGTCACCGAAAAGGTCTTTCAGCTCTTCGATGTCAGCCTTACGTTGAACCAGCATTTCTGCCACAGTCTTCGGGAGAAATACCTTGCGGACACTGGTTTTGGTTTTAGGTGTTTTGAGTACCAGTGCGGTGTGGGTGCTTGCAAAGGTGGGTGGGAATTTGAACAGAATATCTTTGCCGTTAAGATCTGCCATCGCTTCACGATTTACTCGTTGCAATTCTTTCTCAACGAAGATACTTGCCTGACCAAGCTCTATGCTTGCAGGTGAGATGTCCACGCAGTCCCAGGTAAGTCCCAGAAGCTCTCCCATTCGCAAGGAACAGGAGAACGCAAGATTGATTGCCAGACGAAGAATATCATCGTCACAGGCTTCCAATGCCTTTAGAAGAACTTCTGCTGTCCAGATGTCTCTGGTCTTGTGTTCTTCTTTTGGCAGCGTGGCGTGTTCTACCGGATTTCTGGTCATCAACTCCCATTTTACTGCCTGGTTGAACGCATTACGCAGAACCTTATGAATCTCTCTGATAGTATGCGGAGTCAGATACTCGTTACGAGCTTTCACATACTTTGTAGACACAGCCTTCACAGTAAGCAAATCTCTGTAATACTTATCCATGATTCTCGGAGTAACATCCTCCAACTTCATATCACCGATAAGTGGGCGAATATAATTGGAAATCAGACTCTTACGGCTTTCGTAAGTGGACATTGCCCAGGTGTTCACGCCGTAGATTGACATATACTCCTCCAAAAGATCATTGACGGTTTTGGCAGAGGGCGGGATAAAGGTTCCTGCTTCCTGCTCATATTCGACCTGCAACTTTCTTTTCTTGGCTTCGGCATTGGTGTCAAAGGTTTCCCACTTTTGACGCTTATTGCCATTCTCGTCGGTGTATGTATAAACTACGGAATACTTCTTTTTTCTCTTAACGATGGATGCCATAAAATCAACTCCTTTCCAATCCATCCTCCGCTACCAGCCGGTAACGGTTTTGGTTCTGATACCACTTCATAAAGCTCTCTTTTGTGGCTCGGTTGTGTCTGCCAACTCGGATAAGCTCAAAGCAGCCCTTGGCGGCTATGCCATATACATTCTGCCGATGAACTCCGAGCATTCTTGCAATCTCCGGTAGCCCGTAGGTTACAGCCACAATCTCCGCATCCTTTTCCTGATCCTCGATTGTACGGTAATCACTTTGTGAAGCATACCAGCGTTCAAAGCTGTCCTTAGTAATTCTTCGCTTGCCCAGCACCTCTACGATTTCAAAGTGACCTTTGGCAATCAGCTCATAAGCAGTCGCTTCCTTTAGACCAAGGCGCTGACCAAGCTCCTCAACAGAATATGTAGTTTTCTTCAATTCCTCTCCGGGAGGGGTTCCATCAACCTTTTGATATTTGAACTGATTGGCATACCAACTCTCGAAGCTGTCGATCATCACCCTCATGTTGCCGCCGACAGTAATGGTCTTGAAATAGTTTTTCTTGATGAGCCAGTACGACTCAGTTTTGCAGAGACCAAGTAATCTACCCATTTCAGGAACAGACATACTCGTGCGTTTTCTCGCATTTTCCATCCAAATAACCTCCTATGTAAAAATGTAGCCATGTGTTTTCTTGTCATGGCTACATTTTATCGAACTCCTGATTTATTTTGAAGTTTGTCGCTGGGTAGCACGACATCCTTGACAAATCTCAATTTTGGTGATCCAACCACTCATCAAAGCTCTTTTTGGAGATTCTGATGCTGCCGCCGATGCGGACACTGTGAAAGGCATTCTTCTTTACGAGGTTGTATGCGCTGGTTCTGCTGATACCCAGGATGTCTTGGATTTCATCAACCGTATAGGTTCTTTTATCAAACTGGCCTGCGGATGCAGCCAGAGTTTCTTCTGTACGCTGATTCATAGCAGCGATTCTTTCTTCAAACATTTATGTTCACTCCTTGGGATTCTTTCTGTATTTATATGCTGCGGAGCCGGTTTGCTTTTTAAGCTGCTCCATAGCCAAACTAATGGACAAGGCTTTCTCAATCGCCACCATCTCATGGGGCGTAACCTTACCTAAGTAATTATCAATTCTGCACTTGTCAATCGTGCGGATCTGCTCCAGCTGCACCACAGATGCTTCACGGAAAGCAGGATTATCTTTAATCAAAAGATGAGTCGGCATATTCTCCTTTTTACGGATTCTGGTCGTAACCGTTGCTACAATCAGCGTAGGAGAATGCTTATTGCCGGTATCGTTCTGAATTACGATCACCGGTCTTGTCCCACCTTGCTCGGACCCAACTACCGGGTCCAGATCAGCGAAGTAAATATCGCCACGACGATATACCCAATCTTCTTTCATCATTCGCCATGACCTCCTTTCGTTGGGTATGTAACAAATGACTGCCCGAAATCAATCGGGCAGTCATTCCAAAATCTATGTGTCCCATATTTGCCACGCAGTCCCTGGGAAAGAGGACGGTTGCCCTCAGGGAACCATCGAACGGCTGATAGCGAATCAGCTCCATAGGAGTCTAACCTCTGCCGGGTTCTCCGCCAGCTCCGTAGAGAAGTATCTTTAACCCTGCTGTTTTCATTGCCGTACTGGTAGCTGCCCAGTATTTACAAGCCGATATTGATCGCTGATACCGGAGGAGAGACAACTGCTTTAATATAGGAAGAAAGTCATTCTGTTTCTCTTTCCGATACGTCACGGCGTACCGCTGATGTGGCTGATGCTCTCGCACCGACAGCAGGAACGTATTCGATGATTGTCTATGCAGTTTTCAAGGAACAACACAACCAGGGGCAACCTTGATTGCACTTAAATTGTACCTTTTCTAAACTCAGCTTTTTATGACCTCTCACGGCGGATTACCCGCCGTGCTACGGTGGGTTAAATTTTTTGCTTTAAGCGAATCAGTTGTCTAATCATCGAATCTATATCTTCTTCTGGTGTTGTCGGTTGAATTGAGCAACCCAATAGTATGTAGTCAGTACCCACTCCGAAAAAGATTCCTATCTCAATCAGCAGATCGATTGATAAACCCTGGAGCCCTCTTTCGAGCTTTCCAAGGTTACTTGTGCTGATATTAAGTTGTTCTGCCAGCTGCTCTTGCGTCAGCCCTTTTTGTTTTCTTAACTCGGCAATTCTCATGCCACTGTCTTTCTGATCGTAAAACATTGTTTTTCCTCCGAAATCTTGAAATTTGAAAAATCGAAATTCCAAGCTCGGAGGGGGCGAACGACAATGTTCAGATAAAAAAAGAAAAAGGGAGCAGCCGCCTTTGCTATCTGCAAAAGCGACCGCTCCCTGATGGTTATGCGGACACAAAATAAGAACCTCCGTAAGCTATGTTTCTAAGGCAAATTTGCTTTTGCCCGGAAACCATACTCTACCGAGGTTCTATGGATATTTTAGATTGTTATACAGTTGTTATAATCACGGGGGTTCCCGTTACATGAGAATTCTGACAGCGTTATATGGTTGTTATATGGCGAAAATCGTGTTTTATGATTGTCACACAGGTGTTATATGGTTGTTATATGGACAGTTTTTCGTTACGAAACAGGTTGGAAGGCTCTGTAATCTTAGCTTTTTTCAACGCTTCAACCAATTCGTAATATTCCTCATCGGTCAATGCTCGTTTAGCCGCTTCCAACTGAGTATCTGCCATTTCGTCTGCACCCAGATTAAACATGGCAACAATCAGCCAGTAATGCGCTTTTACATTGCCAGGAGCAACAGCCAGCGACTGTGCCGCATACTTATGAAGATTCTGATAGTCCTTGGCATCTTCAAGAGTTTTCAGAAGTTCGTTGACCACACCAGTATATCTCAGATCGTAATGAGATGCTGTCAGCATAATCCAATGCTCAGATTCAGCGCTTGCAAGCACCTTGCCCTTATACAGTTCAACAGCTTGCTTCAGAATTTCTACTCTTGCAGATGTAGAACCTGTTTGCTGTGCCATGTTCCAATACTTATCGAACAGCTGAAGGTCTGTCATAATATGCAGGTCTGGATTGAAACGATATCCGTTGGTAGTTGTTTCAATCAACTGATGAGGAGAAACCAGCGCAAACGCCTGACGCAAACGGAATACCAAAGCTCTCAGGTTCTTTCCCGGATTATCAGATTCTGCTGCTTCCTCAGGCCAGATTGCTTCAGCAATCTCCATAGCCGGTATCGTGACTTTCTTGTTCAAAAGCATATATGCCAGCAGGCGACAACACTTAGGAGACTTCAAATCACCTTCACGAAGAACACCACTGGAGGTATAGATTTCCAGATCTCCAAACGGGTTAATAATGATGTCAGCATCGTTTTCGATGTTTTCAGGAGAGAACGACATCTTCATGCTTTGCATCAGCTTTTACTCGTTTACACACGCCAGAACCACAAAAGCGAGCAACTGAAGCATACTGCTTCTGGTCAGGTATCTCTGTGGATTTCTGATAACCAGGAATCCCATTGGACGAGGTTTAACAGGAACCGCCAGAACAGATTTTGCCATCAACCTTTGATACACAGCATACTCACCTGGGAACTGGTCACGCACTTCTTCCATATCAGGTACAACAATAGCCGAATTGTCGTGCATGGCAGCAACCCATCTATGCAGGAACTCTGCTGATTCAAATTCTTGTAAGAGATCAAGCGTTTTGTCGTTTGGGTTTGGATTATACCAGTGGGTAGGAGTCCACAATCCCAATTCCAGATCGACTTCAAGAAAGCCAATCCAGTCACCCTTATAGAAATCAAGGGCTGTTTTCATAACGCTCTGCATGATCCATGACGGGTCATCACTTTCGTGAACACCTGCTTCCAGTCTGCTTAAAGACTGTTCCAATTCCTGAGCATATTGTATGTATTGTTGTTGTTCGATTTCTTCAGACTTATGCTGAACAGGCTCGTTACTACCTATGAATCTTTTGAGCTTATTTAACATTGAAATTTCTCCTTTCCCCCAAAATGCACAAAGCTGCCAGACACGAAATGGCCTGACAGCTGGGTATCCAAAAGCTTTGCAACTGGCTGCCATTTTACAGGCCCTATAGCTTTGCGTCACTGGCTTTCACCAGTTTTGCCCTAACTCTCGGTCATTATTAAGTTGTGGTCGCACGGTTTTTGCGTAGAACCTTTTTGGTAGACTGAATAATCTCCAGGAACGCCTGAAGCTCGATATTATCACAGTCTTTCAGTTCTTCCGCAATTTTCTTATCATAAACGTGCTGTGTTTGCACTAAGCTGTCACATAACAGCTCATCCGTAGAAACAGACAAAGCATTAGCAATCTTTACGATAGTCGGTAGAGCCAGCTTGGTCTTTCCTGTCTCTATGTGGCTCACATAAGCACTATTCAGCCCAGCACGAAATGCAAGTTCTGCTTGCGGCCATCCTTTTGCGTTACGAGCTTCTCTTATACGTAGTCCGATTTGCACGTAATTCAATTCACTTACGCCCATCGCTCCGATCACCTCCAGTCTGTTTGATACTTTTATTCTAAGGTCATTTTGTCCAACTGTCGATTTGCCACGCAGTCATAATGACCTTGTAACAATATTTTCAGAAAAAATATTTTTGCTGTACGGTCATTTTATATATATTTTCGCAAAAAAGAAGCCCATAGCGATGCCTTCGCATCAACTACGGACTTCCTCATACAACATTACATCTTGATAACAATATTCAATTTATGTTCCGCATATTGTGCAGAAATTGTTCCACCCATGCGCTCGATCAGTAGCTTGGCAATAGACAATCCCAGGCCCGTTGAATTACGGCTGGATTCTACTGTATAGAATCGGTCAAATAATCTGCCGACAGTTACAGCATTTAGGTTGTGCGCCGTATTGCTGAATGTAACGCAACCATTCTTATCCATGACTACAGACAAATCGCCATCAGAGTATTTCAGCGCATTGCTGATGATGTTAGAGAAAATTCGGTTGATTGCACCTGTATCCAGTTCACGGAAAACTGGTTCTTCTGGCAATTTGATTTCCGGTTGGATGCCTTTCTCTTGCATAACCGCATAGAAAGATAGCAGACTTTCCTCCAGCGCCCGGACAACATCCATGTGTTCTAATTTCAGATCCTGCGAAGATGTGACCACACTGTATCGGAACAATTCTTCGGTCAAATTCTTCAAAACCTCGGTTCTGTTTTTAATTTGGGAAAGATAACGCTGAACATTCTCGCTCTTTTCCTCACGCTCCAACAGGTCAAGATAACCGTTAATTGCGGTCAGCGGGGTTCTCAGGTCATGGGAAATATTTGTGACAGCTTCTTTCAGTTCCAAATCGCCCTGTTGGTAACGATGGCGTTCCTTGCGGAGCAGACGAAGCTGCACATTGATGTCTGCCGCCAACTTTCGCATATACGGGTCACGGGTGGAAATATCAATGAGAGTATTGGTGTCTACTGTCAATCGGTCACGGAACGCTTCTGCAAGCTCCTGTGCCGATTTGCGCAGGAAATAGACCTTTGCAACAAGCACAAAGATAATCAGAAGCAATATTCCGATGATGATTAACAGCAGATGTTCCATAACAGTCCTCTTATTTTATATCTTTTTTCTTGAATAGTGATACGCCTGCGGCAGTGGTCACAATAGATACACATAACTGACAAATTATCGCCAGCGGACTAAATACACCTTCCGAACGGGCGATATTCAAGCCTTGCGTAGATGGAATACAGGCTTCTACAAAAGTGTACACTGTTCGAACAGTCCCTCGAATATAATTGCTATTGGGAATGCCTTCCTGACGCAAATAGCTGCCATCCTCCTGCATAATCATACGAGTAGTGAACTCCGGTTCCTGCAAAGCACTGTAGACGTACAAGCCCCCAATAATAATTACCAGAGCGAACACAAAACTAATGATCAAACTTCGGGATTTATTGCTGTCCTGCATAGCAATGAATGTGAAAACAGCGGAATAACACAGGAGCATGACTATTGCAGTGGGAATACGCCATCCCACAGGAGCAAGTGCCTCCCACATCAATCCACCAAGGAATGGTAAGCCAACAACAACAGATGCCGCAATATGCGTAATCGTAAACAGGACACTGGATGTGACTACGACGATCAAGTTCGTCAAATAAATACTGTTTCGGGTACATCCAACATTCAATTTATTGCGAATCGTCCCTTGATCGTATTCCGAACCAATATAAAAAGCGCTGAACACCGCCATGATAGCCCCTACAATAACCAATCCGATAAAGAAATAGTAGTTACCGCTGGCAAGATACCAGTTTTCTCCGATATTCTTCGTGTTGATAATTGCCAGAATGTAGAATACTGCACCTGCAATAGCAGAGAGAGCTTCCAATACCCAAAAGATTTTGCTTCTCCAAAGTCGTGAGAAGTTGGCAGATAATAGTTTTCTCATAGCTGCCACCTCACTTAATATCTTTCCTGCGGAACAGCATACTGCCCACAAGCAATGTCACAGCAGTAAATACAACACTCAAAGAAATCGCACGGACAGGATACTCAATGGCAACATCACTCAGCAGAAGTGCCTGTCCAGTAGGAAGTAATTCCAAAGCCACTTCACATACAGTGCGAGTCGCACCGGACAGATACAACGGATTCGGTGTCGGTTCCATTTCCACAAACTGATTACCTACAATCGTCATTCCCGTGTGCATCTCTGGCTCACTCAGTCGGTCATATAAAGCGGAAGCAGCCATTACAAGAATGATAAATACCGCAAATGTGTAGATGATGGTCATTGCCTTATTGGAAGAAAGACTGCCTATCACGGTATAGAGAGCCGCAAAAGAGACAGCAAAGCCAACTGCTACAAAAATGCAGCCAATAAATTTAGATACCTCCATCTCTAATGGCCCAATCAATCCAAAAAGTAGCCCACTGCTCAGTAGCCACACCACAGTTAGAACGATTGACGCAAATGCACAGGAAATAAAATTAGATAAGAATATCTCATCTCGCTTATGTCCGATACATAATTTGTTGCGAATGGTTCCTTCGGAAAACTCAGTCCCCAAGAACATACTAATCAGTAAGGCAAGAAATGCTCCGATGAGCGGTGCCTGATTGAAATAGTATTCGTCCAGACTCACGGCATAACCACTGGCCGCCATTGTCTCAAAAGAACCAACGCTATTGAATACATTTCCAAGAGATAGAATCACGACGATTCCCAGAACGCACCATGAAAACCGATCTTTACTGAAACGATGAAAGTTTGCTGTAATCAACTTACGCATTGCTGCCACCTCCCACAAGGGAGATATAGTAGCTCTCCAGACTTTCGTCCTTTTCCTGCATGGAAAGCACTTCGCAGTTTTCTTTTGCCAGTGCAACGGTCAGTTGGGTTACGTTGATTTTTGCGAATACATCGGCGGTTGTTGCGGAAATGATCTTATATTCCAGATTCATGGAATCCAGAACACGAGCCAGAGCTGCGGTGTCGGTCACTTCCATGCGGACGCATTTGCGGCAGGCTGCGTCCAACTCCTCTGCGCTCAATTCCTTTACCATGCGGCCGTTGTCGATGATACCGTAATGGGTCGCCAAACGGGAAAGCTCGTCCAGAATGTGACTGGAAATCAGAACAGTGATCTGTCTTTCACGGTTCAGCTTCAAAATCAACTCACGCATTTCCACGATGCCCTGCGGATCAAGACCGTTTACAGGTTCGTCCAGAACAAGGAAGTCAGGATCACCGGTCAATGCGATGGCGATACCCAGACGCTGCTTCATGCCCAGGGAAAAGTTCTTTGCTTTTTTCTTTCCGGTGTTCTCCAAGCCCACCAGCTTCAGAAGTTCAGGAATACCCTCATAGGACGGCAGACCGAGAATCAGATACTGCTGCTTCAGATTTTCTTCCGCAGTCATATCCATGTAGATGGACGGTGTTTCCACCACGGCACCCATGCGGCGACGGGATTTGATAATATCCTTGCTGTCATTGCGGATGCCATACAGCGTGAAATCGCCAGAAGTCGGCTCCTGCAATCCGCAGATCAGTCGGATCAGGGTTGTCTTACCAGCGCCGTTCTTTCCCACGAAGCCATAGATAGAGCCTTTGGGAACGTTCATGGTAAGACCGTTCAGAGCCTGAAAGTTTTTATACTTTTTTGTCAGGCTGTTTGTTTGCAAAATATAGTTCATAGTGTGTTACCTCCTTTGATGACCCAAGTTTACAAAACAAAAGTCAAGAAAGTGGTCAAGAAAAACGTCAAGATTTCGTCAAGATTTTTGATCAGTCATTATATACATACGCAGAATTTCAGCCAAAGGTTCATTTCAACCTCTATCAATCAAAAAGCGTTCCAGATAAAGCAAAAAGCAAATACGCAGCCCCAAGCGTTACCTGTTTTCTTTTTTACTATTAACATTCCGTATATTGCAATGAATGTGGTAATTATTTCTACAATTCCCCAAAAAGAAGTGCTAAATGGGTGAAATAGTATACATACGATTGCGCAAATAGCAGCTCCATAATCTAACCATTGATTTGTGGTAGGATACCTCTTATTGATTTTGTCGCAAATAACAACATAATTAAATCCTTCAAAAAATCCCCATACAAGAACGATAAGAGCCATTCCTAATATTGAAAATGGAATACCGCTTGCAATTACATCATCTGTGATTAAAATACTGAAAGGCTGATAACCATTAAATTGACCTGATAAAAAAATATAACAGGTCGACGGAACAAAACATATAATCGTCCAGATGATTGTTTTGAAAAGATTTTTTCGTGTCAACCCAAAATACGTGAAGTTTTCTTTACGAAAAATGCAAACGATTGTAATTCCCAATCCAGCTATGCCAAATTGTACTCCTGCATTAAGTAACAATCTTGGAATAACTGAAATGCTGCTGTTTGCAACGAAACTCATTAGTTGTTTCCCTGTTACAGTGTAAAATAGGAAAACTCCCAATGTTACCAAAATTATAATCCAAAGATCTGTGTCTAATCTTTTTTGCTCATCCGTAAGCTTCTGTTTTGCCATATTCATTCTTTCTCCTTTTCGATGTCCTGTTTTTGACATTTGTTTTTATATGCTTCGTCCTCATTGGGATTATTAGGCATGATACAATAAGAAAAAACAGTTTTGGTCAAGGTTATGGATCTGACAGCTTGAAACCAATTCCCCAGACCGTTTCGATATAATCCACTCCGTTGACATCTTGCAGTTTCTTACGAAGATTGCTGATGTGCTGTTTCAGGGAACGCTCGGTACAATCCGGTGTATCCAGACTGATACGGTCAAGCAGAACACTTTTGGCTATGACCTGTTTCGGATTCTCCATCAGCAGCTTCAAAATGGCATATTCTGTTCGGGTCAGCTTCACAGCCTGTCCCTGTACCGTCAGAGAAAGGGAAACCATATCCAAAACCAGATTGCCAACGGAAAGGAATTTGGTTTCACCATGTTGTTCTGCCTTGCGGAGCTGAACGGTGATACGGGCAAGAAGCTCCTTTGTATCAAAAGGCTTGGTCATGTAATCCGCTGCACCACTGAGCAGAAGATTTACCTTGTCTTGCACATCTAGTCTTTAACGTATAACCACGATCAGTGAAATATTCTTTTGCTTCATCGGCAATAGTCATAACCGGACCATTGCCAACAATCTTGTGAACAGCAACAAATGTATCATAGACAGAAGAATTGATTTTCAGATTTGAATAACCGCAATTTGCAAAGTACAATGCAAAATTTGTAACCGCAGTGGCACCACAGTGGTTTTTTGCAATCGAACTAAATTCACCTGTGGTTGCCCAATCTGTGGATGCTGCATTTGCAACCATATCCCAATCATATGTACCGGAGGGCATATCTCCCCAATCAATAAAACCGTAATCACCATCGCTACACACACTGGCATCAGACTGAACAAATTGTCTAAGCTGTGCCAATTGAGCAACGGCGGCATAATTGGCTTCTTCCAAAACAGGATAATAGTCATACAAGTCAGAACTTGCATTAACAGTTCTGGCTTTTACATTGGCAGAGTAAACCTCTGTGGGGTTATTATAAATAATATGTGGGTTGCTTTCAACTTTCAAAATGTCATCAATAAGCTGATTTACACCCTCACCAAACTCAATCACGGATGGATTTTCGATGTTGTTGTTTACAACAGCATAGCCTGTCGGCTCGAAAGACACGTAATAGGCAACGATCTCACCAAATGCATTGTAAAGCGGAAGCACATCATTCTCAGTTGCGCCCGATACAAGAATATCATTTGCAATGTCAGGAGCATTCAACATGGAACTGGCAATGAGTAATGCATCAATTTCTTCAATGGAATTGTCAATCAGCGACACTTCATCGTTTGCATCAATTTCTGCCGCAAACGCAGAAACGCTCATGGAGAAAGCCATAATTACGGCGAGCATCAAGCAAATAATCTTTTTCATAACGTGTTCTCCTTTCATTCATATGGTGTGGAATATCTATGAACCCATATTAACAAAACATTGGAACCCTCTCCTTATTTATGGTTTAACTATAATAACGATTGAGGGTACTAATTTTGGACAGAGGGAAACAATTATTTTAAGAAACTTTTGAAGTTCACAAATTGGCAAGCAGTGTAAACCTGTACAGGTTCACTCATTTTCTCGATTTTCCC
>ENA-OZKX01000804-OZKX01000804.1-human-gut-metagenome-genome-assembly--contig:-NODE-804-length-14210-cov-5.690710_pt1 | contig 14210 bp, 8 predicted proteins | sample MGYA00244831_ERZ653774 | MGnify/ENA primary metagenome ERZ653774 (study PRJEB26926, sample SAMN06165314) | human gut metagenome | biome: ENVO:00009003; feature: ENVO:2100002; material: ENVO:00002003...
GGCAGCGTCAGATGTGTATAAGAGACAGCGGCAGCATTGTGCTGCGCGACAGAAAGCACCTTGCGGAGGACGGTCTCATCATTGCGGTGTGCACGATTGAGGCAGGCTCCGGCAGAGTTGTTTCCGGTCCGGATATCGTATCCCGTGGATTTGTGTATGTGCGCGAGAGCGAGGCGCTGATGGACGAGGCGAGACGGCTTGTCAACAGCACGATTGAGCAGTGCGCGGACGAAAACGTGCGCGAATGGAGCGCCATTAAGCTGCGCGTGCGCGACAACCTTTCCAGACTGTTATATAACCGCACAAAGCGCAGCCCGATGATCCTGCCGATCATCATGGAAGTTTAAATTCAGTTTAAGTTAGATTAGTTTCTTGGGGGTTCCCCTCAGAAGGAGAGACGGGAAATGAACAAGCGACGCATCTGGGCGACCTCGCCGGTCTATTATGTTATGGCAGCGGTCATGTTCATTATGGCGTGCTTCAGCTATACGCAGAATAAGATTCTGTTTGCGGTGGAGATCACGGTTTCCGGCCTGTGTTTGGCAGCGGTTATCATGACCGACCTGCATTACCGCGTGCATGTGTACACGGCGCTCAGAGCTGCGAGAAAGGTGCTTTCCGCCGATGAACAGCGCAACCTCGGGCAGTTTGCGCTGCCCCTTGCGGTGCTGGGCTCGGCGGGCGACATCGTCTGGACGAACGAGCGCTTTCAGGATTTATTCACCGAAAACGGCGAAGGCTGCGGCGATAACATTGCGGCGTACATTTACCCGAAGACTTTGCGTCAGATTTTATCCGAAAACGGAACCTCCGTTTCCTACGGCGACCGCGAGTTTACGGCCTACGGCCTGCGCACCGAAAGCGGCAGTGTGCTTTACTTTGTGGACGACACGTATTATAAGCAGATTCAGCGCGACTACCGCGAAAAGCGCACGGTCATTGCGGTCATCTCGTTTGATAACCGCGAGGAGCTGACGCGCGATGCCTCCGGCAGCGAGGATTCCCGCATCACGTCCGAGGTGGAATCCGTCCTGCGCAGCTGGGCGATCGACACCATGGAGGGCTTTCTGCGCCGCATGACGAACGGGCGTTATATGCTCATCACGGACGACCAGCACATTGAAGAAGCCAAAACGAAGCGCTTTGCCGTGCTGGACAGCGTGCGCGCCGTAAAGGGCGAAAACAACATGTCCGCGACGATCTCCATCGGCATCGGCAGAGCCGGCGTGACGGCGACGGAGAGCGAGCTGCATGCCCGTCAGGCGCTGGAAATGGCGCTTGGCCGCGGCGGCGACCAGGTGGCCATCTACCAGCAGGACGGTACATACGAGTTCTTCGGCGGCCTCTCCAAGGGTGTTGAAAAGCGCGACAAGGTGCGCACGCGCGTTATTGCCGCGACGCTTTCCGACCACATTAAATCGAGCGACCATATTTTCATCATGGGGCACACGAACTCCGACCTTGACGCCGTGGGCGCGGCGGTCGGCATGTGGGCGGCTGTGACGAAAGGCCTTGACCGCCGTGCAAGCATTGTGATCGACAAGGGCCGCTCTATGGCGACGACGCTTATCAACGCGTTTGAGCACCAGCCGGAGTATGAAAACATGTTCATCACCCCGCAGGAGGCGCTCGACCGCTGCACGCAGCGCTCGCTTCTCATTGTGGTGGACACACATTCCACCTCGTTTGTGGAGAGCCAAGAAGTTTTAAAGGCCATTCCGCGCGTGGTCGTCATCGACCACCACCGCATGATGGTGACGCACATTGAAAACGCGATCATCTTTTACCATGAGCCGTACGCCAGCTCGGCTTCCGAAATGGTGGCGGAGCTCGTGCAGTATATCAACAGCTCCGCGCTCAATAAAAAAGAAGCGACGGCACTGCTTTCCGGCATTATGCTGGACACAAAAAACTTCGTTTTGAAGACGGGCGTGCGCACATTTGAAGCTTCCGCCTACTTAAAGCGCCGCGGCGCCGACACGGTGGAAGTGAAGAAGATGTTTGCAAATTCGCTCGATACCTATAAAGAGCGCTCTCAGCTTGTGGCAGGTGCGGAGGTTTACAAGGGCTGCGCCATTGCGTGCTCCAACTGGGAATTCCCGAATGTGCGCATTGCGGCGGCGCAGGCGGCGGACGAGCTGCTGTCCATTCAGGGCGTGCGCGCGTCGTTCGTCATTTTCCGCGTGGGCAATGAGATTGCCATTTCGGCACGAAGCCTCGGCGACGTGAACGTGCAGATTTTGCTGGAGGAATTCGGCGGCGGCGGTCACCTCAACATGGCGGGCGCGCAGATTAAAAACAGCACCACGAACGATGTGCGCAAGGCACTCATCCGCGTGCTGGACGAAAAGCTTTCCGAAGCGACGAAAAAGAATAACTAATGCGGCAAAGCGGCGCGAAGCCGTTTGACTGCTTTAGCGATAGATTTAAACGATAGGAGATACGACCATGAAAGTTGTACTTTTAGCAGATGTAAAAGGTGTAGGCAAAAAAGGCGAGCTCATCAATGCAGCAGAAGGCTACGCACGCAATTTCCTGCTGCCGCGCAAGCTTGCAAAGGAAGCGAACGCACAGGTGATGAACGAGCTGAAAAACGCCGAGGCCTCCAAGGCATATAAAGTGAAAACCGAGACCGAAGAAGCGCAGCGTATTGCGGAAGCTTTGAAGGACAAGACCGTCCGCATCACCGCAAAGGCGGGCCAGGGCGGCAGACTGTTCGGCTCCGTCACCGCAAAGGAGATTGCGCAGGAGATTAAAAAGCAGTACGGCTTCGACATCGACAAGCGCAAGATCCACCTCGACACCGACATCAAGGCGTTCGGCGGCTATCACATTGAGGTGAAGCTCTATAACGGCATCACCGCGAAGCTGGCGGTATCGGTGACCGAAGCACAGTAAAAGCATGATTTTCTAGATGCGCAGCATTAAATTTTGCAATGACTAAAAGTCGTTTACGATTAGAAAATCGTTTTCACTTTGAAGTAATTTCACTCAAAAAAGGGTGGTAAAAATGCCGGAAGATAATTTTCAACTGAATACGCCGGCACTGCCCGGAACGGTGATGCCGTTCAGCGCAGAGGCCGAGCAGGCGGTGCTGGGCGCGGTATTGCTGGAGCCCGACTGTCTCTCGACCGTGGCGGAAATGCTGCCGCGCGCGGACTATTTTTATCAGGTCAATAACCGCACGATTTACAGCGCGATGCTCGATATGTTCACGGCAGGCCAGCCGGTGGACCTCGTCACGCTGCTGGAGCACCTGCGCGAAGAGGAAAACTTCGATGAGGGCAGCGGAAAGGTGTATCTGATGCAGCTTGCGCAGCTTGTGCCGAGCGTCTCGAATGTGGAGCGTTACTGCACCATTGTGCGTGACCGTTACGATTTGCGTATGCTCATTCAGGCGGCACGCGGCATTTTGGATGACGCCATGGAGGACACCGGCGAAACCTCGCTCCTCTTGGATTCCGCCGAGCAGCGCATTTTTGACATCCGCCAGGGCAAGGCGTTAAAGGGTCTTGAGCGCCTGAACGAAGTGCTGTTTGAGACGTTTGAACGCCTTGACCGCTTGAATTCGCCGGACAAAGACCTGTACCGCGGCATCCCTACGGGTATCCGTGAACTGGATAACACGATCACGGGCCTGAACCGCTCCGACCTTATCATCATCGGCGCACGACCCGGCATGGGCAAAACGAGCTTTGCGCTGAACATTGCGCGCCATGCCGCCATCACGGCGGGCAAGCGCGTGGCGTTTTTCTCGCTGGAAATGAGCAAGGAGCAGCTCGCTTCCCGTATTATTTCCACGGAGGCACTCGTCAGCGGCACAAAGCTGCGCACGGGCGACTTGACGGAGGGCGAATGGACGCGCCTTGTGGAGGCGGGCGATATTCTCTCTAAGGCTGATTTGTACCTCGATGATTCCCCGGGCATTACGGTGCCGGAGATGAAAGCAAAAGTGCGTCGTTTAAAAGACGTTGATCTTGTCATCATCGACTACTTACAGCTGATGAACAGTGCAAAGCGCATTGATAACCGCGTGCAGGAAATTTCCGAGATCACGCGAAGCCTCAAGATCATGGCGAAAGAGCTGAATATCCCGGTTGTGACATTGGCACAGCTTGCCCGTGCGGGTGAAAAGCGGCAGGAGCACCGTCCTGTACTTTCTGACCTGCGAGATTCCGGCTCCATCGAGCAGGACGCCGACATCGTGCTGTTCCTGTACCGAGACGCGTACTACGCGAACGAAAAGGCTTCGCCCGAAGACGTGGACAAAAACAGCGCCGAGGTTATCGTGGCGAAAAACCGTCACGGCGATCTGCGCAGCGTGCCGCTGCACTGGCAGGGTGAGTTCATGCGCTTTACATCGCAGGAAGTTGTGCGTCATGAAAGCTGAGGACATCCTCGCCCGCGTGCGGTATGATCTGCCGGAGACGGGAAAAATTGTCGTGGGGCTTTCCGGTGGAGCGGATTCCGTGCTGCTGACGTATTTGCTTGTACAGAAGTACGGCGCGGAGCGTTTGCTTGCGGTGCATGTGCACCATGGTATTCGGGGGGCGGAAGCCGACCGCGACGCGGAATTTGTGCAGGACTACTGTAAAGTGCTTAAGCTTCACTGCAAGGTGATCTATAGGGATATTCCCGCGCTTGCGGCCGTAAGCGGCGAGGGCGTGGAGGAATGCGCGCGGCGCGTGCGCTACGCGTGCTTTGCGGAGGAAGCAGGGGAAAACGGGTGCATCGCCACGGCGCACAACGCCGACGATAATGCCGAAACACTGCTTTTGAACCTGACGCGCGGCATGGGGCCGCACGGTGCAGGGGGCATTCCGCCGCGGCGCGGCAGAATTTATCGCCCGATTTTGAACATTTCCCGCGCAGAGGTAGAATATCTCTGTAAAGTATATCAACTTGACTACGTGACGGACTCCACGAATTTGACGGTGGACTACACGCGCAATAAGCTGCGCCACAGCGTACTGCCGGTGCTGAAGGACGTAAACCCGCAGATGACGCAGGCAACGTCCCGCTTTGCGGAGAGCATGCGGTTGCAGAATGAATTTGTGTTTGCGTGCGCGAATGAATTGCTCTGTAAAGCGAAAACGCCTTACGGGTATGACTTGGAAATTTTGCGGAGCGCACACGAGGCGGTGCTGCGCGCGGCACTGGAACTGCTGTTATCGTCTTACGGGCGGCTCTCTTATGAGCACATTTGCAGGGCGGCGAGCTGCGTTTTCATGGGCGGCAGCCTCTCTTTGCCGGGGGACATCGTGCTGGAGGCGAAGCAGGACACGCTCACGGTACGAAAAAACCGGGAGATAAAAGACCGGAATGTGTTTTCTGTTCCGCTGAGAGCGGGCGAAAACGTGCTTCCGAACGGGAAAACGCTGTTTGTGGAGAAAAAAATTCCCGAAAAAGAAGAAATCGACCGGAAAGTTCATAATTTGTTATTCCAAAACTTTTCGGATTGTGATAAAATTACGAATGTTCCGAGAGTACGGACGCGGCGCGCGGGCGATGTTTTCAGACCCGCAGGGCGCGGCGTGACGAAATCGGTCAAAAAAATCCTGAATGAACTGCGCATTCCGGCGGCGGCGCGCGACCGTTTGCTGCTGCTTGAAAAAGACGGTGAGATCATCTGGATCGAAGCGGTCGGCGCGGCGGAGGGCTATGCGGCAAAGCCGAATTTCCCGGCACTGGAGCTTACGGTGACGGACACGGCAGGCATAACCCGCATATAAAGCGGAAAGAATTTTGAGGAAAGGGTCATCCGAATGGAAAACACAATGTTAAACGATATCAAGGAAGTTTTGTACAGCGAAGCGTACATCGACAGCATGGTCAAGCGCGTGGGCGCGGAAATTTCCCGCGATTACGCCGATAAAAACCTGCTGCTTGTCAGCGTTTTGAAGGGTTCTGTCGTCTTTATGGCAGACCTTATGCGTGCCATTACGATTCCGGCCCGCATCGATTTCATGTGCGTTTCGAGCTACGGCTCCGGCACGAAGACCTCCGGCGTTGTCAAGATCATCAAGGACCTCGACATCAACCTGAAGGGCTATGATATCGTGATTGTTGAGGATATTCTCGACAGTGGCAAGACGCTGCACTACCTTGTAAACCTTTTGAAAAGCCGCGAGCCGAACAGCATTGAGATCTGCACGCTGTTCGATAAGCCGGAGCGCCGCGAGGTGGAGGTCTACGCAAAATACAAGGGCTGCGATATTCCCGATGCGTTCATCGTGGGCTACGGTCTCGATTTTGATGAGAAGTACAGAAACCTGCCGTTTGTCGGCGTTTTGAAACCTGAAGTCTACGGTGAAGTCTAAGCTTCCGTTTTGATAAAAAAGTTTCTGTTTCTATTTAAGGGTACGCTTTGTATCCAATTTGATTTCCGGGAGGTCGGAACTTGAACAGCAACAACAAAAAAATCATTCGCAATCTTTTGATCCACCTCGGCATTCCGATTTTGCTCGTCGTGCTGCTTTTGCTTCTGTTTGACCGCGGGGCAGACCAGACGGGGCTGAAATACTCCGATGTACTGTCTTACTTTGAAGACGGCAAGGTGAGCGCATACTCGCTGAACCTGGGCACGGGCGAGATGAAGCTGACCGTGACAGAGGACAGCAGCAAAAAGGAATCCGTTGTGCGCTACACAGTGCCGAACGTGAACCTGTTCTACAACGACGTTTCGGACTACATCAAGTCGTATAACGAGGAACATCCGAATAACCGCATGACGCAGGATGTCATCCGCCCGGCGGAGACGAGCTGGCTTGTCAGCCTCATTCCGACGTTGCTGATGATCGCGCTGCTTGTGGCGTTCTGGGTATTCATGATGAAGCGCATGGGCGGCGGCGGAGCCGGAAACCAGATGAATTTCGGCAAAGCGAAAGTCAAGCAAATAAACGACGAAAAGCGCCGCACGACGTTTGCGGACGTGGCGGGCGCGGACGAAGAAAAGGAAGAGCTGCGCGAAATTGTGGAGTTCTTAAAACGTCCGAATAAGTATAACGAGCTCGGTGCGCGCATTCCGAAGGGCGTGCTGCTCGTTGGCCCTCCGGGCACCGGTAAAACGCTTCTGGCGCGCGCCGTTGCAGGCGAGGCCGGCGTGCCGTTCTTCTCCATTTCGGGTTCCGACTTCGTGGAGATGTTCGTCGGCGTCGGTGCATCGCGTGTGCGTGACCTGTTCGACAAAGCCAAGAAAAACCACCCGTGCATCATCTTCATTGATGAAATCGATGCCGTGGGCCGCCAGCGCGGCGCGGGTCTCGGCGGCGGCCACGACGAACGTGAGCAGACGCTGAACCAGCTGCTCGTTGAGATGGACGGCTTCGGCGCGAACGAGGGTGTCATCATGATCGCGGCAACGAACCGCCCGGATATTCTGGACCCGGCTTTGATGCGTCCCGGCCGTTTCGACCGCCAGGTGATGGTGGGCTACCCGGATGTGCGCGGCAGAGAGGATATTCTGCGCGTACACGCAAAGGGCAAGCCGCTTGCACCGGATGTTGACCTTTCCACCATTGCAAAATCCACCGCCGGCTTTACCGGTGCAGACCTTGAGAACCTCTTAAACGAAGCGGCGCTGCTTGCGGCCCGCAAGGACCACAAGTCCATCACGATGGAGGAAATCGAGGAAGCGACGATCAAGGTCGTTGTCGGCACCGAAAAGAAGAGCCGCGTGATGACAAACAAAGAGAAGAAGCTGACCGCGTACCACGAGGCAGGACACGCCATTGCGACGTACTTCTGCGATTCGCAGGACCCGGTGCACCAGATTTCCATCATCCCGCGCGGCATGGCAGGCGGCTACACGATGCACCTGCCGACGGAGGATAAGTCCTACCAGAGCCGCAACGAGATGCGCGAGGAGCTCATCGTGCTGCTGGGCGGCCGTGTGGCGGAAGCCTTGGTGCTTGACGATATTTCCACGGGCGCATCGAACGACATTGAGCGCGCCACGAAGATCGTCCGCGCGATGGTCACAAAGTATGGCATGAGCGACCGTCTTGGTCCGATTACGTACGGTGCGGACAGCAGCAATCCGTTCCTCGGCAAGGAGATGGGTCATGTCTCGAACTATTCCGAGGAGACCGCCGCGGAGATTGACGAGGAGATTAAGTCCATCATCTGCGACGCATACGATAAGACGAAGAAGGTGCTCTCCGAACACATTGACCTGCTGCACCGTTTGGCGGGTGTGCTGTTTGAGCGCGAAAAGCTGGACGCCGACGAGTTCCTTGACGTGATGAACGGCAAGCTGCTGCCGAGCGCACAGACTGCCGCTGCGGGCATCATCCCGGCAGAAGCGGCAGCGCCGGAAACGACAGAGCTGCCGACTGAAGCGCAGACGGAACCGGAAGCGAACACGAACGAATAAATTTTTAACGAAAGGGAATGTGCTCATTTGCATTCCCTTTACGTTTGTTTATGGGCAATCCCGTGCGGGTATTATTTTGCCCGCTTGAGGAAAGGAACATGGTGAATGGCTAAAAAGCAAACCTACGGCAACGACAGCATCAAAAGTCTGAAGGGCGCGGACCGTGTACGTCTGCGTCCGGCGGTCATATTCGGCTCAGACGGCCTCGACGGCTGCGAGCACGCGATCTTCGAGATCCTCTCGAACTCCATTGATGAGGCACGCCAGGGCTACGGCAAGGAGATCACTGTCACGCGCTATGCCGACCATTCCGTTGAAGTGGAAGACCACGGCCGCGGCATCCCGGTGGATTACAACAAGCGCGAGGAGCGCTACAACTGGGAGCTTGTGTTCTGCGAGATGTATGCGGGCGGCAAGTATAACAACAATGACGGCGGCAACTACGATTACGCGCTGGGCCTGAATGGTCTCGGTCTGTGCGCCACGCAGTATGCCTCCGAATACATGGATGCGGATATTCGCTACGACGGCTTCCGCTATACGCTGCACTTTGAGCACGGTGAGAACGTAGGCGGACTCAATAAGGAGCCTTACGGCAAGAAGGCCACGGGCTCGCGCATTCGCTGGAAGCCGGATATCAAGGTGTTTACGGACATTGACGTGCCGGCGGACTATTACACGGACATCATCAAGCGGCAGGCCATCGTCAACGCGGGCGTGAAGTTTATTTTCAAAAATGAAGTTTCGCCGCGCAAATTCGAGACGACGGAATTCTGCTACGAAAACGGCATTTTAGATCATGTGCGCGAGCTGGTGGGCGAAGATGCGCTGACCTCCGTGCAGTTCTGGCAGTCCGAAAAGCGCGTGCGCGACCGCGAAGACCTGCCGCTTTACAATGTGAAGATCAACGCCGCGGTAGCATTTTCCAACCGCGTGCATTTGACGGAATACTACCACAACTCGAGCTGGCTGGAATACGGCGGCGCGCCGGACAAGGCCGTGCAGAACGCGTTCGTGTACCAGATTGACGCGTATTTGAAGCAGAACGGCAAGTATAATAAATCCGAAAGCAAAATTAAATTTCAGGACGTGGAGGATTGCCTTGTTATCGTCATGTCCTCGTTCTCCACGATGACCTCCTATGAGAACCAGACAAAGAAGGCCATCAACAACAAGGGTATTCAGGAAGCGATGGTGGAGATGCTCCGCCATAATCTCGAAATTTATTTCATCGAAAACCCCATTGAGGCGGAGAAAATCGGCGCACAGGTGCTTATCAACAAGCGCTCCCGCGAGGACGCCGAAAAAACGCGCCTCAACTTAAAGGGCAAGCTGACGGCCAAAATGGATATCACGGGGCGCGTGGCGAAGTTTGTGGACTGCCGCAGCAAGGATGTTTCCGAGCGTGAGATTTTTATCGTGGAGGGCGATTCCGCTCTCGGTGCGGTCAAGCAGGCGCGCGACCCGAACTATCAGGCCGTGATGCCGATCCGCGGCAAAATTCTGAACTGCCTGAAAGCGGATTACGACAAGATTTTCAAAAGTGAGATCATCACCGATCTCATTAAGGTGCTCGGCTGCGGCGTGCAGGTAAAGTCGAAGGCGAACAAGTCCATTGCGTCGTTCGACATCAACGCGCTGCGCTGGAGCAAGATCATCCTGTGCACCGATGCCGACGTGGACGGCTTCCAGATCCGCACGCTGCTGCTGACGATGCTGTACCGTTTGACGCCGCAGCTCATCGAAGAGCACAAGGTGTTCATTGCGGAATCGCCGCTTTATGAAATTACGGCGAAGGACAAGACATATTTTGCGTACAACGAGCGCGAAAAGGACGAGTTTTTGACGCAGCTTGAGGGCCAGAAGTTTACGATTCAGCGCTCGAAAGGTCTGGGTGAAAACGATCCGGACATGATGAACCTGACGACGATGAACCCGAAAACGCGCAGGCTGATTCAGGTGAAGCCCGGCGATGCCGAAATGACGGCGCAGATGTTTGATATCCTGCTGGGCGATAATCTTACGGGCCGTAAGGACTACATTGCGGCCCACGGCAGCGAGTACCTCGATGACCTCGATATTTCTTAAAGCTCTGACGAAAGGAAGCGTAAAGCATGGCAAGAAAAAAACAGCCGAAAAGAGAAAATACGCCGAAGATGCAGGGCTTTATTGCGGGCGCGGGTGAAATTCAGGCGCAGGACATCAACGACACGCTGCGGCAGAACTACATGCCGTATGCGATGAGCGTTATTATGTCCCGTGCCATCCCGGAGATTGACGGCTTTAAGCCCTCGCACAGAAAGCTTCTCTATACGATGTACAAAATGAACCTGCTCGGCTCGGCGCGCACGAAAAGCGCGAACATCGTCGGTCAGACGATGAAGCTGAACCCGCATGGCGACAGTGCGATTTACGACACGATGGTGCGTCTTTCCCGCGGCTACGAGGCGCTTTTGCACCCGTATGTGGACTCTAAGGGCAACTTCGGTAAGTTTTATTCCCGTGACATGGCGTGGGCGGCTTCCCGTTACACGGAAGCGCGCCTTGACCCCATCTGCCGCGAGCTGTTCCGCGATATCGACAAGGACACCGTAGATTTTGTCGACAATTACGACAGTACGATGAAAGAGCCAACGCTGCTGCCGGCGGCGTTCCCCTCGGTGCTCGTCAACGCAAACACGGGCATTGCGGTCGGCATGGCGTCGTCCATTTGCCCGTTTAACCTCGCCGAAGTGTGCACCACGGCGGCGGAGCTCATCCGTGACCCGAAGCACGACATTTTTACGACGATGCAGGCGCCGGACTTCCCGGGCGGCGGGCAGATTATTTTCGACCGCGCGGCGATGGAGCAGATCTACAAAACAGGCCGCGGCAGCATCAAGGTGCGCTCGCGCTATACGTATGATAAATCCGCAAACTGCATCGATATTACCCAGATCCCGCCGACGACGACCATTGAAGCCATTGTGGAAAAGGTCATCGACCTTGTGAAGCAGGGCAAGGTGAAGGAAATCACCGACATTCGAGACGAGACGGGTCTGGACGGACTCAAGATCACGATCGACTTGAAGCGCGGCGCAGACCCCGATAAGCTGATGCAGCGGTTGTTCCGCATGACGACGCTGGAGGACAGCTTCTCCTGCAATTTTAACGTGCTCATCGCGGGCGTTCCGCGTGTGCTGGGTGTGCGTGAGCTCTTTGAGGAGTGGACGGCGTTCAGAATTGAATGCGTCCGCCGCAGAACGCACTACGACCTCACGAAAAAGAAAGAGAAGCTGCATCTGCTCTACGGCCTCAAGGCAATCTTACTCGACATCGATAAAGCCGTGCGTATTGTGCGCGAGACCGAGGAAGAAAGCGAAGTTGTGCCGAACCTCATGATCGGCTTTGGCATCGACGAAATTCAGGCCGAATATGTAGCGGAAATCCGTTTGCGCCATTTAAACCGCGAGTTCATCTTAAAGCGCACCGAAGAGGTGAACAGCTTAGAGGAAGAAATTCGTGACCTTGAGGCAATTTTGGCCTCAAAAACGCGCATTAAGACGATTATTGTGCGCGAGCTGAATGAAATCGCGCAGAAGTACGGCCAGCCGCGCCGCAGCCATATTTTGTACGCGGAGGAAATTGCCGAGGAAGAGCCCGTGGAGACTGTGCCGGATTACCCGGTGAACCTGTTTTTCACGAAAGAAGGCTACTTTAAGAAGATCACCCCGCTTTCCCTGCGTATGGGCGGTGACCAAAAGCTGAAAGAGGGCGACGAGATCGCCCAACAGATGGAATCGACAAACGCGGCGGAGCTTTTGTTCTTCTCCGACAAAGCGCAGGTCTATAAGCTGAAAGCGGCGGATTTTGCTGACACCAAAGCGAGCGTGATGGGCGAATATGTGCCTGCGCGCGTGCAGATGGACGAGGGCGAAAGCGCTGCGTACATGGCTGTAACGACCGACTTTAAGGGCTACATGCTGTTTGTTTTCGATAACGGCAAGGTCGCCAAGGTGGAACTCTCCGCGTACTACACGAAGACGAACCGCAGAAAGCTCATTAACGCGTATTCCGACAAGGCCCCGCTTGCGGCAGCGCTGCAAATTTTGGAAGACTGCGATGTGCTGCTGACGTCCTCAAGCGGCAGACGACTGCTCATGAACACGGCGCTCATCGCCCCGAAGACGACAAAGAGCACGCAGGGCGTGGCGGTGATGAACCTGAAAAAAGGCCAACGCATTACGGACGCGCATATCTACCAAGAAGACGAGCTGCAGAACCCATCGCGGTACAGAAAGAAGATTCCGGCGCTCGGCGCACTGCCGAACGGAGAGGAAGGCGGCGAGCAGATTTCGCTGTAAAAAATCAGCCCTCCGGCAAGACCGTTTGGCGTTCCGTTTGTGCAGGCGTGTGGCCTGCGCGGCGGAGCGTTCAGTCCTACTGAAGGGCGGGCAGCATACAGTCCGCACCATGGACTGCGCCGCCCGCCCGGGAAAGACCCCGCTTGTGTGACGCGAAAGTGCGGTTTTGCCGCACGGTCCGTTTTGGCGCGCACAAACGCCTGACTGTGACTGCCTTGGTATCAGTATGGACGTAGGACGGCGGAATATGCAGGAAAAAAGCAAAAAATCCTGTTGCAAAATCCCGCTTTGTATGGTATCATAATTAAGCTACGAATAAAATTAGCGTTAAGTCTCTTGAAGAGGAGGTAAAATATATGGGTGCTGTTGAAATTATTTTCGGTATCGTTCTGCTTCTTTTCGCACTGGCGATCATCATTGTCGTACTGCTGCAGGAAGGCCATCAGCAGAGCCTCGGCGCGATTACCGGCGGCGCGGATACGTTCCTTTCCAAGAATAAGGCGCGTTCCATGGATGCGTTCCTTGCTCGTTGGACAAAGTTCATTGCGATCGGCTTTTTTGTGCTGGTTCTTGTGATCAACATCATTATGTATTTCACAAAGTAAGTCAATACTTGCGGAAATGCGCCTCGCTTTTCGATGGGTCTCCATTCGGAATGCGGGGCTTTTGTTTTTATAAATCAGGCTTTAGGAGGGAATATCATGTTTGAAGAGATTGAACGCCTCACCCGCGCGCTGTGCGCAGAGCACGGCACATCCGGCTGTGAGGGCGACGTGTTCAAAGTTGCGAAAAAGGAGCTCGGCTTCTGCAAAGAGGTGTGTGAGAACGAGCTTGGCGGCGTTGTGGGCATTTTCGGCGATTTGAGTTCTAAGCGCCGCATTTTGCTGGATGCGCACATTGACCAGATCGGTATGATCGTGACGGACATTGACGAAAGCGGCTTTCTGCATGTGACGAATGTGGGCGGTGTGGACCGCCGCACGCTGCCGGGCAGCCCCGTTACCGTGTTCGGCACGGAGACCGTCACGGGCATCGGCTGCACGCTGCCGCCGCACCTTGCAAAGGGCGATGATAAGATAAAGCCCGTTGCGGAGCAGTGCATTGACTTAGGGCTTCCGAAAGAGGAAGTGGAGAAGCTTGTCGCTGTCGGCGACCGCGCCGCACTGACGCGCCCGCTGAAAAAGCTCATGGGCAACCGCATCACGGGCACGGCGCTCGACGACCGTGTGGGCTGCGCGTGCGTCATCCGCGCCGCACAGCTTGCAAATGAACAGAACCCCGATTGCTGCGTTATGGTGCTGTGCTCCACAAAAGAGGAGGTCGGCGGGCAGGGCGCGCAGGTCTCTGCGTATGCACTTGAGCCCACCGAGGCCATTGCCGTGGACGTTTCATTTGCAAAGCAGCCGGACGCGGAGAGCATGCTTACCGCGGAGCTCGGCAAAGGGCTGTCTCTTATACACATCTCCGAGCCCACGAGACAGGCAGAAATCTCG
>ENA-OZKX01000818-OZKX01000818.1-human-gut-metagenome-genome-assembly--contig:-NODE-818-length-14042-cov-6.185386_pt1 | contig 14042 bp, 12 predicted proteins | sample MGYA00244831_ERZ653774 | MGnify/ENA primary metagenome ERZ653774 (study PRJEB26926, sample SAMN06165314) | human gut metagenome | biome: ENVO:00009003; feature: ENVO:2100002; material: ENVO:00002003...
CTCCACCAGCACACGCTTGCCCTTGCCGTAATCCGAGCGGCCGTAATTCTCACCCTGCGCCATCAAATCCTCCAGCACAGCGGCATAAAACCGGTTGCCCAGGAAGAAATTGATAAAGCCGGGACCGGCAATCTCTGCCCGGTCAAACACAGTATCTGCCAGATCCAGTCGATCCACAATGGCCTGGGCGATCACCCGGGGTGCCTTGTGGAATGCCTTGGCACCGGCCATGGCCACATTGGTGGAGTAGTCGCCGTTTTGGCGCTCCTTGGGCACTTCGATAATAAAGGCAGGCAGGGGTGCCTCGTCCAACACACCGTCCGCCACGGCACGACCCAAAGCGTCCATAATTTTCTCTTTTAATTCCAATTCCGTTTGCTTAACCAATTTAGACATGGCTCATTCTCCTTGTGACCCGGTAATCCGGTAGTCAATTTTCAGTTGATTTTTAGAGGCCAAAGTGCCGTTAATGTCAATTTCATAACGCAGCTGCACCCGGCCGTCGGCGGCATTCTCCTGAATCTCCACCGCCTTGCCGTAAATGCCCATGAGCACATCGCCGTAAGGCGTGCCGTAGCGGCACAAATTCCGCTGCCCTCTGGCAATGGTCAAACAAGAGCCATAGGCGCCGGTACGCAGAATCTCCGCCTCCGTTTGATCCCGGCGCAGGCGCACCTGCACATAAATAGGCTCCTCCGGCGGCTCCTGCTGCTCCGTGTAGCGAAACACCAGCGTCTCCGGCTCCGTTTGCAGCGTACCCACGGTGGTCAGCTCGATCTTATCGCTGTCGCCGTTCAGCCGCTGGGTGCCCACGATCTCCAGTACCACATCCCGGGTGTCCGTCTGCTTCTCCGTCATACGGCACCCCGTTCCAGCGCGTAGGCCACCAGCCGATCAATCAGCTCGCTGTACGGCACACCCACCGCCTCAAACAGCTTGGGGTACATACTGATAGGGGTTTGACCGGGAATGGTGTTGATCTCATTGAGCAGCACCTGCTCCCCGTCGTAAGTAACAAAGAAATCCACACGGCTCAGACCCTCACAGCCCATGGCTCCGTAGGCACGCAAAGCAGCCGCACGCACTTCTTCCAGCTTTTCCGGACTTAGATCCGCCGGAATGTGCAGCTCACTTTGGGGATTATTATACTTAGCGTCAAAATCATAAAAGTCCGCAGCTGCCACGATCTCGCCTACCTGGGCGGCAATGGGGGTATCGTTGCCCATGACGGCACACTCTACCTCGTGGCCCACAACACACGCTTCCAGCACTGCTTTTTTATCCTCAGCAAAGGCCACTTCCATACCACGCACCAGGCTCTCCCGATCCGTAGCCTTGGTAATGCCCACAGAGGAACCGGCGTTGGCAGGCTTTACAAAAATCGGATAGCCCAGCTTCTCCTCCGCCGCTTGCAGGCAGCCCTCTCGGTCGCTGTCGTAAGCAAAGCGGGTGTAGGCGCACCACTTGGCCTGGGCAATGCCCACTGCGTCTGCCACGGCGTTGGTCACCGCCTTATCCATACACACACCGGAGGCGGTCGCATCGCACCCTACAAAGGGAATGCCCGCCAGTTGCAGCAGTCCCTGAACGGTGCCGTCCTCGCCGTTCTTGCCGTGGAGCACCGGGAACACTGCGTCCAAACGAATGGTGTCGCCCTTAGCGGTCACCACACCGTGCACACTTCGATCCGGGCTGATCCAGGCAGGCACCAAGCTGGGGGAAGTGAGCCACCGGTCCTCCGGCAGCAAGTCAATATCATCATCAAACAGGAACCAACGCCCCTCTTTGGTGATCCCCAACAAAACCAGGTTATATTTTTCTTTGTCAATGGCAGAGAGAATTCCCTTTGCCGATACGGTGCTGATGTCGTGCTCGGAGGATACGCCGCCGAACAACACACCCAATGTGATTTTATTCATGCAAAACTGCTCCTAAGTCAAAATTGATTATAATATTGTACCACAGAAGATACGCCGGCGCAACCGTCATCTTCTATTAAAATCTATGCCTTTTTATAAAAAATATCGGCAAAACCAACCACCCTCTACCCAACTTCATAAAAAAGCGTGACAAAGGGGGCAAAAAATGCTATAATACTTTGCACCAAGTAAAAATGACCGAGTAAGGAGTGCCCATATGGAACTGAACCAGGCTTTTGCAACGCTGGAAAAGCAGCTTGCCGCCATCAATACCGAATTGCACTTTAACCGCGAGGCAGGCGCGGAGGACGCCCTGACCTTTGCCGGTGATAACGGGCTGTACCGCCTGCATTATGTAGCAGACAAGCAGCTGCTGGAATTTGACTGCGCCTATGAGAAAGAAAACCCCCAGTGGAGCACCGTCTCCCGTTCGCTGTTTGAGCTGGACGCATTGGACGACCGAGATGTAAAGTCCGTAGCCAACGAGGTAAGTGAGGAAGTGCGCTCCCTCTTTGCTAAGAAGAAAAAGGCAGACCTGGACAAGATCAAAATGCCCAAGGCCGTATCCCGCTCCAAGGCCAAGAACGGTGTTGTCAGCTACGATGTGGACTCCCTGGCCAACCGCTTTGGCGTGCTGTACCCGGATATGAAAGACGAGATCAAGCGCAATATTGCCACCTACGGCGAGTTTCTGCCGGAGACCTTCTTTACCGAATACGGTACGCCCCGGGTGCTGGAAGTGATGCGCTCCGGCCGGGAAGCAGATATTAAAAAGCTGTTTAAGGCGCTGGGCGAGATCTACGAGGACGGTACCAACGAGGTGCAGGACATTATCGGCGTAACCATTTTGGGCGAAATGAAGAATGATCCGCAACTGATGGAGATCGCCGACCGGTATATGACCGAGTATATGGCCGGCCCGGTGCACGAGATCAACAAGCTCACCGCCAAAAACAACCGCTGGACCAAGAAGCTGAAGAACCCGCCCCCCTATAAGCCGAAAAAGCAGAACAATATGCTGCAAAACGCCCTGAATCAGCAGCAGAAATAGAGAATCATTCATGAGAGCACCTGCATGGTGCTCTTTTTTATGTTTACATTACGGTGCGGCGGGAGCAAGCCCCCGCCCTACGAATTTATCACAGATCCGCCACAGGCAATATGGAGTCAGCGTCAACGATGTAGGGGCCGATGCCCATATCGGGTCGCACACTTTTATCTGCCCGCATTTTAGAATACACCTGCCAAATACTGCACACCTGTCCTGCAATTCTGCTAACATTGGCTACAATTTGTACAATATCGTTAATGAGTTATCAATCTATCGGCTTTTTTTACAAAAATCAGCGGTTTCGCTTGACAAAAAGGTGAACAGCCGTATAATGGTATATACACGATTTGAAATCCAAAGGAGATATTGACTATGGCAAGAGTATGGAATTTTAGCGCAGGGCCGTCCACCCTGCCGGAGCAGGTGTTACAAACCGCAGCCGCCGAAATGATGGACTACCAAGGCAGCGGCCAATCCGTTATGGAGATGAGCCACCGCTCTAAAACCTTTGATAAAATTATCAAAGACGCCGAGGCACTGATGCGGGAGCTGTACCAGGTACCGGACAACTACAAGGTACTCTTTTTGCAGGGCGGCGCTTCCGCCCAATTCTCTGCCATTCCGCTGAACTTTATGAACGGCAGCGGCAAGGCGGACTATATCATCACCGGCCAGTGGGCCAAGAAAGCCTATCAGGAGGCGCAGAAGTACGGCGATGTGCAGGCGGTGGCCTCCTCTGCGGACAAAACCTTTAGCTATATTCCCAAGACCGCAGCCGCCGACTTCCGGGACGATGCGGACTATGTGTATATTTGTATGAACAACACCATTTACGGCACGGTATATAAGGAGCTGCCGCCGGTGGGCGACAAGGTGCTCATCGCCGATGTGTCCTCCTGTGCTCTGTCCCAACCGCTGGACATCAGCAAATTCGGCATGGTGTACTTCGGCGCCCAAAAGAATGTGGCGCCCGCCGGACTGGTGGTGGCCATTATCCGGGAGGATCTGCTGGGCAACGCACGCCCCACCACCCCGGTGATGATGAACTATAAAGTCCAGGCAGACGCGGACTCCCTTTACAACACGCCCCCCTGCTGGTGCATTTATATCTGCAAACTGGTACTGGAGTGGATCAAAGCGCTGGGCGGCCTGGAAGCGATGGAAAAGCGCAACCGGGAAAAGGCAAAGCTGCTGTATGGCTTTCTGGATAACTCCAAGCTGTTCCACGGCACCGTGGTGCCGGAGGATCGCTCCCTGATGAATGTGCCCTTTGTCACCGGCAACGCCGATCTGGACGCCAAATTTGTTAAAGAAGCGGAAGCCGCCGGGCTGGTAAATCTGAAAGGGCACCGTACCGTAGGCGGTATGCGCGCCTCTATCTATAACGCCATGCCTTTAGAGGGCGTACAGGCGCTGGTGACCTTTATGCAAAAGTTTGAGGAGGAGAACTGCTGATGTTTCATATTCAGACCTTAAATAAAATTTCGCCGGTGGGGCTGAACAAATTTGACCCTGCCAACTACACCGTGGACGCACCGGAAACGACGCCGGACGCCATTATGGTGCGCTCTGCCTCCATGCACGATATGGAAATGCCGGAAAGCCTGCTGGCCATCGCCAGAGCCGGTGCCGGGGTCAACAACATTCCTGTGGCCGACTGTGCCCAAAAGGGCATTGTGGTGTTCAACACCCCCGGCGCCAACGCCAACGCGGTAAAAGAACTGGTGCTGTGCGGTATGCTCCTGGCCAGCCGCAAGGTAACCCGCGCCATCGACTGGTGCAAGACCATTAAGGACGAGGGCGACAATGTACCCAAAACGGTGGAAAAGGGCAAGTCCGCCTTTGCCGGTCCGGAACTGAAGGGCAAGACCTTGGCAGTGATCGGCCTGGGCGCCATCGGCCGCCTGGTGGCCAACGCCGCCGTGGATCTGGGCATGCAGGTGATCGGCTACGACCCGTTCTTAAAGGACACCTCTGTACTCAAGCCGGGCGTAACCGTCAACAATGATCTGGATCAGGTGTTCCCCCTGGCAGACTATATTACCGTGCATGTGCCGCTGACCCCGGACACCAAGGAGCTGATTTGTGCCGAAAGCATTGCCAAAATGAAAGATACGGTGCGCGTGATGAACTTTGCCCGTGGCGACCTGGCCAATGCGGACGATGTGGTCGAGGCTTTGGAAGAGGGCAAAATGGCCGCGTATGTTACCGACTTCCCCAGCGCTAAGCTGATTGATGTGGACGGCGTGATCGCCATTCCCCACCTGGGAGCTTCCACCCCGGAGAGCGAGGAGAACTGTGCCTCTATGGGTGCCGAAGAGCTGATTGACTTTTTGGAGCACGGCAATATTCAAAACAGCGTAAACCTGCCCACGGTACACATGAGCCCCAACGGCGCTGCGCGCATGACCGTGGTGCACAAGAACCAGCCAAATATGATCGCCACCATTACGGACACCATCAGCAAGGACGGTATGAACATTGCCGCCTTTACCGATAAGAACCGGGGCGAGATCGCTTACAGTATTATTGATACAGACACCGCTTACAGCGCCGGCGTGGTGGCGGATATTGAAAAGATCGACGGTGTGATCCGGGTGCGCGTGATCCAGGATTGACAAAAACCCGGCGCCGCCGTATAATAGAGTTGTTCAAATCAATAAGTCAGGGGTGCCGCAAGGCTGAGATCATACCCTTTGAACCGTACGCTAGCACGCACGGCAGAGACGATTGCTTAGATATTGCAACTGTGCCCCATTCTGCGTGAATGGGGCTTTTCTTTTGACTTATTGCCACCCACCCCGGCGGGCAACCGCCAAAACACTTGGAAGGAGAGTATTTTTTATGAAAGCAAGTGTTGCCATTCAGGTTCTGCCAAAGGCAGACAACGACCAGGAACTGGTGCGTATCGTAGACGAAGTGATCGCCTACATCAAGAGCACGGGCCTGCACTGCTCCGTAGGTCCCTTTGAGACCACCATTGAGGGCGAAAGCTACGATCAGCTGATGGAGATCGTAACGCAGTGCCAAAAAGTGGCCGTTAAAGCCGGTGCGCCCAGCGTATCCGCTTATGTCAAGATCGTGTACAACCCGGAAGGGGAGGTTTTGACCATTGACCAAAAAATTACAAAGCACCACCAATAAGCTGGCGCCCATTTTGGCGCTGGCGGTGATCTTAGGTATTTGGTACGCCTGCGCCGGGTTTGAAGTGGTGCCCGCCTACATGCTGCCCTCCCCTACGGATGTGTGGCTGGCGTTTGTGCACAACTTCTCCGTGATGATGTCCCAGGCCAAAGTGACTTTGCAAGAGGCGCTGTACGGACTGGCGATCGGCGTGGCGCTGGCATTTATTCTGTCGGCGCTGATGGATCGCTTTCACTTTTTGTATCAAGCCGTCTATCCCGTTCTCATCATTACCCAGACCATACCCACCATTGCCATTGCGCCGCTGCTGGTGCTGTGGATGGGCTTCGGTATGGCGCCGAAGATCACACTGGTGGTGATCACCACCTTCTTCCCCATCTCCATCGGACTCTTAGACGGCTACCGCAGTGCGGATCCGGACGAGGTCAACCTGCTGCGGGCGATGGGTGCCAATCGACTGCAAGTGTTTTGGCACATCAAGCTGCCCTCCGCCACCGGCTCCTTTTTCTCCGGGCTGCGCATCTCCGCCTCCTATGCGGTGGTGGGCGCGGTGATCTCCGAGTGGTTAGGCGGTTTTGAGGGACTTGGGGTCTATATGACCCGGGTAAAGAAAGCTTATGCCTTTGACAAAATGTTTGCTGTCATTGTGTTCATCTCCGTCATCAGCCTGCTGCTGATGGCACTGGTGGCACTGGCACAGCGACTGGCAATGCCCTGGGCAAACAAAGGAACAACGAAAGGAAAAGAATAAGATGAATAAAGCAAAAAAGATTTTTGCCGGCATGCTGGCCGGCGTAATGGCACTGTCCTTTGCCGCCTGCTCCGGCGGTAAAACAGCGGACAAAACGGACACCACCGCCGCACCGGCACAGAAGACGGACATTACCGTCTGCCTGGACTGGACCCCCAACACCAACCACACCGGTATGTTCGTAGCCAAGGAAAAAGGCTACTACGAGGCCGCCGGGCTGAATGTGAGCATTGTGCAGCCGCCGGACAACAGCACCGCCACCCAGCTGTGCAGCTCCAACAAAGCGCAATTTGCCATTGACGCACAGGACACCCTGGCGCCTGCCTTTACTTCTGACACCCCCATGGATGTGACTGCCGTGGCTGCGCTGCTGCAGCACAACTCCTCCGGCATTATCTCTAAGGCCGGGCAGGGTATGGACCGTCCCAAGGGCCTGACAGGCAACACCTACCTGACCTGGGACTCCCCCATTGAAAAGGCTATGATGGAAAATATTGTCAACAAGGACGGCGGCAACTGGAGCAAGGTTAAGCAGATCCCCAACAAGGTGACCGCCGAGGCCCAGGATGTGCAGCAGAACCCGGACCACGCCATTTGGGTATTCTACGGCTGGGCCGGTATCAACGCCAAGGTCAACAAAATCGATGTAGACTTCTTCTACATCAAGGACCTGAACGCCACCTTTGACTACTACACCCCGGTACTCATCGCCAATAACACTTTCTTAAAGGAAAATCCGCAGGCTGCTAAGGCATTCTTGGCTGCCACTGCCAAGGGCTATCAGTACGCCATTGACCACCCGGAGGAGGCTGCGGACATTCTCATTAAGAGCGACGATACCGGCTCTCTGAACGGCAGCGAAGAACTGGTTAAGGAAAGCCAAAAGTGGATGGCCGGTCAGTATATCAGCGACGCCAAAAAATGGGGCTACATTGATCCGGCCCGTTGGAACAACTTCTACAAGTGGCTGACGGACAACAAGCTGGTAGAGAAAGACATCAGCAGCAATGTAGGCTTTACCAACGATTACCTGGCATAAGAGATGGACATTTTATCCGCAGAAAACATTAAAAAAAGCTTTGACGAAAAGGTGATTTTGGACGGCGTAAACCTGACTTTGCGGCAGGGAGAGTTAATCTCCCTGCTGGGGGTCAGCGGCGCCGGCAAGACCACCCTGTTCAACTGCATCAGCGGCATTGACCGGCCGGACAGCGGCCGGGTGGTGCTGGGCGGGCAGGACATTACCGGCCAGCCGGGCCATATCAGCTATATGCTGCAAAAGGACCTGCTGCTGCCCTACAAGAAGATCATTGCCAATGTGTCCCTACCGCTGCTGCTCTCCGGCAAATCCAAAAAGGAAGCGCGGACAGAAGCCGGCAGTCACTTTGCCCAGTTTGGTCTGGAGGGCACCCAACAGCAGTACCCGGCGGAATTGTCCGGCGGTATGCGCCAGCGGGCAGCCCTGCTGCGCACCTACCTGGCCGGTGACCGGGTAGCGCTGCTGGACGAACCGTTCAGCGCCCTGGACACCATCACCAAATCCGCCATGCACCGGTGGTATCTGTCCGTGATGGAGGAGATCAAGCTGTCCACCATCTTTATCACCCATGATATTGACGAGGCGGTGCTGCTCAGCGACCGCATTCTCATTCTCAGCGGGCGACCGGGCAAGATCACCCACCAGATCACCATTGCGGAGCCAAAACCCCGGCGGCGGGACTTTAACCTGACCCCGGAATTTTTGGATTACAAAAAGCAGGTGATTGACGCCTTGGGTGTGGTGTTATAATGCGGCAAAAGCAACCACTTGAGTAAACGGAATCAATCCATAAAAAAAGAAAAACGGCATTGCAACCAAAATTGCAATGCCGTTTGTTTTATTTTGCGATCCCCAGGATGGTCTCCGCCTGCTGCACCTGCTCCGGTGTGGGCACAGGTACGCCCTCCAGCGGGTACTCGATCCCCAGGTTTTGCCACTTAAAGAGCCCCAGCGTATGGTACGGCAGGATCTCCACCTTCTCCACAGAAGAAAGGCTGTCGATAAAGTCTTTCAACTGCTGCAACTCTGCCGGGTCATCGGTCAGACCGGGCACCAGCACGCGCCGGATCCACATCGGCTTGCCGATCTCCGACAAATAGCGAGCCATATCCAAAATATTGGCGTTGTCCCGCCCGGTGAGTTCCTTGTGCTTTTCGCTGTCCGTCTGCTTTAAGTCCAGCATCACCAGGTCCGTCACTTCCATCAGCTTTTGGAACTTAGAGAAGAACGGCTCCTTGCGGCTGAATGCAGAACCGCAGCTGTCCAGCGTGGTTTGCACCCCGTGGGCCTTGGCAATGGAGAAGAACTCCGTTACAAAGTCGATCTGGAGCAGCGGCTCGCCCCCGCTGACGGTGATACCGCCGTTGGGCTGGCCTTTCTTGGTCCAGTAATTGCGATAACGATAAGCCTTATCAAACATCTGCTGTGGGGACAGGTTCATCTTTTCTGCCGCCGGATCCCAAGTCTCCGGGTTGTGGCAATATTTGCAGCGCATATTGCAGCCCTGCAAAAAGAGCACATAGCGCACCCCCGGGCCGTCTACCAGCCCGAAGGTCTCTATGGAATGAATTTTACCGATCATAAGCGATCAGCCGCTTACATTCTGTCGTGGCAGGTACGGGCAATAACATCCATCTGCTGCTCACGGGTCAGGTCAATAAACTTCACGGCGTAGCCGGATACACGGATGGTGAAGTTTGCATACTCTTCCTTCTCCGGGTGCTCCATGGCGTCGATCAGCTTCTCTTTACCGAACACATTCACGTTCAGGTGATGCGCGCCCTGATCGAAGTAGCCATCCATCACCTGTACCAGGTTGTTGACGCGCTCCTGCTCGTCATGGCCGATAGCGTCCGGGTTGATGGTCTGGGTGTTGGAGATACCGTCCAGTGCCCACTCATAAGGCAGCTTAGCAACGGAGTTCAGAGAGGCCAGCAGGCCGTTCTGCTCTGCGCCGTAAGCCGGGTTTGCACCGGGAGATAGCGGCTCGCCGGCCTTACGGCCGTCAGGCATAGCACCGGTTGCCTTACCATATACCACATTGGAGGTAATGGTCAGGATAGAGGTGGTGGGTTCGGAGTCACGATAGGTGTGGTGCTTCTTGATCTTAGTCAGGAAGGTCTTCAGCAGCCATACAGCGATCTCGTCTGCACGGTCGTCATCGTTGCCGTAGCGGGGGAAGTCGCCGGTGGTCTCGTAGTCAACCACAATGCCGTCCTCGTTGCGGATGGTCTTAACCTTAGCGTACTTGATGGCGCTCAGGGAGTCTACCACATGGGAGAAGCCGGCAATACCGGTAGCAAAGGTTCTGCGTACATCGGTATCGATCAGAGCCATCTCGGCAGCTTCGTAATAATACTTATCATGCATGTACTGGATCAGGTTCAGCACATTCACATACAGATCAGCCAGCCAGTCCATCATGCGGTCATACTTCTCAATGACCTCATCATAGTCCAGGTACTCGGAAGTGATCGGCTTGTACTCGGGACCAACCTGCTGGCCGGTCTTTACATCCACACCGCCGTTGATGGCGTACAGCAGGCACTTAGCCAGGTTGGCTCTTGCGCCGAAGAACTGCATCTCTTTACCGGTCTGGGTAGCGGATACGCAGCAGCAGATGCTGTAATCGTCGCCCCATACCGGCTTCATCACATCGTCGTTCTCATACTGGATGGAGCTGGTGCGGATAGAAATGTCTGCCGCGTACTTCTTAAAGTTCTCAGGCAGAGCGGAGGAATACAGAACAGTCAGGTTCGGCTCCGGAGAGGGACCCATATTCTCCAAAGTGTGCAGGAAACGGTAGTCGTTCTTGGTAACCATGGAACGGCCGTCTACACCGATACCGCCAACTTCCAGGGTAGCCCATACCGGGTCGCCGGAAAACAGCTGGTTGTAAGAGGGAATACGGGCGAACTTCACCATACGGAACTTCATAACCAAGTGGTCGATCAATTCCTGTGCCTCGCTCTCGGTCAAAGTGCCGGCTTCCAGATCTCTCTCAATGTAGATATCCAGGAAAGTGGACACACGACCAACGCTCATCGCAGCACCGTTCTGGGTCTTAATGGCAGCCAGGTAGCCGAAGTACAGCCACTGCACAGCCTCTTTTGCATTCTTTGCGGGCTGAGAAATATCAAAGCCATACTTCTCGGCCATGACTTTCATCTCGCCCAGAGCCTTGATCTGCATAGCCAGCTCTTCTCTCTGACGGATGATGTCGTCCGTCATAGAACCGCTGCCGCAGTTGGCAAAGTCTTCCTTCTTCTGCTCGATCAGGAAGTCGATACCGTACAGAGCCACACGGCGATAATCGCCGACGATACGGCCACGGCCGTAAGTATCCGGCAGGCCGGTAATGATCTTGTTGTGGCGGGCCTTCTTCATCTCGGGCGTATAAGCGTCAAACACACCCTGGTTATGCGTCTTGCAATACTCGGTGAAGATCTTGTGCAGCTCCGGATCCGGCTCATAGCCGTAAGTGGAGCAAGCCTGCTCCGCCATCTTGATACCGCCATAGGGCATAAAGGCACGCTTCAGGGGCTTGTCGGTCTGCAGACCAACCACAGCCTCCAGATCCTTCAGATCCTCACTGATGTAGCCCGGCTCATGGGCAGTAATGCCGGACACGATCTTCGTATCCATATCCAAAACGCCGCCCTTGGCGCGCTCTTCTTTTTGCAGACCCTGCAACACGCCCCACAGCTTGTTAGTAGCGTCCGTGGGTCCTGCCAGGAAATGCTCGTCTCCATCATAGGGCTTGTAGTTCTTCTGGATGAAGTCTCTTACATTGACTTCCTCTTTCCAGAGGGAACCGTCAAAGCCATTCCATTGTTCAAAATTGACCATCGTATTACCTCCTACAGTATTTGTTTGCTAAATATGAAAACTAATGACTGGCATAGTTAGAATTGCGAAAACAGACGCAATTTGACGCACCTGTCCGCAAATCGCTAATAATATACAACAAATCGTCTTGAATTTCAACCCAAATTGTATAAGTATTTTGCCCATTCCGGCTAAAGTTTTTGGGAATTTTGACCATTTGTTGTAATCATTACCAACTTGTACTCATTACAATTTGAATTATAAACGGAAAACGACCTTTTGTCAAGGGGTTTTTTCTGTTTTTTCCAGAACATACCTTGCGGCGGCGCGCGCCTTTTTTTGATACTATTTTAACATAATTTGCTGGATTTTCCAAAATTTTTGCACGCTGTTGCGCAATTCTGCACATAGTGTAAATTATTTATGAATTCCACCGCTGTCAGATTGACAATAAATTATCAATTCGCTATACTGAACTTGCAAGCGGCGAAAAAAAATCGCCGAAATTTCAATCAAAAGAGGTAATTTGTTATGGCAAACAGATTTGTATTGAATGAGACCAGCTACCACGGCCCCGGTGCGATCCAGGAGATCGCCGGTGAAGTGAAAGGCCGCGGGTTCAAAAAGTGCTTTGTGTGCTCCGACCCGGACCTGATTAAATTTAATGTAACGAAGAAAGTGACCGATGTGCTGGAGAATGCCGGCATTAACTACGAGATCTACAGCAAAATCAAGGCCAACCCCACGGTGGAGAATGTGCAGACCGGCGTGGCCGCCTTTAAGGCCAGCGGCGCAGACTGCATCATCGCCATTGGCGGCGGCTCCTCTATGGACACCGCCAAAGCCATCGGCATTATCATTGAGAACCCGGAATTCAGCGATGTAATCTCCCTGGAGGGCGTGGCGCCCACCACCAAGAAGGCCGTGCCGATCATCGCCGTTCCCACCACTGCCGGTACAGCCGCCGAGGTCACCATCAACTATGTGATCACCGACACGGAGAAAAACCGCAAAATGGTGTGCGTAGATGTGCACGACATTCCCGTAGTGGCCGTTGTGGACCCGGAGATGATGGCATCCATGCCCAAGGGGCTGACCGCCGCCACCGGTATGGACGCACTGACCCACGCCATTGAGGGCTACATTACCAAGGCCGCCTGGGAAATGAGCGATATGTTCCACCTGAAAGCCATTGAGATCATCAGCAAGAACCTGCGCGGTGCCGTAGCCAACACCCCGGAGGGCCGCGAGGGTATGGCACTGGGCCAGTACATTGCCGGTATGGGCTTTTCCAATGTGGGTCTGGGCATTGTGCACTCCATGGCGCACCCGCTGGGCGCTGTGTATGACACACCCCACGGCGTAGCCAACGCCATTATCCTGCCCACCGTGATGGCCTACAACGCACCTGCCACCGGTGAGAAATACCGGGATATTGCCAAGGCCATGGGCGTTAAGGGCGTGGACGATATGACTCTGGACCAGGCGCGTGCCGCTGCCGTGGACGCTGTCAAGCAGCTGTCCCAGGATGTGGGTATCCCAGCCGACCTGAAAGACATTGTAAAACCGGAGGATGTGGACTTCCTGGCGCAGAGCGCTTATGACGACGCCTGCCGTCCCGGCAATCCCAGAGACACCAGCGTAGAAGAGATCAAGCAGTTGTATCTCTCCCTGATGTAAATCTTTTTTGCAAGACAGCCGCACCGCTTCACCATGAGCAGTGCGGCTTTTTTTGCGCCCCGGCATTGTATTTCCCGATCATTTATGCTATGCTAAAGGCAATGTGAGGAAGAAAGGTGATCTACATTGACCATTTCTGACGCAATTCGCTATGTTGGCGTCAACGATACAGACATTGATTTGTTTGAAAGCCAGTACCCGGTGCCCCACGGCGTGTCCTACAACAGCTATCTGCTGCTGGACGACAAGATTGCCCTGCTGGACACGGTGGACAAACGCAAATACGACGACTGGGCCGCAAAGGTGGACGCTGTTCTGGACGGTCGCACCCCGGACTACATTGTGGTGCACCACTTAGAGCCGGACCACGCCGGCAGTCTGCAAATGACCATAGAGAAGTATCCCGAAGCCACCCTGGTGCTCAGCGCCAAGGCGCTGGCTATGCTGCCCCAGTTTTTTGACCTGCCGGCAGGCACCAAGACCCTGTCGGTGAAAGAGGGCGACACGCTGGAGCTGGGTCACCACACCTTGACCTTTGTGATGGCACCCATGGTGCACTGGCCGGAGGTGATGGTCAGCTACCTGTCTCTTATACACATCTCCGAGCCCACGAGACAGGCAGAAATCTCG
>ENA-OZKX01000856-OZKX01000856.1-human-gut-metagenome-genome-assembly--contig:-NODE-856-length-13632-cov-6.695441_pt1 | contig 13632 bp, 7 predicted proteins | sample MGYA00244831_ERZ653774 | MGnify/ENA primary metagenome ERZ653774 (study PRJEB26926, sample SAMN06165314) | human gut metagenome | biome: ENVO:00009003; feature: ENVO:2100002; material: ENVO:00002003...
GATTTCTGCCTGTCTCGTGGGCTCGGAGATGTGTATAAGAGACAGGCCGTAGGCTCTGCTGTCGGCGCGGGCGTGGGGGCCTGTGTCGGTTCGGGTGTCGGCGCAGGGGTTGCAGTCTGCGCAGGGTCGGCGGTTGCAGCAGCTTCCACCGGCTGCGCATTTTCTTCGGTGGCCGGTGAGATTTCCACCAGTGCAGCCGGTTCAGCCGCAAGAGTTTCATCCGCTGCCGCTGCACACCCGGACAGCGCCAATACCATGCCCAATGCAACAATAGATTTTTTCATAAAAACTACTCCTTTCATCCTTGGGGTGGTCGCGTATACGATTTGTCTTTCTGCCTTTAATCATAGAATTTATCGTTCCTCCTGTCCACGCTGTCGATTGTCGGTCTGACACTGTTGTTCCGGCTCGGTGTCGGTCACAATGTCTTTGTCGTTCATGTTCAGCAGTCCCTCCAGCACCGCAAGACGCTTACTCTTTTCAGTCAGTTCTGTTGCCTGTGGAAATGGCCGCTTGACTTCTTCCTCGGCGCTGGCAAGCTGCTGTTCCAACTGGATTTGCGTATTGCGGGTCTTTTCAATGCTCGGTTCAATACCATTTGCCAAATTGGAAAGGCGTGTCAGATTGCCTAGCACATCAGCTCCCAGCTGAGTGCTATATGTACCAGAGCCAGCCAATCTTGCATGGTACTCGTTGCCAAAAGGCAGATGTTGGATTTGCAGTTCCATACCCTTGAAATACCCGATAGGTACGGGCTTTTCGCTATTCAGTGCCAAGCCCAGCAGACCTAACAGGGCTTTCCCCGCAGGTTCTTTTTCGTAGTAAACTTTCTTTTCCAACTGGATACAGAAAACATCTTTGCCGTCCGCATCCACTACGGAGTGTTCCTTTACGGTGGCGGCGTCTACCGTGGCATTTTCAATCTGTTCTTTGCATTTTCGGATTTCAGCCGGGAAACCGATGGCAATTTTATTTTCCAGTTCATAACGCTGGCTGTCATGGGCAGCTTTCAGTGTTTTAAGACGGGTCAACTGCACGTCCAAGTCCATCTTTTCCTTGATAAGCGGATTGCCTGCCGCCAATGCCTTGACCTCGGCATAGGACAGCGCGGCCTCGTCCATATCATCGCAGCTGCGAGCCGGAGATTTTGAGGTCATAATCTGTCCGATGAATTTTTGCTTATTTTCGATAAGCTGCCATGAGTAGGCATCAAATGTTCCCTCCGTTACATAACGGAAAACATAGACCTCCTTATTTTCATTGCCCTGTCGTAATATTCTGCCCTCACGCTGCTCAATATCAGATGGCCGCCACGGTACATCCAGATGGTGCAACGCAATCAACCGCTTTTGGACATTGGTTCCGGCTCCCATTTTGGCGGTGCTGCCCATCAACACGCGAACTGCACCGCTGCGAACTTTTCCGAAAAGTTCCGTCTTGCGGGCATCGGTGTTCGCTTCATGGATAAAGGCGATTTCTGTTTCGGGGATTCCGCGTTCGATCAGCTTTGCTTTCATGTCATCGTAGACATTGAAAACGCCCGCCTTGGGCGTGGACAGATCGCAGAAAACAAGCTGCACACTGCGTTGAGGCATGGTCTGCTCCCATATCTCAAAAATTTTGCCCACACAGATATTGACCTTGCTGTCAGGATCATCGGGCAAGTCGGGGTCGATCAAGCGCTGATCCAGCGCCAACTTGCGTCCGTCGTTAGTGATTTTAAGCATATTGTCCTCATAGGGCTTTACCATTTTATTGCGGATTTTGTCGGCCCGTTCGCCCAATTCCGCTACCATCTGTTTTTGTATTTCAGAGGGCTTTAGCTGGATGTTGGTCGGCTTGCCGCCCACAAGGGCAGGGACAGGCAGTTTCAGCATATCTGCTGTTTGAATGTCAGCGCATTCCTTGAACATTGCCATAAGTTCCGGCAGATTGAAAAAACGAGCAAAGCGTGTTTTTGTGCGGTAGCCGGTTCCCTCCGGCGCAAGTTCGATGGCTGTGACGGTTTCGCCAAAGGTGGCCGCCCAACTGTCAAAGTTTGCAAGGCCGTTGCGTTCCAAGGTGTACTGCTGCAAATAGCGCTGCATGGTATACAGCTCGGTCATGCTGTTGGAAATGGGTGTGCCCGTGGCAAACGTTACGCCCCGCGCCCCAGTGATTTCATCAAGGTACTGGCACTTCATAAACAGGTCACTGGCCTTTTGGCTCTCGGTGGTGCTGATACCCGCGATGTTGTGCATCTTTGTAACGGTCATGAGGTTCTTGAAATTGTGTGCTTCATCGACCATGAGGGAGTCTGCACCCAGTTCCTCAAAAGTCACCACATCATCCCGCTTCGGGGCGTCCAGCAAATTTGACAGCTTGGTTTTCAACTGCTTTTTCTTACTTTCCAACTGCTTGACGGTCAAACGGCTGTCGCTGTTGTCCATGCTCTCCAACTGCATCTCCAGTTCGTCAATTTGCTTGCGGATAAACTCGGCTTTTCTGGCATCGGAAAGTGGAATCTTTTCAAACTGGCTGTGACCGATTACCACAATGTCATAGTTGCCGGTGGCGATTTTGGCACAAAACCGTTTACGGTTTGACTTTTCAAAATCGCGCTGCGTTGTCACCAAAATGTTTGCATTGGGGTATAGCTTCAGCGCTTCACTGGCAAATTGGCCTGTCAGATGATTTGGCACGGCGACAAGTGTTTTGCTGCATAATCCCAATCGCTTTTTCTCCATCGCGGCGGCGACCATCTCATAGGTCTTACCTGCGCCGACAGTGTGCGCCAGCAGTGTGTTGCGCCCGTACAAAATATGTGCAATGGCATTGCGCTGGTGGGGCCGCAGCGCGATTTCCGGGTTCATGCCGAAAAACTGGATGTGGCTGCCGTCGTACTCACGGGGGCGAATGCAGTTGAACTTTTCATTGTACAGCGCCACCAAGCTTTCCCGGCGTTCACGGTCCTTGAAAATCCAGTCTCTAAAAGCATCTTCTATCATCCGCTGCTTGGCCTGTGCTTCTTCGGTGGCAGGACCATTGAGTTTATGCTGCTCCTTGCCGTTTTCGTCATAGATTGTATCGTAAATTTTGGTGGCCCGCAGGTTGAGTGCGTTCTCCAACAAATGATAGCCGTTGATACGTTTTGTGCCGTAGGTGTTCGTGACGCGGATATTATCGTTGCCCTGGCTCTTGTTGGAAATATACCAGTTATTCAGGTATTCATTGTAACGGACAGCTATTTTCTGTTCGCGGTAGGTTGACTGAAAAAGTTCATCGGCAAACCGCTTGATGATTTCCGATCCGATCCATGTGACACCCAACCGAACCGTTATCTCGCCCGCCGTCAAGTCCTTGGGCTGCACCTGCTCCAACGCTTCTACATTGATGCGGAACGCCGGGTCTTGGTCGGCGGCAACACGAGCAATACGCAGCTTTTCGCGTACATTGCCCGATAAATACTCGTCCGCCATAAGGTAAACAGGGCTGCCGTCCTCCTGTTTGCGGAAAGGCTCTACAAAAATAACGCTCGCCAGTTCCTTGGCAAGCGTCGCTTCATCTTTTCCGGTAAGGTGCATCATGTAGGGCATATCGACCTTGGCACGTTCCCCGATGCTCAGTGCCAGAGCGTCCGATGCCGTGTCGGCGTGGTCGGGTATCTGTGCAGAGCGGATAGTCCTTTTGGTGAACATATCCGACTTGCTGATAAAGTTTCCTTTTTCATCGACATTTTCAAGTGAACACAGCAAATAGTAGCTGCTGTCATCCCGGAAAGACAACTCCGCGCTGCGGCTGTTGATTAGGCCGTGCTTTCCGCGGAAGGCATCATACTGGCGGTTAAGCTGGGCTTGCAGACGGCGGATTTCCTCGTCCGACAAGTCCTGCAACTGCGCATCGATCAGAGCGCGGGTGGTATCGCGCAGTTCCACCAGTTTGCGGATACGCTCGGCAGATGCTGCGTTGAGATTACATTCCCGCATGACTGCGCCTTCGCGGTAATAGATTTTATCGTCCTTTACCGTGTAGCTGAAATTACGCACAAAGGGATCGGCATCGATGTACTTGGTATCCTCGCCGCTTTCCTCCTGTATGGGAATTTCGGCTTTTGTCAGCGTGGCGGTCAAGTGCTGCATAGCAGTGTCGATTTGCGTTTCCAGCAACGGCTTTCCGAAACGGTCCACCGCATCGGGGTCTATTGGCTGGCAGGTGGAAGTCGGGCCATACGGCCCGGAGACTATCTCCATTCTGCCGCAAATCATTTCAGGGTGCTCCACAAAGTAGCGGTTCATGGTAATGCCGTTGGCATCTTCTGCAAGGTGCAGCCAAGGCTCGTCCTGCTGGCGCAGCGTATCGCGCTTTTGCAGAAAAATTACATCCGTCATGATCTTTGTGCCGCTGCCCTTGAACGCATTGTTGGGCAAGCGCACCGCACCGATAAGGTCGCAGCGCTCGGCAATGTACTTGCGGGCGCGGTCATCCTTTTTGTCCAATGTGCCGCTGGAGGTGATGAACGCCATGATGCCGCCGGTGCGCAGCTTGTCGATGCTCTTGGCAAAGAAATAGTCGTGAATGGGAAAATGCAGCCGGTTATACTGCGGGTCATTGACTTGGAAATTGCCAAAAGGTACATTGCCCATAACGCAGTCAAAATAGTTGTCTGGGAGAAGCGCATTTTCATAGCCGGTTACTTGGATATTGGCCTTTTGATATAGCTGCTTTGAGATGCGGCCTGTGATGCTGTCCAATTCTACGCCGTAGAATTTGGCATCACTGCTGCCAAAATGTCCGTGTGCGAGAAATGCGCCTGTGCCCATGCTGGGTTCTAGGATTTTGCCGCCTTTTACTCCGAAGCGTTCCAGTGCGCGGTAGATGGGGTGGATAACGGTGGCGGGGGTATAAAACGCCGTCAGGGTGCTGCTGCGGGCAGCTTCATACTCGGATTCTGACAATGCTGCTTTCAGTTGGCTGTACTCGTTCGACCATGCACTTTTGTTCGGGTCGAACGCATCCGAAAGCCCGCCCCAGCCCGTGTACTGCGCTAAAATTTTCTGTTCATCCTCAAAAGCAGGGCTGCCGCCGTTCGCTACGCGCTGCTCAATTTCTTTCAGCTTTTGGATGGCGGCAATGTTGGCTGCAAACTTTTCGCGCGGTGCTGTCGGCAGGTTGTCCAGATAGGGGGCTTCATAGGTAATGGGTTCACGGTGGTAAGGTTCATCTTCTGCTGAAAGCCGTTCTGCATCCGCCATAACCTGCTCCACAAAGGGGCTGGGTTCCTCAACGATTTCACCCATGATGGGTTCAGCAGTTTCTTCCTGCTGCGCTTGGCGGCTTGGAACTTCCGGGGTGGATAGTGCTGCATTTTTGGGGTTGGCCGCAAGCAGCCGCGCAAATTCTTCATGGCTGACGGCACGACCTACCAGCGGGAAACTTTCATCCCGCAGATGAATGTTTTCTCTGCCGATTTCCTCCACGGTAAAGGGTCTACCATCTTCCAGATAAACCGTGCTGCCGATAGTTACAGGTGATTTTTCGACTTTTCTTGTAGTCGGATGATGCTTTTCAAACTCTGCTTCGGCGGTATTGATAAAATCCGAGAAAGCGCTGTTTTCAATGCCCTGCGCAGCAAGCTCGTGGTTATCTTGGAAGTAGTCGATATGGACAATGTTACCGTCAACCTCATAGCGGATTTCGTTCCGCAGAAGATTGGCATACACTTGGATCTCGTGCTCATCGTCCTCGGTGGTAGAGTAAGCAAACTCCACGCGGGTCAAGTCGGAGAAATTCGGCTCGTTTAGCCCCTCATTCTCGCAGAAATCCGCGATGACGTGTTTTGCATGGTCAAGGGCGGCATCGTTCGCTGCGCGGGCGGCTTGCTGTTCTGCTGCCCATGCCTGATAGGGGGCTTTTTCGGCATCGGTCAGATACTGGTCGTTGTAAACCAAAAGCCGCAGGCGTTGGGCAACCTCTTTCCACTTCAAAACGCGGCGATACTCGCCCTCCTCTGTACGTCGGGTTATTTCAAGATTTTTGCCCATGTGGTCAAGATAGCCATGCCCACCATCACGGAAGATCCATGTGCCGCCGCCGATGCCGTATTCTTTTTTCAGCCAGCGGGCTTGATCTTCCTCGATAGGAAGTACCTGTGCAGAGAGATATTGCTGAATGCGAAATTTGCTATCTTCAAACCCGCCGCCTTTGCACAGTGCATCGGTAATGTCCTGCTCCGTAATATACTTGCCGGATGCGTCAATGACGGGCTTGTTCCACTTTTTGGCTTCTGCCGCAAGGTCGATATTTTTTGCTTGCTGCTCATGGCTCGGCAACCCTGCCTTTTCAGAATCTTCGGGAGTAAGAGTAAGCTGCTCCATCTGCTGCTGCACGGGTGTAGCCTTGATGGGAACCATCAAACGCCCTTGCTCGATAAGGTCAGCAATCTTTGCGGCAACAGCATCCCATGTCAGATTGACCTGTGCTGTTTTGGTAAGATAGTTACCCTCCCAAAGTTCAAGGTACATATCATGCCGGATAAAACCCACGGTATGGTCATCCACGAACAAATATGTATAAATTTGTTTGTAACAGTGCTTGCAAAAGGCGCTGCGCTCGGCAAGGTCGGGATGCTCATTGAAATATTCCAGAATAGCCGCATTGTCGGCACGGCTGGAGGATTCTTTCGCCAGCAAGCCTAGAATCAGTTCATCGCTCAGCGGCGGCAAATCAGAAATGGGTACAGAAAAAGCGGAGGGCGTGGTATCGCTCTCCGCTTGGGGTTCTTGTATTACAGGCTGTAAATCTGCTGCATCGCCAGTTCCTCGGCTTGGCTCTGCAAGGCGTTCATCCACTGCGTCCAGCCCATCGGGTCTGTCTGCCGGTTCGGGGCGGTGCTCTGCTGCATCAGCGTCTGCATTGTCTGTTCGATTTGCCGGTGTACTGCGTTGTCCATCTCCGCCAGATGCGAGTACAGCGTTCCCTCCAGCATCATCTCGTCGAACACCATCGGCGCGTTTTCCAGCAGGAATTTCCGCCGCAGGCTGCCGTACTTCCCGATTTCCGGCATCGGCGGCTCGTTCAGCGTCAGCGCCGGGATTTGGTAGCCGTTCACCATCATGTACTCCATTGTTGACCTCCTTGGTGTTATTGGTTTCTTCCTGTTTGTCACCATAATAGCGGACTTTTTCGGCGCGTGCAACACTGTCGATTTCTCTCGTGATGCTACCAATCTGCTGCATGAGAGGCCGTGCCGCCTGTTGGCAAGCGCTGCCCAAACACAGAGTGATGCGGTTTGTATCAAACTGGTTCACGGACTCAAGGGCAGACAGGTCCAGCCGCGCAGTATCCACGCCGCACCGCAGCGCGGCCATATACAGACAGCTTTGGGTGATAAGCTGTAAAAATAGCTGCCGCTGTTCGTCCGGCTTGGCCCACTGTAAGCTGCTGCCGTCTATGGCTTTTCCCAGTGCGGTTGTGAACATGGCGCTGCGCTGGGCAACGCAGGATGTGGAGAGCATGAGTAGGGCGCTCTGGATGCTGTCAGCGTGATTATCCGCTACGATTTTATCCCAAACAGGCCGCCAGTTCTGGTCTGTAATGACCCACGGCAGCGCGTCGGGGACCTCCGCACGGGGGATGGTATCGGAAATGTCAAACAGATACCGCAGCCGGGAAGAATTTGCCCGCGTGTCAAATACCGCGATACCGTGTGCGCCGCGCTTGACCCAGCGACCCGCATTATTATTCCAGTAGGCTATGTCGGCCACAGCTGTGGCGGTGGGGCTTTGCTCGTGAATCAAAAGCTGGTTCGGGAAACTATAATTATAAGCAATGGCCGCTGTCCGCAAAAATGCTTTCCAGCGGTCACTGCTCTCCGTGACGGCGTGCAGTTGCTTTTTGGCAAGCGCACGGATATTTTCGTATTTAGCCATAGGCTGCTCCTTATCGCTCGTGCTGTTCTGCTTTTGACGGTGTGGCATTTTCAAGTTCCGGCAACAAGTTATCTACCTGCTTATACCCAATCGGCTGAACATAAAAAGCGTGTGTCTCGTTATCTTTGTGTGTCACAATAATATCGCTGACAGAGACGGAACGCATAGTTTTGGCGTTTGGACGGTCATCCCGATTATGCCGTGAATAAATGCTGTCCAGCGTTTCCCAACGCTCCATCTGCCCCTTGTACACGAGTTCGTAGTCCTTTGCTCCGGCAGCGAGCCTCGCAGGAGAATACTCCATAAAAACAAGGTCTCGCCTGTTAGTTTGATAGATTTCATAAGGGATTTGCACTCGCTTTTCGTTGCGAAATCCCCACGGAAAATAGGTGCCTGAATCAAATTGGATTGGCTCATCCAGTTCATCTGAGAATACAACCGGTGTCACTGGCCGCCCACAATCCAAGGAATCCAGAATTTCATCCTTGAATTTTTCCACGCTTGTGTAAGGAACGATTTCACCGATCATCCCGCCTGCACCGAGATATTCGATGTAGCCGACTACTTTATCGGGATTGTTCATTTTATTCACCTCACCTCAACAAAAATAACCCTGCACAATTCTGTACAGGGTCGAAATACGTATTCGTTTTTATTTTCGCACATAACCGGTTGATGGTCCGGCTCCGACTTTTTCGATATATCCGGTTTTTACAAGTTCTGTCAGTGTTCTCTCCATAGTCACCTTGCTAATATCCGGGCAGAGTTCCATCAATTCTTTTTTGCTGAATTTTCCAACCTTTTGGTCTATCATAGCTTTGATTCGTTCTGGCTTAGAAAGCGTGCGGTATTTCAAATGCTCCACACGATTTTCAAATTCGTTATACGCTTTTAGTGTAATCCCAAGGTAATATTTCACAAAAGGCTCATAGATGTTTTCCTCGCTGTGCCATCCGATAGAACAGGCTTGCAGGGCTTCATAATAGGTTTCTTTTGTCTTTTCAATTAGCATTTCCATGCTTACATATTTTCCAACAATGTACCCGGCTTTATAAAGCAGCAATAAGGTGAGCAGACGGCTCATTCGACCGTTTCCATCATTAAAGGGATGAATACAAAGGAAATCCAAAATGAACATCGGAATCAAAATCAGCTTATCAATTTGATTCACACTCCATGCATCCCAAAAGGCATTGCATAAGTTTTCCATTGCATCTGCTGTTTGGAATGCCGGAACAGGGATAAAACGTGCTTTTTGATTTCCATTGGCATCTGTTTCTGCAATTACATTGTCGGCGTTTTTATAGTTTCCGCCTATATTTCCTTGAGAATAGGAATACAAATCGCGGTGTAACTGCAAAATCACATTCGGCCTTGGGGTGATATATTCGTAACTCTCATGTATTTCTGCCAAGACTTCTCTGTATCCTGCAATTTCTTGTTCTGATCGGTTACGCGGTTCAGCCTTTTGGCTTACAAGTTCTTCCAGACGCTTATCGCTGGTAAAAACGCCCTCTATTCGGTTAGATGCCCCCGTGCTTTGAATCAAAGCCACTTCCAACAGAGTTTTAAGTTCATCTCTATTTGCTTCTAAAAATAGTTCTTGCTTGCCTTTATGCTCATGAATGCTACCAATCATTTGCACAATTTCGGGTGTCAGTAGCTTCGCGGGGGCGTTTTTATAATCGAAGTTTCTCATAATAATCTCCTTCATCGGAAATTCATCTCCATCATTTTATCATCAAATGACGGAGATTTCAAGCTGCATGATGGAGATAACCGTTACCGTTCTAACCTTTCCCAAAAGGATAGTTTGTTTCCGTAGCGCTCATCCTGTGGGCGCACTTTGGCAGCGGGCAGTTCATCGCTTGCCATATCCGCGACTTGCGGGAGAAAAAGTAGTCGGCTGTACCGGTCTGCTTGGTCTTTGGACAGGCCAACCACTTTATCGCCATTTAGTCCGCAAACGAGAAAGCGCCCACGAACAGTCACGCCCTCATCATTGACCTGTCTGTTATATTTCAGCTGGCTTTGCGATTTACTACATATCAGCCCGATGCGTGGAGTCCCGAACGGTTTTAGGATTTGGCTCTCGCCCTCAACAACTTCGGAAGCAGCCGCCATCGCGCTGGGAAAACCCGCTTGATAAGGGCAGTAGCCGGGTTCAACAACTAATAATCTTGTCATCGGTGTCCCCCCTCATCTGCTGCCGTGCTGGTGGGCGCGGGCATAGTTTTCCAGCAGGTGTACAATGACTTTCTGCATCTGTTCACTGCTGAATCCCTTGGGAAAAAAGCGTTCAATTTCCGAAACAGGTATCATAAGCTGCGGGTCACGCGGCTTTACACTGGGCGGCTTGGCGGCCATAATATGCTGGATTTTTTCTGGGGTCAGTACGCTTTCCTTGCTGGCCTCTTTAAGTTTCTGCGCTTGAGACAGTGACGGGGTACAGCCCTCGGATTCCATATAGGACAGGAAGTCCTCTTGTTCTTCGGAGGTAAGGTAGCTAAGTTCTACGGCGGGAGTGGTTTTTAGCTTGCCATCATCCACCATTTTCATAAGTTCGGGGGTGAGTTTGTTCAGACGGATAAAGCGCTGGACTTGCTTAACGCTTTCACCAGCCTTTTTTGCAACAATCTGGTTTGACCTGCGCTCATCTAACTTCGGGCCAAGTTGGCCCGAAGTTAAATCGTTGCGCCGTCCCTGCCTTTTTATAGCTTCCAACTTCATTTCATAGGCTTTTGCCTTTTCACTTGGCAAAATATGTTCTCGCTGGCAGTTGGAATCTACCATCAGAATAATAGCAGTATCATCGTCCATATCCCGCACGATGCAGGGCATAGTCTCCACGCCAGCCCGCTGACTGGCATGGCAGCGACGGTGGCCAGCTACAATTTCATACCCACCATCTTTCCGGGGGCGGACAATGGCCGGGGTCATGACACCGTATTCCTTGACACTGTCCACCATTTTGTCCATCTCGTCATCGTCACGAACTTGAAAAGGGTGATTCCGAAAGGGATGTAATTCCGTCAGCGGCAAAATTTGGATTTTCTCTAATTTTGCATCCTGCCGTTCCTGCTCACTCGAAAACAGATTATCGAGCGAGGGCAGATTGATGTTGCTGCCGTACTCTCTCATTCTCCGTCACCTCCTTGGCAAGCGCTTTGTATGCCAAACTGGCCGGGCCGTTGGCATCGTAGGTCAGCACGCTATGTGTACTGGCGGCGCTTTCTGCTGTGCGCGTACTGACCGGGATTTCTGCACGGTAAATTTTCAGCGCGTGACCGTAGGCGCTGCGCAGGGCAGCACACACATCTTTGGAAAGGTTGGTGCGCTTGTCCACCATCGTCAGCACAATGCCGTCAATATCCAGCCGGGAATTGATACGGCGCTTTACTTGGTTGACGGATTTGAACAGGGACACCAGACCTTTGAGGGCGAAATGCTGCGCCTGCACAGGAATCAACACCCTGTCAGCCGCAACAAGCGATGCTACGGTGATGATGCCCAGCGAGGGCATACAGTCGATCAAGCAGTAGTCGTATTTATCCTTGAACGGCTCCAATGCCTGTTCCATGATTTTCTCGTGCGCCATAACGTTTACAAGGCTCACTTCCATATCGGACAGACCAATGTCGGAAGGAATGAAATCCACCTTTTCTTCATGGTGAATTACTACTTCTGGCGGCTTTTCGTCCTTGATAACCGATTCCATTAGGTCGCTGATTGTTGCGCCGTTTTCGGTGCCCTCATAGCCGAGATAGCTGCTCAAATCGCCCTGCGGGTCGGCGTCCACCAACAGCACCTTGTAGCCCATAGCCGCAAGTGCTGTGCCGAGGTTTACTGTGGTGGTCGTTTTGCCCACACCGCCTTTTTGGTTTGCAACTGCAATAGTTTTCATGTTCCACTCCTTTACCGTTCCATGCTGATAAGTCTACGAGCCGCCAGCAGATAGTCGTTATAATCCTTGCCTATGGCTGGGGGCGTGTCCTGTACGATATATCCGCGTTCTGCAAGCCGTTTCGCAACAATTTTTGTGAAGTTCCGTCCGGGGTCGTCACGGTCAATGCAAAGCGACACGCGCTTTACTTCTGGATGCTGCTGCAAAAAGTAGTCAATCGGCTGATGGTTCAACCCGCCCAGCGCCAAGTAGTGGACGCTGCGCCACGGGGAATCATGTTTGTACTGCCGCAGCGTTGCGCCGGACATGGCATCAATAGGAGCTTCGTAGATCTCAACGGTATCGCAGTTTTCCGATTCGGCGGGAATCAGAAAGCCATACTGTTTTTGGCTGCCCGCGACATCTCCGCGAAAGCTGCCTTGACAGCCGCGCTGAAAAGCAGAGCGCGGTACGCCGTTTTCATCTTTGCCCACAAAAACGCAGTTGCGATAGTTGCCGTGCGTAGTTTGGTATAGGATTCCACTACCCACACAGTAGCGCAGCACTTTCGGGCTGATACCGCGCCGCATCAGATAGGCCGTTGCAGCTTCGGCGTTCCTGTCCGCAGGCGGCAGCACAAAGGGGCGGGATGTCTGCTGCTGCTGCACAGGTGCTGCCTTAGCCGTCTGAACAGAGACCGGCATCGGTGTCATTTCGTTCAGCAACCGTACCGCTGAGACAAAATCCATGCCCTCGACCTTTACCAGATAGTCGAGTGCATTGTTGCCACCCTTGCTCTGCGAAAACCAGTGAAACAGCCCATTTGCGGGCGTGATAACAAGGCTGCTGTGCGTCTTGGTGCAATACTCCTTGTCCGTTTTGCGAACCAGTTCGCCGGGGTGATAGGTTTGAAGATACTGCATCACGCTGATACGCCGCGCAGCTTCGATATTTTTCTGATATTTGCCCATGATGACCTCCGATTTTTGAAATAAAAAAAGCACCTTGCCTGTGGACAGGTAAGATGCTTATAAGAACCGATATTCTCTTTTTCAGTTGGCTGTTTCTTCAGCCAGCTGGAGAGGGGGTGTGGGGGAGAGGAACGCGCCGCGCCCTATTCCTATAAAAAGATATAGTTTCCCCTTGGATAGTTGGTATGATGTGACATAGTGGCAGAATGGCATTTCTTAAATAATAGCGGGTCGCCAAACCGTTAGATAGTAAAAAAATGTCCGCTATTGGGTACTGCCGTTTTTTATGTGCCTCTACTTTCCGAATGCGTTGTTTTTTTGTCTGCCATTTTTGAAAGATTGTCCACAAAGCGAGAATGATTTCTCAACTACATTGGTCTGTCAAATTTTCAATCGTGAGTACGTTCGGAAATTGAAAATTGTATCGTGGATGGGTGCTTTTTCACTAAAAAAGGGCAGGAAATAAGTTCCTTGAAATTCCTAAAAAATCTACCAAGTTCTTCTCACTTGGGCCGACTCAAAATCCGTTGGTGGTGACACCGTGTGGGTTCGACCCCCACCACCGGCACTGATATAAAACCCCAAAAGGCGCAGAGCTTTTTGGGGTCTTTTTTTGCATGGTCATAGGGGTCGAACAGGGCGGCACGGCTAAGCCGCGCACAAAAAGTCTCCGGTGGAGACTTTTGAGGCCCACGCCCCCACCACCGCTTAACAAAACAGCCCGGAACTGCCGCCTGCATTTGCGGTGGTTCCGGGCTGTTGCTTTACCTATTCACCTTGCAGCTGTCAACGTGCAGGTATGGGTTCCTGGAATGCCTTATGGCAACACCGCACAATTCCCGCCTTGCGGCTTAAGCACCGCTCCGGCAGC
>ENA-OZKX01000859-OZKX01000859.1-human-gut-metagenome-genome-assembly--contig:-NODE-859-length-13584-cov-7.587035_pt1 | contig 13584 bp, 14 predicted proteins | sample MGYA00244831_ERZ653774 | MGnify/ENA primary metagenome ERZ653774 (study PRJEB26926, sample SAMN06165314) | human gut metagenome | biome: ENVO:00009003; feature: ENVO:2100002; material: ENVO:00002003...
CCCCCGACCCTCTGCTTGTAAGGCAGACGCTCTGAACCAGCTGAGCTAAGCTCCCTTAAAAAGGGCTTGGGACTGCCAGGACGGCTTTCCGGCTGCGGCCTTCTTTCGAGGCCCCGCACCTTTTCGGGCTTTCATCCGAAAGAACCTCCGCGCAACCCTCGCGCATCTGCGCCTGAACAAGGACTTGAACCTAGGACCCCATGATTAACAGTCATGTGCTCTAACCAACTGAGCTATTCAGGCAGTTGAAAACGGATATCTTGTTTCGTTTTCGGTGTGCAAATATACATCGAATTTTCAATCCTGCAAAATTATTTGCACGATTTTTCACAAAAAATGTAACTTTGCATGTATCATTTCCCGACCGGAAAGCTTTATGAAAAAATTCATCATACTGATTTTCTGCACGCTGCGCGCACTCGCCGCTCCGGCGCAGGAGGCACTCGTCTTCACGCCCGACACATGGGACTTCGGCACGATCCGCGAGGAGCAGGGGCGCGTGAGCCACACCTTCACCGGCGAGAACCGTTCGGAGCGGCCGGTGGTGATCCTCGACGTGGTGACCTCGTGCGGCTGCACGGTCCCGCAGTTCTCGCGCAAGCCCGTCCTGCCGGGCGAGAAGACGCAGATCACCGTCACGTTCGACCCCGCCAACCGTCCGGGCACCTTCTCCAAGGAGCTGGGCATCTACTCCTCGGAGCGGCGCCGGATCGCGACGCTGACCGTGCGGGGAAGCGTGACGCCGCGCCCCCGGAGCATCGAGGAGCGCTACCCCTTCGATGCGGGCGGCGGCGTGCGGCTCTCGACGACAACGGCCGCCTTCGCCTACCTATATACGGGACAGCGCATGCAGACGACCATCGGCGCGGTCAACACCTCCGGGCGGAAGGTGCGCCTCTACCTGCGCCCGCAGGAGCAGAGCGGACTGCTGTCGATCACCTATCCGCACGAGCTCGCCCCGGGCGAACGGGCCGAGATCAACCTCGCCTACCTCAACCCCGACGATGCGCCCCGCTACGGCTCGCTGCGCGACGTGCTGCAGGTCGAGATCGACGGCGCGACCAACGGCACGCTGCTCATGGCGCACGGCATCGGTGTGGACCGGCCGGCGGATCGGGAGAAAGAAGTGACGCCGAAGTGTGAAATATCCCAAAATATCATTAAATTTGGCAACGTGAAACACGCCGCGGCAGCCCGGACCCTTTCGTTCGGGCTCGCCAACACGGGCCGCGGCGAGCTGATCGTCCGGGCCGTGGAGTGCGACGGGCGCTTCACGACGTCGCTCCGCCCCGGCATGCGCATTCCGGCCGGCGGCAACCGGACGATCGACGTAAAGCTCGACGCGGGGGAGCTGCCCTACGGCATTTTCACCGGGCACCTTCTCTTCATCACGAACGACCCCGTGCGGCCGATGCGCCGCCTGCGCATCGTGGCCGTAATCGAGGAGTGAGCCGGGAGTATTCCGCGGACCGACACAACCGGACACGGCAAGGCCTGACGTAGCCGGAAAGGCAAAGCCGGAGGACGGCAAGGCCGAAAAGCGCCGCACGGAAACCGCCGGGAGCGGCCGCCGGAACGACGTCCCGCGGAGCAGACGGCCCGAAGGCGAAACGGACAGAGAGACCAAGAAACAGACAGAAACAGACATAGCTACGATGTATCCCATTCTTGAAAAACGGTGCCTGGCGAAAGGCATCTACCTGATGAAGGTCCTCGCCCCGCGCGTCGCCCATGCGGCCCGCCCGGGACAGTTCGTCATCGTGCGTGCCGACGAACACGGCGAGCGCGTACCGCTGACCATTTCGGATTTCGACGCCGCGGAGGGCAGCGTCACGATCGTCACGCAGGCCATCGGCGTCTCGACGCACAAGATCTGCGAACTCGAGGCGGGCGATGCGCTCTCGGACCTGGCCGGACCACTCGGCCGCCCCTCGGCCTTCGTTACGGAGCCCCTCGAGGAGCTGCGGCGCAAGCGCTTCATCTTCATTGCGGGAGGCGTGGGCACGGCCCCGGTCTACCCGCAGGTCAAGTGGCTGCACGACCACGGCGTCAGGGCCGAGGTGATCATCGGCGCCAAGACGCGCGACATGCTCATCTTCACCGACGCGATGCGCGCCGTGGCTTCGGAGCTCCACATCGCCACGGACGACGGTTCGGAGGGCTTCCACGGGCTGGTGACGCAGCTGCTTGAAAAGCTCATCGCCGAGGGGCGCCATTACGACGAGTGCGTGGCCATCGGGCCGATGGTCATGATGAAGTTCGTGGCCCTGACGACGAAGAAATACGGGCTGAAGACGACCGTCTCGCTCAACGCCCTGATGGTCGACGGCACGGGCATGTGCGGCGCCTGCCGCGTGACGGTCGGCGGCAAGACGCGCTTCACGTGCGTCGACGGCCCGGAGTTCGACGGCCACGAGGTGGACTTCGACGAGGCGATGCGCCGCCAGGGCATGTACCGCGGCGAGGAGCAGCGGCGGGCGGCCATCGAGGCCGAGCGCGCCGCAGGACACGTTTGTAGAATCGGATTGGACAAATAAGCCATGGCAAACAGAATACCGCGCGTGCCGGTGCGCGAACAGGATCCGGCCCTGCGTGCGACCAACTTCGAGGAGGTCTGCTACGGATACAACCTGGAGGAGGCGACGCTCGAGGCGTCGCGCTGCCTGCACTGCAAGAACCCCCGCTGCGTGGCCGCGTGCCCGGTGGGCATCTCCATCCCGGAGTTCATCGCGGCGCTGCACGCCGGCGACCTGCAAGGGGCTGCCGACACGATCGCACGCGACAGCTCGCTGCCGTCGATCTGCGGACGCGTCTGCCCGCAGGAGACGCAGTGCGAAGGCGCCTGCGTGCTGGGCGTCAAGGGCGAGCCGGTAGCCATCGGCAAGCTCGAGCGCTTCGTCGGCGACTGGAAACTCGAACACGGCGCCCCGACCGTCGCCCCGACACCCCGCAACGGTCACCGCGTCGCCGTCGTGGGCAGCGGCCCGGCCGGTCTGGCCTGCGCCAGCGACCTGGCCCGCATGGGATACGAAGTCAAGATTTTCGAGGCGCTGCACAAGGTGGGCGGCGTGCTGGTCTACGGCATCCCGGAGTTCCGCCTGCCGAAGGAGCGCATCGTGGAGCGCGAGATCGAGGAGGTCCGCAAGCTGGGCGTCGAGATCGAGACCGACGTCATCGTGGGCCGCACGCTCACCGTCGACTCGCTGCTCGGCGAGGAGGGCTACGAGGCGGTCTTCATCGGCTCGGGCGCCGGCCTGCCCCGCTTCATGGGCATCCCGGGCGAGAACCTCAACGGCGTGGTCTCAGCCAACGAGTTCCTCACGCGCACGAACCTCATGCACGCCTACGACCGCGAGTACGACACGCCGATCTACGTCGGACAGCGCGTCGTGGTGGTCGGAGGCGGCAACGTGGCGATGGACGCCGTGCGCACGGCCAAGCGGCTCGGCGCCGAGGCGACGATCGTCTACCGCCGCTCCGAGAAGGAGCTCCCGGCGCGCGCCGAGGAGGTGCACCACGCCCGCGAGGAGGGCATCCGCTTCCGCATGCTGACCAACCCCGTCGAGGTGCTGGGCGACGAGAAGGGCTGGGTGCGCGGCGTGCGCTGCGTGGAGATGGAGCTGGGCGAGCCCGACGAGAGCGGCCGCCGCTCGCCCGTCGTGAAGCCCGGTTCGGAGTTCGACATCGCGTGCGACGTGGTCATCATGGCGCTGGGCACCTCGCCCAACCCGCTGATCCCCTCGACGACAGCCGGGCTCGAAACCACGCGCCGCGGCTGCATCGTGGCCGACGCACAGGGCGAGACAACCCGCGAAGGGGTCTTCGCGGGCGGCGATGCCGTGACGGGTGCCGCGACGGTGATCCTGGCCATGGGGGCCGGACGCACCGCCGCCAAAGCCATCGACGAATACATCCGCAACCGGAAATAAACCCCGTTTCACATGAAAAACATCCGATACATGCTGGCCGCCGCGGCACTCTGCGTCACGGCCGCCTGCGCGAAGAAGAGCCCCGAGGTCTTCACGGGCTACATTGCCGACGCCACGATGAATACCGTGACGGTGCGCAGCCTCTCGAGCGAGGAGACCTACACCTTCACGACCGACGCAGCCGACCGCAGCGAGGCCTACGGACTGCTCGTCGGCGCACCGGCCATCGTGGAGTACCGCGGACGGCTCGACAAGGGGGCCGAGGCGGTCAAGGTGGCCACCGACCCGACCTATGCCGCCGCCGTGGGCCGCTGGACCGCCGCCGACCCGATTGCCCCGGACCAGGTCGTGGGCATCGACCTCGGCGTCGAGGGCGAGGCATCGTCGATCCGCATGGCGACGCTTCTCTACACCGACTGGGAGCTGCAGGGCGAGGCGGACCGCATCCTGCTCAAGGGCCAAAGCCTCGGCAACGGCCAGACGATCGAGTTCACCCAGACGGGCATCCTCTCGAAGGATGCCGACGGGCGGCGCTACCTCACGATCGAAGAGACCGGCCAGGTCTACACCAAGGCGGAATAACCGCTTCGCGACAAGATGCGACGAGGCCTCCGGGATTCCGGAGGCCTCGCGTTTTTGGCATCATCACCCTGCCTTTCGGATCGTCCCGATCGCGGGTGCCCGCCCGCCGGACGGAAGTCAGGGCTTCGGCCGGGCGATCAGCCGTTCGACCCGTTCGACCACCCGTTCGGGCGTCAGGGCCGTAAGACAGCGATAGTCACCCAGACGGCAGGGCCGCGCCCCGAAGACCGAGCAGGGACGGCACGGCAGGTCGGCCTGCAGAACGCCCTCCTCCGGGGCGCCGTACCCGAGGAATCCCAGCCCGGGGTGCGTGGCGCCCCACAGCGAGACGCAGGGCGTGCCGACGAGCGCGGCGAGGTGCATCACCAGCGAATCCATCGTGACGACGCAGTCCAGGTTGGCGATCAGGTCGATTTCGCCCGCGAAGCGCACCTTGCCCCAGAGGGCCGTGACGTTCGGGTAGGTGCGCTCCATCTCTTCGGCGAAGGCCGCCTCGTCGCCGCCTCCGCTGTGGATGAAGAGCCGCTCGCAGCGTGCGGCGAGCAGCCGCACCACTTCGCGGCGCTGCGGCTCGGGGCAGGTCTTGCCCCGGTGGGCCGAGAAGGGGGCGAAGCCGACCCACACACCGTGTTTCTCCCCGAAGGGGTTGGGATGCGCCGTGCGCACGACGGGCGCCGGGTCGTCGAAGACGAAGCCCAAGTGGCGGAAGACGTCGCAGTAGCGCAGCACCGTGTGGCGCAGCGGCGCCATGCCGCGGCCGCCGCAGCGGATGAAGCGGCGCTTCTCGGCACGCCCCTTGCGGATGCGGGCCACGCGAATACCGTGCAGCCGCATCGCCAGATCGAAGGCCTGCGAGCGCAGCACGTCGTGGACGTCGGCCACGGCGTCGACACCCAGCCGGCGCGCCTCGGCCGCCAGCTTCCACATGCCGCGCAGCGAGTGGTGGCGGCCCCGGACATCGACGTCGAGCCACCCCACCTCCAGCCCCGCGAAGAAGGGGCGGAACATCGCCTGCGAGGCTACCGTGACCCGCAGGTCGGGATAAGCCGCCATGAGCGCCCGCAGCGCATGCGGCAGCATCGCCACGTCGCCCATGGCCGAGGTCCGCAGCACGAGCAGGTGGCGCGGCAGCGCCCTATTTTTTCTGGGCATAGAGCACCGGGTTCAGCGCCGGGTCGTTGTACATCTTCATCTGCTTGTAGGTCTTCATGTACTTGCGGCCGGCCTCGATATCCTCGATCAGCTCCTCGATGGCGCGCGAGAGGTCGGCCTGCTGCGTGAGCAGCACGTCGAGCTTCTTCCGGCACGCCTCGCGGTGCGCCTCGTCGACATCCTGCCGCTGCGTCTCGGCCCGCATGTGGTAGATCTTCAGCGCGAGGATCGACAGGCGGTCGATCGCCCACGCCGGGGTCTCCGTGTTGAGCCGCGCATCGGCCGCCGGCACCACCGCCCGGTACTTGTCCAGCAGGTAGGAGTCGATGTACTCGACCATGTCCGTGCGCTCCTGGTTCGAGCGGTCGATGCGGCGCTTGATCTTCAGCGCCTCGACGGGATCGATCTGCGGGTCGCGGATGATGTCCTCGAGGTGCCACTGCACCGTGTCGATCCAGTTCTTCTCGTAGAGCAGGTGGTCGATCGTCCCCGCGGCATAGGGATTGGAAATCGGGTGATCGACGTCGTCCCAGCGGTGGTACTCCTCGATCGCCTCGTTGAAAATGCGGTTGGCGTTTTCGGTAAACATAGGTCTTGAGCGGTTTTAGTATCGTGGTCCGCACGCGCGGCGGAGCCGTTGCGTAATGTTGTCTTTCCCGTTGCTATTCTCGCGGGAAAGTTATACCTTTGCCCTTAAAGCAAAACAAAGATAATGATTATTTCCAGAAAAGCAATAGCCCTCGCCGCCTTCGTGCTCGCGATCGCCGCCGGCGCCCGGGCCCAGGTGCGGCTCACGCGCGAAGAGTACGTCGACCGCTACAAGCACATCGCCGTGGCGCAGATGGAACGCTACGGCATCCCGGCAAGCATCACCATGGCGCAGGGCATCCTCGAATCGGACTGCGGCAACAGCCTGCTGTCGATGCAGTCGAACAACCACTTCGGCATCAAGTGCAAGCGCGGCTGGACCGGCCGCAAGGTCTACCACGACGACGACGCCAAGGGCGAATGCTTCCGCGCCTACCCCTCGGTCGAGGCCTCGTACCGCGACCATGCGGAGTTCCTCGACTCGCAGCCCCGCTACGACTCGCTCTTCGCCTACGACGCGACCGACTACCGCAGCTGGGCCCGCGGCCTGAAGGCGGCGGGCTACGCCACGGCGCCGGACTACGCGCAGCGGCTGATCCGCATCATCGAGGAGACGCAGCTCTACCTGCTCGACCGTCCCGACGGGCTGCGGCTGTGGGCCTCGCGCACGGGCCATGCGGGCGATCCCGAGCAGTGGTTCGCCTCGCAGAGCAGCGTGGCGGATGCCCGCGCCGAGGCAGCGGTCGACCCGGACGACTACCGCGTGACGATCAACGCCCACGAGGGCTACAACGTCTACATGACCAACGGCGTGCACTATGTGCTGGCCAAGGAGAACGACACGTTCGAGCACATCGGGCGGCTGTTCCGCCTCTCGCCGCGCAACCTCCGGAAGTTCAACGACCTGAAGGACAAGCGCGCGCAGCCGATGACGGGCGAGGTGGTCTACATCGAGCGCAAGAAGAAGCACTGGGAGGGCAACTCGCGCCACCACATCGCCCGCGAGGGCGAGACGGCCTATGCCGTGGGACAGTCCTACGCCATCCGCACCCGGTCGATCGAGAAGATGAACCGCCTCAAGCGCGGAGAAGCGATCGCGGCCGGACGACAGATACGCATCAAGTAAAACGACAACGACCTAATTCCTACCTATGGAGACACACTCATTGCGAGAGAAGATTCTCGAAACGATCATCCGCAAGTCGACGCTCAAGCAGAAGGTCTTCGACAACACCTTCGCGGCGTTCAACCTGCTGAAGGAGACCCTGCTGGAGATGGCCTCGGAGATGGACGACGCGCTCGACGGCAAGCTCGACCGGCGCGTAAGGCTCGAATACCGCGACCGCGGCAAGTTCGAGGCGCAGCTGCAGGTGGCCAACGACCTGCTGATCTTCCAGATGCACACCGACGTCTTCGAGTTCGAGCCGAACCACGTCATCTGGCAGAATCCCTACGTGCAGACGGACCGGGACAACTCCTACTGCGGCGTGATCAACATCTACAACTTCCTTTCGGACTCGTTCAAGTTCAACCGCAATGCCGACGAAGGCTATCTCATCGGCCGCATTTTCATCAACCGTGAAAAGTGCTACTTCGTCGAAGGGAAACAGCAGACCTCGATGCGCCCCATGCAGTTTGGCAAAGCGGAGATCGATTCCGAGGCGCTGGTCCGCATTCTCGAATCGGCGATCTATTATGCCCTCCATTTCGACCTGCTGCTGCCCTCCTACGACGACAACAAGCGCGTGACGGTCGATCAGTTCAATACCAAACTCGATAATTCGAAATTCGTAACCGGCAAGCGCCTGGGATACGATTTCGATGTGGACGACATTTAGAATCAGAAACAGATATAGAGAACCATGCTGAAAAAATTACTCTTGCTGACCCTTCTCGGCACTGCTTTCGCCGCACAAGCGGAAGCCGCCGCTCCCTCCACTTACCGCGACATCGCCCGGCTTCGTGCGATGAACCAGCGGGCGCAGGGCATCCGTCCCGCAGCCGACGGAAAATCCTATACGACTCTTCGCGGCAACGCCATCGAGCGTCACAGCTACACGAAGGACGCTCCCGGCGAGCTGCTGTTCGAATGGAAGAACGACAAAGAAAACCGCGATATCGCCGACTATCAGTTTTCACCCGACGGAAAACTGCTGCTGCTCTCGATCGGCTCCGAACCGATCTACCGGCACTCCTATACCACCGATTACTACCTGAAAGACGCCGACGGCCTGCGCCCCATTCTGACCGATCTGTCCGACACGCGCGACGCTTCGTTCTCGCCCGACGGACGGACGATCGCCTTCTCGAGCGGCAACAACCTCTACCTCTACGACATCGTCGGGGATTCCGTGCGTCCGATCACGACAGACGGTGCATGGAACCGGATTATCAACGGTACGACCGACTGGGTATATGAAGAGGAGTGCGCCTTCACGAAGGCTTACGCTTTTTCGCCCGACGGACAGAAGATCGCCTACCTGCGTTTCGACGAATCCCTCGTACCCGTTTTCGAGATGATGCGTTACGACGGCAAGCTCTATAACGAAGCCTATTCGTTCAAATACCCCAAGGCGGGCGATGCCAATTCGGTGGTCGATCTCTACGTTTACGATCTTAAAACGGGCGAAACGGAGCGTGTCGATGTCGGTCCCGACCGGGGACAGTACATCCTTCAACCGGAATGGACGCCCGACGGACGGCTCTGTTTCCAGCGGATGAACCGTCGTCAGAACCATTTCGAAGCGGTACTGTGCAATCCGGATGGCACGCAGCAGGTGATCTATGACGAACGCTCGCCCAAATACGTCGATCACCTCAACAAGACTTTTTATTTCCTGGAGGACGGACGCCGTTTCATCGTTCGGGAGGAGACCTCGACGGGTTATATGCACCTCTACCTGTACGGTATCGGACAAGGTGTGCTTCACCCCATTACGCAGGGTGAGTGGGAAGTTACCGATTTCGTCGGATTGCGCGGCGATAAGGTTTATTACATCTCGACCGAAAGTTCGCCCCTGAAACGCGACCTCTACCGAGTTGGACTCGACGGCAAGCACAAGGAGCGCCTCACTCCCGGCGACGGTTACTATTCGATCTATCCCAGCGCCGACCTGTCCTACTACATCTGCGAAGGCGGCGACAGCTCCGCCCCCGGCCGTACCGACGTTTTCAACGCCGCCGGCAAACGGGTGCGCACGCTCTATGACAACGCACCGTTGAAGGAAGCGCTCGCGGAGGCGGGGCTTCCCGTCCGGGAGTTCTTCACCTTCACCACCGAGCGGGGCGACGAGCTGAACGGTTACATGCTCAAGCCGCTCGACTTCGACCCGGCAAAACGCTACCCCGTGCTGCTGACCCAGTATTCCGGTCCGGGATCGCAGCAGGTTGCCGAAGGGTGGGGGCCCGACTGGGAGGACGCGCTCGTCACGCATGGTTATATCGTCGTGTGCGTCGATCCCCGGGGCACCGGATATCGGGGCGAAGAGTTTAAGAAGCTCACTTACGGCAACCTCGGCCGACTGGAGGTCGAAGACCAGATTTCGACTGCCCGCTACATGGCCCGTCAGAGCTACGTCGATCCCGCGCGAATCGGCATTTACGGCTGGTCGTACGGAGGTTTCATGGCCTTGGGATGCGCTTTCAGGGGCGAAGGTCTTTTCAAAATGGCGATCGCCGTAGCTCCCGTCACTTCGTGGCGCTACTACGATTCGATCTATACGGAAAATTTCAATGGTCTTCCCGACGACTATCCGAAGGGATACGACGACAATTCGCCCGTCAATCTCGCGCACCTGTTCCGCGACGACAGCACGCGTCTGCTGATCGTTCACGGTACGGCGGACGATAACGTCCATTTCCAGAACACGATGGAGATGGCCCGTGCATTGAACAAGCTCGGGAAGCAGTACGACATGATGGTCTATCCCGACCAGAACCATTCGATGATGCCCGACGATATGATACACGTCCGCGAGAAGATGCTCCGCTATACGTTGGAAAATTTGTAACCGGCAAAAAACCGTGAAAAATCTGCTGCTGCATCCCACGCCGATCGGAACGGTCGGAATCGTCGAGAACGGTCGGGCCATCACCGACATTCTCTTCGAAGAACAACTCCCCGGGCATGCCGTCCGGCATACGACCCTCTTGCTCGAGCGGGCGGCGAAACAGTTGGATGAATATTTCGCCGGAAAACGCACCTCTTTCGATCTGCCGCTTGAACCGGAGGGAACCCCTTATCGGAAGAAAGTTTGGCAGGTCCTCACGGAAATTCCTTATGGACAAACCATGACTTACGGCGAAATCGCCCGTCGGACAGGTAATCCGCAGGCTTCGCGGGCCGTAGGCGGTGCCAACCATCACAATCCGATTCCGATCGTCATTCCCTGCCATCGGGTCATCGGTGCGGGCGGCAAGCTGACCGGTTACGCCGGCGGTCTGCCGCGCAAAGAGTTCCTGCTCGCCCTCGAAAGGAACAGGCTGCCGAAATAAAAAACGAAGGCCGGAGTGAAAACTCCGGCCTTTTTCGCAGGCTCTGCTCCGCATCACGCAGGCTCGAACATATCTTTGCCTACGCCGCAAAGCGGGCAGCTCCAATCGTCGGGCAGATCTTCGAAAGCGGTGCCGGGAGCGATGCCGCTGTCCGGATCACCGACCGCAGGGTCATAGATGTAGTCACAAACTGTGCAACGATACTTTTTCATAGTCCGAAAATATTTAGATTAAGTGAAACTGTATTTTTACAAATATAATACCTCTTCCGGGATTCCTCGTGTTTTTCCCCGAAAATTTACGATAATTCTGTATATACCGGATAAAATCGCTCCGTAGGCATCGAAGCCGGGTACTACGCCGCAGCTGTCGGGCCGAACAATCCTCCGCAGGAGGCAAGACAGCTCCGAAAGGAAGACGACAAAAAACGCCGCCGCAATCTATGTGCGACGGCGTAATATTCGTTCTTTCCACCCGGGCAGAAGAAGCCCGGTTCGAACGGAAGTCTTTATTTGATGCGCTCGTAATATTCGCGGGTACGCGTATCGACGCGGATCTTGTCGCCGGTATTGATGAACAGGGGAACCTTGATCGTCGCACCCGTATTCACCGTTGCGGGTTTGAGCGAGTTGGTCGAGGCGGTATCGCCTTTGATGCCCGGTTCGGTATAGGTCACTTCCATATCGACGATCGGGGGCAGCTCGGCGGAAAGAACGCTCTCCTTCTCGGTGTGGAACATCACCTCGACGATCTGACCGTCGGCCATCAGGTCGTAATTGTCGATCAGGTTCTTGTCGATGTTGATCTCCTCGAAAGTTTCCGTATGCATGAAGTGCGCACCCAGATCGTCTTCGTAGGTGAACTGATAGGGACGGCGCTCCACACGCACCGGCTCGATCTTCGCACCGGCGGAGAAGGTATTCTCCAGCACGCGGCCGTTTTCCAGGTTTTTGAGTTTGGTACGCACGAAAGCGGGGCCCTTGCCCGGTTTCACGTGCTGAAAATCTACGATCTGGAAGGTCTTGCCGTCCAATTCGATGCACATGCCGATCTTGATGTCTGCTGTAGTTGCCATAGGAATATTTTTATTTACGATTTTTCGCGGAGGCAAAGTTACGAAAAATCTGCGTAAATCGGGCAACGTCGGCTTATTTTTCCGAATCCGAATCGTTTCGTCCCGCCGATCGTCCCTCGCCGGTCCATCGGTAGCGCGGTCCGGAAATACCTAAAAGAGCCGTGACCCGCTCGGCCACCGACCGGCACAACTCCTCTACGGACGAGGGGCGGGCGTAAAATCCGGGGGAAGCGGGCAACACGACGGCGCCGGCTTCGGTAAGAGCGGTCATGTTGCGCAGGTGAATCAGCGAGAGGGGCGTTTCTCGCACGACCAGCACCAGGCGGCGGCGCTCCTTGAGCATCACGTCCGCAGCCCGTTCGATCAAGCTTTGCGAAACGCCGCAGGCGATGCGTCCCAGGGTTCCGACCGAACAAGGAACGACCGCCATCGCGTCGTAATCGGCCGAACCGCTGGCCGGAGGAGCGAACAAATCGTCGTTGTCGAAAATGCGGATGCGAGGATCTTCTGGCATAGTAACTCCTTCGAAATCAGCCACTTCACTGGCATGAGTGCTGTAAACGAGCGCGATTTCGGAAACCTCTTCGGCCCGGAGCAGTTGCTCGAGGCAAAGGCGGGCATACAGAGCGCCGCTGGCGGCTGTGACGGCGACGACGATTTTCATAGAGTTACAATTCGATGGTTTTGCATTTGAGCCCCAACTTCCGGATCTTGTCCAACGTGCGGGGCAAGGCATAACGCATGTTCCGGAACGATTTTTCGCTGTCGTGGAAAACCACGATAGCTCCCGGTTCGAGGTGTTTGGTTACGTTCTTCAGGCATTTGCGGGGCGAGAGCGACCGGCTGTAATCGCGCGAAAGCACGTCCCACATCACCAGCTTGTAGCGCTGCGACAACGCCCGGGCCTGCGCCGGCGTGATCCGGGCGTAGGGTGGTCGGAACAGTTCGCTGTGAATCAAATCGTTGGCGAAATCGACATCCTCGATGTAGCGTTCCAGGCTCATCCCCCAGCCTTTCTGGTGGGAGTAGGTATGGTTACCGACCTTGTGGCCCGCGTCCACGATGCGGCGGAAAAGATCGGGATAAGCCTCCACGTTTTTGCCCAGAACGAAAAACGTCGCCTTGGCGTCGTACTTCTCCAGCATCGCCAGAATCCACTCCGTGATGCCCGGTGTGGGGCCGTCGTCGAAGGTCAGGAAAACCCCCTCCGGGTCGTCGATCTCCCAGATCAGGTCGGGCAGCAGGCGTCGGATGATTTTGGGCGGTTTGAGTCTCATAAGCACGGCGTTGCTTCGCAAAAGTAATGAAAAGATGGGTACGTTACCAGAATTTATCGCTATATTTGTGAAAACTAACCTACCGAGCCAGTCATGAAACGAATTATCCTCCTGGCCGTGCTGACGGCATCGCTGCTCGGCGGCGGCTGCAAGGCGTTCCGCACGCTGACGGACCAGAAAAAACCCGCATCCCAGGGGAAGCCCTACGAGTTGATCGTGGTCTGCAACCAACGCCTCTGGGATGGCGAGCTGGGCGATACGCTCCGTTCCGTGCTGCGCACCCCGGTGCCCTATCTCAGCCAGGCGGAGCCGCATTTCGACCTCTATCGCGTCAGCGAGCAGGGTTTCACCCGGATGGTCGTCCAGCACCGCAACATCCTCAAAGTGGTGGTCGATCCCGCCGCCCAGAAGTCCGCCGTCGCCGTGCAGTACGACCCTGTCTCTTATACACATCTGACGCTGCCGACGACTAGTCGAGTGGAGATCT
>ENA-OZKX01000899-OZKX01000899.1-human-gut-metagenome-genome-assembly--contig:-NODE-899-length-13207-cov-8.184155_pt1 | contig 13207 bp, 9 predicted proteins | sample MGYA00244831_ERZ653774 | MGnify/ENA primary metagenome ERZ653774 (study PRJEB26926, sample SAMN06165314) | human gut metagenome | biome: ENVO:00009003; feature: ENVO:2100002; material: ENVO:00002003...
GGGAGGGGGCGGGGCATGCCCCGCCTCTTACACCACATCTCTGCGCGCTACCCCCCTCAGAGACGAAAAAGCAAAATACAGCCCCCGTTTTAGCGTCGTCAGAGCCAAAACGGGGGCCGTTCCATGCTTCGGTCAACTGATAAAGACCTTTACCTTGCTGAATACTCTCAATTTTGCACGGCGCAGGCGGGGGTACCTTTGCCCACGGCAGGATATGGAAGCCAATCGCCAACTTGCTGGCAAGCTCGTGCCGGCAGCCCCGGCCTTTCCTTTGCCTAGCGCGACCCTCGCGGAGCGCGTGAGCGATAGGGAAAGGAAAGGCCGGGGCGAACAGCCCACGGTACAGTCGGTGTTCGCGCTACGGCAGGATATGGAAACCGAGCGCCGCGATATCCTTGGCAAAACCGCGCACGGTATCGAGCGAGACCTCGTACGGGTCGCGACCAATGTTCTTGCGCTTGGCCAGGATGCTGTTGGGCACCGTAATGATCTGGCAACCGCAGGCCTCGGCCTGGTAAATGTTGATGAGCTCGCGCGTGGACGCCCACAGGACCTCGCAGTTGGGCTTTGCGGCGGCCTTCTTGACCGACTCCGTCATAAACGGAATGGGGTCGACGCCGGTATCGGCGATGCGGCCGGCAAAGAGCGAGATGATGGACGGCGTCTCGGCGTCGACGGCCTCGACCATCTCATCAACCTGCGTAGGCGTAAAGATGGTGGTGACGTTGACCTTGATGCCGTCGGCCGAAAGCTTGCGCACCAGCTCGGCGGTGGACTCGCCCTTGGTGGTCACGCACGGAATCTTGACGTAGACGTTCTCGGCCCAGGTAGCGATCTCGCGCGCCTCGACCTCCATGGTCTCGACGTCGTCGGCAAAGACCTCAAACGAGACGGACACATCGGTGATGTGGGCCAGGACCTCCTTGGCAAACGCGCGGTAATCCGTCACGCCGCCCTTCTTCATAAGGGACGGGTTGGTCGTGAAACCCTGAACGTTGCCGTTCTCGTACATGTCGAGCATGCCCTCGAGGTTTGCACCGTCAGCGAACACCTTGATTGCCATCTGCCTGATTCCTTTCGCTTGCACATGGGCGTTAAACTGCTAAACACTTTACCTACGTTTATCAAGGCGTGAGCTGCGGTTTTTTATCTTCTCGGCGAACGGTATAAACACCTCAGTGTTTGGATTGATAAATCGATTGAGCATGCAAAAGCAAAGAGTCGCAGTTTGAGCAAACGTCAGAACGTGGGATTCATTAGATGAGGCCGAAATGCTGCATCGCTGTGACGGTGCCGTCGTGTGCGACATCATCAGTCACGTAGTCGGCGACTGCCTTGACCTCGGGCATGGCGTTACCCATGGCAACGGCCGTCTCGACGGCGGCGAGCATACCCAGGTCGTTGCCCGAATCGCCAAAGCCAAAGGTGCGCGCATTTCCCTCGCGGCCCAGATACGCCAGTGCTCGCGCCACGCCCACGCCCTTGTCAATGCCCTTGGGGCTCAGCTCGCGATTTTGACCACCGGTGTTGCACAGCTCAAACTCGCGATCGATAAAGCCGTCATCGCCGGCTACGCGAGCCAAACTGGGCACACTGAGGCATACCTTGCCCACGCGCAGACTGCCGTCGACGCGCATCTCCTCGGCGCTGTGCACCACAGAAGTGCCGATCAGAGACGACTGCTCAACGCCCACAGGCTCCAGCGCAAAGGTCGCAGCATTGGACTCGAAAAAAACCTCGATGCCGGCATCCACAACGCGACGCGCGAGCTCCGCGATAACGTCTTCGTCAAAGCAGTCCTCGTGTACCACACGGCCCTCGACCTCGAGCGTGGCACCCGCCATGGCAACGATGCCCGCGGGGTCGAGCGCACGCAGGCTATCGGCGATAAGCCACAGGGGGCGGCCCGTGCAGATAAATGCCTTGTGCCCCGCATCACGCAGTGCATGAAACGCCTCAACCACCGTCTGCGAGGGGCGAACCGCCGAAAAGTCCTTATCGGTCATATCGTCGGGATCGAACGACGTCAGCGTGCCGTCCACGTCAAAAAAGAGCACAGCGGAATCGGGGCACGCATCAATCATATGGGTTCCTTTCGAGGATAAGGGCAAACGGAGCATCCATCATATAATGGAGCGACGCAACCAGAGAGGTCACCCATGGAATTTTACGCAAGCTGCCCCGAGGGCTTTGAGTCCGCACTCGCCGATGAGCTTAAACGCCTCGGGCTTTCGCATGTCCGCCGCCTGAAGGGCCGCGCCACGTTTGAGGGCGAGCTTGAAGAAGGCTACCGCGCCTGTCTGTGGTCACGCTTGGCGAGCCGCGTGTTTGTGGTGCTTGGGCGCTTTGAGGCGCAGGATGCCGACGAGCTGTACGACGGCGTTTACGACATCGCTTGGGAGACCATCATCCGCCCCGGCGCCACCATCGCCATTACCGCCCGCGGCGTGACCGAGCAGCTGCGCAACACGCACTTCTCTGCCCTGCGCGCCAAAGACGCGCTGTGCGACCGCCTGGCCGAGACCACGGGCCGTCGCGCCGATGTCGATGCCGCCGACCCCGACGTTCACCTGCTGCTTTCGCTGCGTCAGCGCCGCGCGAGCATAAGCCTGGACCTTTCGGGCGACCCGCTGTTCAAACGCCTGCCGCCTGCCGCGACCCGCGCCGGCGAGGGCACGCACGTGCTGCGCCCCGACTACGCCGCGCTGGTGCTGGCGCAGGTTGGCTGGACCGCGCTGTGCGAGCGCGAGCTGACGGCCGACGATTACGAGAACGAGGCCCTACCCACGCTGATCGACGCCTCGTGTGCCGGCGGCGGCCTGCTGTTGGAGGCCGTGAACATTCTGACCGACCGCGCCCCGGGCGCTGTGCGCGAGCGCTGGGGCTTTGAGGGCTGGCAGCTGCACGACGCCGCCCTGTGGGAGCAGCTGCTTGCCGAGGCGCGCGAGCGCGAGGCGGCAGCGCGCGAGCGCCAGGCGCGCATCGTGGCCGCAGACATCGACCCCGCCGCCCGCAAGACTGCCGAGCGCATGGTCAAGTGCGCCGGCTACAAGCGTTTTGTCGACTTTTGTGCCGCCAAGCCCGCCACCGTGCTGGACCATGCGGGCGCCGTCGCCGGTGCCGCCGTGGTCGCGGACACCACCGAGACGCCGCTTTCGCTCATGCACGACGCCATGACGCTGGTCGGCGAGCTGCGCCGCGCGCCCGAGCTCGCTTCGGCACCGGTCGCCGCGCTCACCCGCGATGGCCTTATGGCCCGCGCGCTGCACGCCGAGCCCGCGCGCTCCATCGCCGTCATGCCCAACAACGAAGAGGCGACCGTCGAAGTCTGGCCTTCGCTCGACCACGCCGCCGCAGCGTTTGAGGCTGCGACCAGCGCAAACGCCGAGGGCGAGACCGCGGACGCCGACGACGTCATCAGCGACGAAGCCGCCGACACCTTCATGCCCGAACCTACCGCCACGCTCGACCTGGGTGACGGCAAGCCGCTGCCCGTGCTCATCCCCGAGTCCGAGCAGTTCGCCAACCGTCTGCGCAAGAACGCTCGCCTGCGTCGCAAGTGGGCAAAGCGCGAGGGCGTGAGCTGCTACCGCGTCTACGATGCCGACCTGCCCGATTACTCTGCCGCCATCGATCTGTACGAGGGTTGCCCGCAGACGCCGGGCCGCTGGCTCGTCATTGCCGAATACGCCGCGCCCAAGACCATCGACCCCGCACTGGCCCAGGCCCGTATGCTCGATATTCTGGCCATCGCGCCGCGTATCCTGGATGTTCCGGCCGAGCACGTGCACGCCAAGGCCCGCATGCGTTCGCGCGGCGGCTCGCAGTACGGCAAGCAGGGCGCCGGCAAGGGTGGATCGGGCGAGCGTGCCAACATCGCGCGCCGTCGCCTGCCGCTCATCGAAGAGGGCGGCCTCACCTTTGCCGTCAACTTTGACGACTACCTGGACGTCGGCATCTTCTTGGACCACCGCGTCACCCGCAACCTGGTGCGCGAGCACGCCAAGCAGGCGCGCCGTTTCCTCAACCTGTTCGCCTACACCGGCACTGCCACCTGCTACGCAGCCGACGGCGACGTCGAGGAGACCGTGACGGTCGACCTCTCGAACACCTACCTGGACTGGGCCGAGCGCAACATGCGCCAGAACGGCTTTGTGGGACCGCAGCATCATTTTGTGCGCGACGACGTGCTCGCCTGGATTCGTGACCAGCGCCAGACGCGCAACCGCTGGGACCTGATCTTTGTCGACCCGCCCACGTTTTCGAACTCGTCCAAGATGGGCCGTCGCACCTGGGATGTCCAGCGCGATCACGTTGAGCTGTTGGCCGGCGTGTCGCGCCTACTCACGCAGGGCGGCCATGCCATCTTTAGCTGTAACCTGCGTGGCTTCCGTCCCGAGACGCGCAAGCTCGCGCGTGCGGGCGTGGTGCTGCAGGACATTACGGCGCAGACCATCCCCGAGGACTTCGCGCGCAACCAGAAGGTGCACCACTGCTATATCGTGCGCCGCCTGCCCATCGAGGACGCCATGGCCGAGGTCGGCTTTAGTGCCGAGGAGATTGCCGAGCGCGTCGAGGAGCTGCGCAGCCCCGAGACCCGCAAGCCCCGCGCGGCAGCGCCCCGTTCGATGCCCACCGGCGACGACAGGCCGCACGCCACCGGCAAACCCTCCCCCGCCGGCAAACCAAAAAAGAAGAAGTTCTACGCCAGCAAACCAAAGGGCAAATAACAAAGTTGCGGTGGAATACGGACTGTTTTGCCTGGAATTAGGCAGATTTAGACCGTATTTCACCGCAACTCAAATTGGGATGGTGGTTGGCTATCTAGCCTTGGGTGACCAGGCGATAGCCGATACCCACGTGCGTCTGGATATAGCGCGGGTGCGCGGGGTCGGACTCAATCTTCTTGCGCAGCGTGCCCATAAAGACGCGCAGGCTCGCCAGGTCGCTCTTAGTTGCCGTGCCCCAAATCTCGTGCAGGATAAACTGGTGCGTCAGCACCTTGTCGGCGTTGTGTGCCAACAGGCACAGGAGCTTATACTCGATCGGCGTCAGATGCAGTTCCTCGCCATCCATCGTGGCGATGCCGGCATCAAAATCGATATGCAGCTCACCGGTATCGAACGAGCCCTCGGAGGCAACACCGCCCGTTTGCGCATACGAAAGACGCCTGAGCGTGGTGCGGATACGCGCGAGCAGCTCCTCGACCGAAAACGGCTTGGTCAGATAGTCATCGGCACCGGCATCGAGCGCGCGGATCTTGTCTGCATCCTCGCTGCGCGCCGAGACCACGATGATCGGCATGCCCGACCACGTGCGCACCGACTCGACCACCTTGACGCCGTCCATATCGGGCAAGCCCAGATCGAGCAGCACAATGCTCGGCGCCTGCGACGAGGCGGCGGCGATGGCGGCATGGGCGGTCTCCACGGCCATATGACGCAAGCCGTGCGCCTCGAGCGCGGCAACAATAAGGTTGCGGACGGCGGGATCGTCCTCAACGACCAAGATGAGCGGTTTTACGGCAGAGTTCGGCACAGCGCTACTCCTTATCAAACGAAACGTCGGCGACGGGAAGCTCAATCGTAAAGACCGAGCCGTGCGGGTCCGCCGCGGCAACCTCTATGCTACCGCCATGCGCCAGCGCAATGGAGCGGCAGAGCGAAAGACCCAGGCCCACGCTGCGATGGCTGTCGGCAAGACCGTGGTTGGCGGTGTAGAACGACTCAAAGATTCGCTCGCGGTCCTCGGGCGCAATGCCCGGACCATCATCGGCCACCGAGCACGCCACGCGTCCATCGTCGACGCTAATCGAAATCATGATATGCGAGCCCGCGGGCGTATAGGTGATGGCGTTGTTCACCAGATTGACCACCAGCTGCACCATCAGGCGCGCATCGACGTTGACGAGCGCCGGCTCATCGCACGCCACCACCTTAAGGTCGTGCTCGCGCACGGCAGGGTTCACGTGGCGCAGCGCCTCCTCCACGATATCGTCCATGAGCTCGAGCGTGGTCGACAGGCGCATACCGCCGCCCTCGAGCTTGGTGATGGCGAGCAGGTTCTCGACGGTGGCGTTGAGCCATTGCGCATCCGAGCGAATGGACAAGAGCAGGCCGCGGCGCGTTTGGGCGTCGAGCACGGCGGTGCCGGTCGAGCCCTGGTCGAGCAGCACATCGGCATTACCCGAAATACTGGTGAGCGGCGTGCGCAGGTCGTGCGAGATGGAGCGCAGCAGGTTGGCGCGCAGCTGCTCATTTTTGGCAAGCACCGCCGCCTCCTCGCGGGCCTCCATGGCGCGGGCGCGATCGAGCGCCAGCTCGCCTTCGCTCACGATAGCATCGGCAAGTGTCCGCTCCTCGTGCGTCAGCACGTCGGGCTCGGCAACGATAGCCAGCACGCCCACCACCGAGGCGGGGTCGCCCGAGCGCGCGAAGCCGTCGCCTGTGCGAACCGTCAGGTAGATGCCATAAAACGCCGAGCCGCCGAACGTAGCATCGAGCGGCGTTCCCACATAGGCGGACGCCGAGAGCCGCGGTGGCATCTGCGGCGCCAGCTCGTGCACCGGCGCGGCATCGCCCACGGCCGTGTATGTCGCACGCGGCAGCAGGTCATCGCCCTCGGCGTCGGCGCTGTACCACACGACCGGACAGCCCGAAAGACGCGCCAGCTGCGTGGCCATGGCGTGAACGATCTGCTGCTCGTCGGCGCAGCGCTGCAACATGCGATTGGTCTCGAGCACCATATGCGTGCGGCGGTCGCTGGCGGCAGCCTGTGCCAAGGCGCGGCGCAGGGCCAACGCAATCGAGCTCGACACAAGCGAGACCACGAACATGATGAAGAACATGCCGGGATAGCCGCGGTCGATAAGCGACAGCGAGTAGCGCGGGTCGACAAACAAGAAGTTGTAGAGCGCCACGGCGGCAGCCGAGCTCAGCAAGCAATACAGGCGACTCCAGGTAAAGAATGCGCACAGCTGAACGGCGAACACATAGACGATCATGATGCTCGGCGCGAGACCCGGATGGTCGAGCAGCGCGCCCACAATCGTCGCCGCGACCAGCAGCCCCACCGACACGCAGATATCGTACAGGGGGCCGCGACGCGTCATCGTAGTGCGCCGCCACCAAAAGTTCTCGGCAATATCACCGTCCGCACGGACGTCCATCAGCGCCCCGCCCCTCTCTCAAAAACAAAAACCACCACAAAGGGACCTTTGTGGTGGTTTCCCTTGTGGTGGTTCCAAGTGTATAGCCTTTGCAACCTGCGGTCGCTAGACAAACAGCACGTGCGCGAGCAGGGCACACACGCACACCGCTCCAAATACTAGTGCCACAATCGAGATCACGCGGTCGGCCATATCCATGTTGGCACGGTTCGTCAAAAACCGATCTTCGGCGGCGTCGGCGCGTGCCTCACGTACCAGCTCGGCAACCACCTCGCGGCCATCAAGCATCTTTACATCCATGTTTGCCTCCCCGGTCTCAATCTTGTCCATCGAAAACCAACTCCGTGCAACCCGTCGGCGCCTACGGCCGCTCGTTGGGGGCCAGGCGCTGCATCTTGTTCACGGCCTTGAACTTGGTGAACAGCGGCACGTACTCAAAGCTCACGTTGGAGTTCTCCAGGCCGTACCAGCGTGCAGGCGTGCCGGCGGCGCGGCGGATGATGTACTTGAGCGTGATGGCCGTACGCTCGCTCGGCTCCACATCGCTTTCGGGCGCCAGAAGCTTACGGATCAGGACGAACTTGAACGTACCGATGTTACCCGGATCCTTGTAGACCGAGTAGTCATGCGTCTGCGCAGGCAGTTCGCCGGTGGCAGCCAGGTCCTGAACGACCTGACGCAGGTAGGCATTGACGCGCTGGTTGATCTTGTAGCCCAGGTACAGATGCACGCGGAACACGTAGTCGGTGCCGAACGTCTCGACCGAATAGGCAAAGGTATGCGGCTCGTCCATGGTCTCGACATTCACGAACCACCAAGCGCGAGCGCGCTTGGGATGCTTGTCCAAAATCGAGTAGACGATGTCGCGGTCGATGTAGTCGGTATGGGTGTCCTTGGTCAGGTACACGACGTTGTCGCTCATGCGCTCGTAACGGTCGTCGTCGCGCAGGCGCTTGAGCTGCGGCAGGTAGCTACGCAGCGGCAGCAGTGTAAACTGGCGCTGCTCGACCGCCGTGCCGTTGTACCAGCACACCATAATGCCCATGATGAGTGCAGCCATGAGGATGGTGAAGTAGCCGCCGTGGAAGAACTTGGTGAGCGAGCTCACGAAGAAGAAGCCTTCGAGCAAAAGGAAGAAGGCCGCGAAGATCCACGGAGCAACCTTGAGCTTGCGCTCCTCGTGCAGGTAGAAGAAGAGCAGCAGCGTGGTGCACATCATAGTCAGCGTAATGGCAAGGCCGTAGGCGGCTTCCATATGCGCCGAGTTCTGGAACAGCAGCACCACGATGACGCAGCCGACAAGCATGACGTTGTTGACCATGGGGATGTAGAGCTGGCCCTTGGTCTCGGCAGGGTAGAAGACCTGCATGTGCGGCATGAGGTCCAGACGGCTGGCCTCGGACACCAGCGAGAATGCGCCGGTGATAAGCGCCTGCGAGGCAATGATGGCCGCGACGGTGGAAAGGCCGACGGCAAACGGGCGCAGGCCCGGGGCGAGCATCTGGTAGAACGGGTTGAGATCGGCAATGCCCATGAGCTCGGGGTTGGCAGCGTTGTTCATAAGCCAAGCGCCCTGGCCCATATAGGACAGCAGCAGGCAGCACTTAACGAACGGCCAGGTAGCGTAGATATTGCCGCGGCCGACGTGGCCCATGTCGGAGTAGAGCGCCTCGGCACCGGTGGTGGCGAGGAAGCAGCTGCCCAGAATCATGATGCCCGCGTGGTTGTTGGGGCTCAACAAAAAAGCGATGCCGCGCAGCGGGTTGAGGCACAGCAGCACGGCGGGGTGCTGTAAGACAAAGAACAGACCCGTGCCGCCCAAGAACAGGAACCACAGCGTCATGATGGGGCCAAAGGCGTGACCGATCTTGGCCGTACCGATGCGCTGTACCAAGAAGAGCACGATGATGATGGCGAGCGTAATGGCGACGACGCGGCCCTGGTCATCGCCCAGCACGGCATGAACCGCCGGGATAGTGCGCAGGCCCTCGATGGCCGTGGTAACGGTAACGGCCGGCGTCAGGATGCCGTCGGCGAGCAACGCGGCGCCACCCAGCATGGCGGGGATGATAAGCCACTTGCCGCAACGCTTGACCAGGCTGTACAGGGCAAAGATGCCGCCCTCGCCATGGTTATCGGCGCGCAGCGAGATGAGCACATACTTGATGGTGGTCAGCAGCGTGACCGTCCACACGACAAGGGAGAGCGCGCCGAGCACGAACTCCTCCGTGACGCTTCCGATGCCGCCGTTGCCGGCAACGAGCGCCTTGGTTACATACATAGGGCTGGTGCCGATATCGCCATACACCACGCCCAGCGTGACGAGCATCGCCGAGATGCTCACAGGAATCGCAGCGTGCGAAGCTGCCTCCTTGGCCTTTTGATTCATAAGCCGGTTTCCTCCCAACTTTAACGTTCGAGGGGATTATAGGTAATCGGCCCATGTTTGGATGGCTCTGTTTTCCCAGCTAGATAAACATTTATGCGGCCTTTAGGCCACCGCGGCGATATGGAATGTGACAAAGGGACTGCCCCCTTTGTCACATCCGTCATTTTCCGAGCCAGTTTTTGAACCACCACTCCATGGAGCGGCTCATCTCGGCCATAAAGGGGCTCGTGTGCTTGCGGGTGTAGATATCGACGACGCGCTCGCCCACCTCGCGGGCATGCGGGCGAAACATCGCGTCCATCTCGGCCACCTGCGCGTCCATGGTCGCGGTATCGGCGCGGCGGTAGTGCTCCTCGTGCACCAGGTTCACCACGGGATGCGCGATCGCCGGACGCTCCTTGCGGGGCGTGCCGATGATGAGCATCGACAGCGGCATGGTATAGGCAGGCAAGTCCAGCAGTGCGGCAACTTCCTCGGCATTCTCGACGATATCACCGATGTAGCAGCTCCCCAGCCCCAGGGCCTCGGCGGCAACCACGGCGTTTTGCGCAGCGATCACGGCGTCCTGGGCCGCGATGGCAAAGTCGCCCAAACCCGGCGCGCGGCGGGGCGCCTTGCCCGTGCGCTCGACAAAATCGGGCACAAAGCAGCCCACGTGCTCAAACAGATCGATCCACTTGGCATAATCGACCACAAATATAAGTGCCCAGGGCGCCTTGGCGATCATGGGCTGGTGATCGCACAGGTCGGCCAGACGGTCCAGCGTAGCCTGCTCGCGAATGCTCACGATGGAATACATCATCATGGCGCCCGCCGACGGCGCGCGACTCGCCGCATGCAAGATCGCCGCCCGCTGCTCGTCGGTCACCGCTACGGGACGGTCGTCGTCACCACGCGCGAAGGCACGCGTAGACGAGCGATGCTCCAAGATGTCCAGCACCGCATTGCCCGTGGTCTCGACCGGATAGCCGCATGTATCGACCGCCGCTCCATCGCCGCCCATGTCCGCCTTGCAAACCTGCTCGTTCATCGCCTCATCCTCGCTAATTCTTTAAGAAGCCTTTACGTTTCCGTGTAATTCCCGTCCATTATCGCGCAGGTCGCCACCACATTGCGCCACACCGCCACACGTGCGCGTTAATATGGCTGGTTGTTGTGCGCAGACACCAATTGCAGCGCATATCTTGGTAACAATCGGGTAAACCCCCGCTTTCGTAGGTTTTAGTTTGTGAGGAGTCTCAGCATGTTCGCTGCCGCCATCTCGCTCGTCGGTCTTGCGGCGACCGTCTACCTTGTCTTGCGCGAGGCCAAGGCCATTCGCGCTCAGTCGGGCACCGTTGCCAAAAGCGCTCTTGGGTGGAGCGTCGCCTTCGGCCTGTTCCAGCTCTTTTTGACCATTTGGGGTGCCATTGGCCTCGTCGCCCAAAACGAGCCGCTCGCCTTTGTGATGCTCATCCTGACCAACGCCATCCTCACCGGATGCGCTTGGGCCAGCATCGCCCGCGACCGCATCGCCCCGCGCGTCTTTGCGTTCGCCGAGCCCGACGCCCCCGCCCCCACCGGCAAGCTCGCCCGCCTGCGCGGCGCCTTTGTGGGCAAACCGCTCGTCGCCGCCGTCCTGTGCCTGCTGCTCGCCGGCGTCTTTGCGCTGCTGGGCATGGAGGTCTCGTCCAACCACGACTTTACCTGGGTCTACCCCCTGTGCATCCTGCTCGAGTGGGCCATCATCACCGCACTCATGGCTGGCTTGTTCTTCCTATTCCAGCGCCACGGCGCAGCTCCCGCGGTCCTGGCCTTTGCCCTCTTTGTCCTGGGCATTGCCGAGTTCTTTGTCATCACGTTTAAATCCATGCCCATCCAGCCGGGCGACCTTTCGGCCATCTCCACCGCCGCCGCAGTCGCCGGCACCGGCTACACCTTCTCGATCTCGCTGTTCTGCGTGCTATCCATGGGCTTTACCGCCATCGCCATGCTGCTGTGCGAGTACGCCGGCCTGGTCGCGCCGCACCGTCAGAAGGGCGCCGCCAACGCCAAGCGCATGTTGCTCACCAACCTGCTCGTGGCGGTGCTGTGCCTGGGCGGCGTGACCGCGCATGTCACGCTCATCGACTACTACAACACCCTCGGCATCACCGTCTACACCTGGCGTCCGCTCGAGAGCTACTGGCGCGAGGGCTATCTGCCTGCCTTTATTAGCGCGGCACAGTCCATCAAGCCGCCCAAACCCGCCGACTATTCTGTCGATGACGCCAAGGCCACGCTCAAAAAGTACGCCAAGGCCTACGACAAATCCGACGCGGCCAAGAGCGACGAGCGCGCCGCCGCAAAGGAGCAGTTCGACAGCGAGAAGCCCACGGTCATCGCTATCATGAACGAGACGTTCTCGGATTTGTCGATCTACCAGAACATGCGCGCCGGCTACGAAGGTCCGCAGTACTTTAAGAACCTGTCCAACTGCCTCAGCCGCGGAAAGCTCTACGTGAGCGCCTACGGCGGCGGCACGGCCAATACCGAGTTTGAGTTTATGACCGGCAACTCCATGGCCAACCTGGGCTCGGGCGTGTACCCCTACACCATCTACAACATGGAAACGACCGGGAATCTGGCAGAGCAGTTCAAATCGCTCGGCTATTCCACCACGGCCATGCACCCCAACCACGCGACCAACTGGAACCGCGAGAACGTCTACAAGGACTTTGGCTTTGACCAGTTCCTGTCCATCAACGATTTCCAAGGCGCCGATACCCTGCGCGGCATGGTGACCGACCAGGCAACCTACGACAAGATCCTTGAGCTGCTCGACCAGAACGCCGATCCGCAGTTTATCTTCGATGTGACCATGCAGAACCACTCGGGCTACGACACGGGCCTGCTGCCGGTCGACAAGCAGATGCACCTGAACATCGACACGACCGATCTGGACGCTAAGACCGTCGAGGACGGTACGCTCTCCGATGTCGACGAGTATGTCTCGTGCATTGAGCAGTCCGACCAGGCGCTGCGTTACTTCCTCAACGCCCTGAGCAAGCTCGACCGCAAGGTTGTCGTGGTGTTCTGGGGCGACCACCAGCCGTTCTTCCCGTCCAAGTTCAATGACAAATGGTTTACCGACGAGGACGACGCCACCCACCAGGAGCGCTTGTGGCAGACCGACTACATCATTTGGGCTAACTACGACGTTGCCGGCTGCAACCAGACGAGTGAGGTCGACGACCTGTCCACCAACTACCTGTCCACCCAGCTTATGCAGCTGATCGGCGCACCCCTCTCCGACTACCAGAAGGCGCACATGACGCTGCGCGAGTCGCTGCCCGCTATCAACTCCGTGGGCTACGAGGACGCCAGCCTGCGCTGGGCGCTTTCCTCCAACGTCACCGGCGACGACGCCGCTGCCGCAGCCGCCACCAAGGCGCGCGAGGATTACGCAAAGATGCAGTACTACGAGATGTTCCGCGACGGCAAGAACGTGTACACCGAGCACTTCCAGACCGAGGCCAACGAAACCGACCCCAACCTGGCACCGGGCACGACCAAGATCAAGTAGCGGGTCGCTCATAACTGGTTCGTCTGCCCGGCGGCGCGGAACGTAAGGTTCCCTGCTCGGACAGTCCTGCTCGCACGGAGAGCACATTAAGTGCTCTCCGGCTCGT
>ENA-OZKX01000903-OZKX01000903.1-human-gut-metagenome-genome-assembly--contig:-NODE-903-length-13191-cov-7.944580_pt1 | contig 13191 bp, 15 predicted proteins | sample MGYA00244831_ERZ653774 | MGnify/ENA primary metagenome ERZ653774 (study PRJEB26926, sample SAMN06165314) | human gut metagenome | biome: ENVO:00009003; feature: ENVO:2100002; material: ENVO:00002003...
TCGGAGATGTGTATAAGAGACAGGCCGTATGCCGCAACCTGTGCCTGATGCGTCTGCGGCGAGGGGAGCGCTATGCCGCGCTCAGCGAGGAGGAATGGGACGCCATTCCCGCGCAGGAGTGCGGACTGGACACTGATGAGCGCGCGCTGCTGCAAGGCGCATTGGCAAGCCTCGCTGACGAGGAGCGGCGCATTGTGCTGCTTCACGCGGTCACGGGCATGAAGCACCGGGAGATCGCGGCGCTGCTGGAGCTGCCGCTTCCCACCGTCCTGTCGAAATATCACAGAGCATTGAAAAAGATGCGAATTATTCTGGAAGGAGATGACGCCCGATGACCAATGAAAAAATGGAGCAGCGACTGGCTGCGGCGCTTGAAAAGACCGCGCCGGACGATGTGAGCGGCGTTCTCTCCCGCTGTGAAGCGCGGAAAGGAACGGTAATCAACATGAAAACAAAGAAAACGACAAAGAGAAGATGGACATCGCTCATTGCTGCCTGCCTTGCGGTAATGCTGCTCGGCGGCGGGGGACTCTTCTACCAGCGGGCGAACGCGGTGGCGTCCGTAGTGTCGCTCGATGTGAACCCGAGCATTGAGCTGAAAGTGAATCGGAGCGAAAAGGTGCTCGCCTGCACGGCGCTCAACGAGGACGCAAAAGCCATCCTTGCGGATATGAGCAATGGCGCCGACCTCAAGGGTGCGAAGCTCGACGTGGCGGTGAATGCCATCGTGGGGAGCCTCGTGCGCAACGGCTATCTCGACAGCATTTCCTCCGCCATCATGATCTCAGTGGAGGACAAGGACGCAGCCCGTGCGGAAAAGCTCCAGCGCGAGCTGACAAGCGCCGTGGACGGCGTGCTGCAGACGAGCGAAGCAAAGGCCGCCGTTCTGACGCAGACGCTGACGCAGGACGCGGCGCGGGAGCAGCAGGCGCGGGAAAACAATATTTCCACCGGCAAGGCGGCGCTGGTGAACCGCGTCCTCGCGCTCAACCCTTCGCTCAAGTTTGACGCGCTGGCAAAGCTCTCGGTCGAGGAACTCAAGGACCTTGCCGAAGCGGGCGCGCCCGCCATGCCCATCGGCAAGGATGCCGCCGCCTACGCCGCGGAGCAGTATGCCGGGACAACGGCGCTCGACTCCGTCACGGCGGAGGTCGACTCCGAGCTTGACGAATCCCCCGCGCACTACGAGGTGGAGCTGCACACGGCGTGGGGCGAGTTTGAGTATCTGGTGGACGCCTACACGGGGAAGGTGCTCAGCGGGCAGAAGGACCTGCCGGCTGCCGCTTCCACGCAGAATGCGGCGGCGAAGCCCACTGCACCGTCCGGAGCAGTGCAGGACATCGGCTATGCCAAGGCAAAGTCCATCGCCCTGAACCACGCGGGCGTGAGCGAAAATCAGGCGTATGACATGGAGATCGAACTGGACGACGAGGACGGAATGCTCGTCTACGAGGTCGAGTTCAAATCCGGCGGCATGGAGTATAGCTGCGAGATCAATGCCGCCACCGGCGCGATCCTCAAGTATGAGACAGAGATAGACGACTGAGAGAAAAGGCTGTGCGATAAATGGATCCTGCGACGCGGTTCCGCAACAGCGTGTTGCTTGCCCCGTCGACCGAGCTTGCATTATAATGGGCTTGAGGTGATGATCGTATGGATGCCAAAAATGTGATTTTAGAACTCAGGACAAAGATGGGACTGTCACAGGACGAGCTTGCGGAAAAGGTATTTGTGACCCGTCAGGCGGTCTCCCGTTGGGAAAACGGTGAGACGACGCCGAATACGGAAACGCTGAAGCTGCTTTCAAAGCTCTTTGATGTCTCCATCAATACGCTGCTTGGCTCACCGAGGCAGCTGATCTGCCAATGCTGCGGGATGCCGCTTGCGGACGGCGACATCAGCAGGGAGACGGACGGCTTTTTCAATGAGGAATACTGTAAGTGGTGTTATGCCGACGGCGAGTATATGTACCACAATTTAGACGACCTGATCGAGGTCTGCGTGCAGAACATGGCCAGCGAGGAGTATCCCGCCGAGCGGGCGCGGACCTATTTGCAGGACACGCTGCCCAAACTCAATTATTGGAAACGATATGAAAACCTTGGCGGTGCGGAGGCGTTTGAGAAATACAAGCAAGCGCTGATGGACGAATTTAACGATCTGCACATTGACGGGATGCCCAAGGTGGAAAAGCTCAACGCGCTTGTAGGCAAGTACATCAACCTTGCATACCGCCTTCCCAACGGGGAAACCGTCAAATTCCTTGACGATCAGGCGACCTATCTTGGCAACCAGCTGGAATGTGAATTTGGCGGAGATCGATGTTTCGGCATTGCCGCAAATATGGATTTTCTGCTGGTCTGCACATATGAGGAAAACGGCAAAAACCCGGAGCTGGTCGTTTACAAGAAGAGATAAGGCGCTCACAAGCAAACAAAAGTCCTCGGATCGCTGCACCGCAGCGGCCCGAGGACTTTTGCTGTCTGCACAGCCATGTGTACAGGATCGGGAAGCACTTACGGCAGAACTTTTCTCACAGGCAGAGGGTGACCTGAAACACAGTGCCGTCCTCCGCGGAGCTGGACACAGAAATTTCCCCGCCGAGCTTTTCCACCATCTCCTTTGTGATGGCAAGACCGAGACCGAAGCTGCCGGACTCGCTTTTCCGGCTCTTATCGCTGCGGTAAAAGCGGTCGAAAACATGGGGGAGGTCTTCTTCCGGGATGGTGCTGCCGAAGTTCTGAACGGAGAGCCGCACCTTTCTTTTATCCTGCGTGAGCGTTAGCTGTACCCGCCCGCCTGCCGGCTCATATTTGAGGGCGTTTTCCAGCAGACTGCTGACGATGCGCTGTAAGTAGTCCGTATTGCCGCGCAGGATACATGCCTCGGGGAGCGCTGTTTCCAGTGTGACGTGTTTCTCGTAGGCGATGGATTCCATCTCCAGCACCGCCTTTGTTGCGATGGCGGCAAGGTCGAGCTGCTGCATGGAAAGCGCCGCGTCCGGTCGTTCCACGTCGGCGAGCGTGAGCATCTGGGAGATGAGCTGCTGCATCCGCTTGGCGGCCTCCTGCGAGCTGTCCACCCAACGGCGGACGCTGCCCACAGGCGCTTCCGGATTCTCTAATAAAATGGCGTTGTTCGCCAGAATCACGGACAGGGGCGTTTTCAGATCGTGGGAGGCGTCTGCGATGAACTGCTTTTCGCGCTGCATGGCTTCCTCCATCGGCCTTGCGGCAAGGGCGGAGAGCCTGACACTGACGGCGAAAAACAGCAGCATGGCGCTAAACCAGATGGCCAGCAGCACCAGCACGAGATTCCCCATGGAACGGGTGATGTAGTCCGTGGAGGCGATGGCAATGCGGCAGGGCTCGCCCCCGCTGCGGTAATAGATGACGCCGTGCTGGCGCAGGGTGCCAAAGTCGTCCTTCTGGGAAACGATGGTGCTCAAAAGCGACAGCAATTCTTCCTCTGTAAAGGAATTGTTCGGGGACAAAATTGAGTAGGTTCCGTTCTCGGGGGAGTAGAACACCGTGAGAATGTCCTTTTTCTGCTCTGCGCTCTCTTGATCGGGCTTTTCTTTTGGCGGCTCATCCTTCGGCGGCTGTGAGAAGCCTTGCAGGGGAGCGACCACCTGCTCCATGGTCACGCGCAGACTGTTGTAGTAATCATTCACCATATAAATGGCGACCGCTGCCACCATGACGGTCAGAACGATGCCGATGAGCAGCATGTTGAACTGTACAAAGCGTTTCCGATAGGGACTCATGGCGCGACCTCCAACCGGTAGCCGATTTTCTGTAGGTTTTTGATGCTGACCTTGGAGCCTAGATACCGCAGCTTTTTGCGCAGGAAGGAGATGTAGGCCTCCACGTTGTTGTCTGTGGCCTCGGAATCCAGCCCCCACGCGCGGCCGATGAGAAGATCCTTAGAGTAAGTCATGCTCGGCTCGGAGAGCATCAGCCGCGCGAGCGCGAATTCCTTGGGACTGAGCTGCACGTCCCGCGCGCCGCAGCGAAGCGTGACGGTGTTGAGATCGAGGGTCAGGTCTTGAAAGGAAATTTCGTTCAGCACTATCGCGACCTTTCGGCGGGTCATCGCGCCGACTCTTGCGAGCAGCTCCTCGGGGTCGAAGGGCTTGGTGAGATAGTCGTCCGCCCCGGCGTTCAGCCCCGCGACCTTGTCGGGAACGGTCGTGCGGGCGGTGAGCATCAGCACGGGAGTCTGCACGCCCTCGCTTCGCATTTGCCGCAGCACGCTGAGCCCGTCGAGTTTCGGCAGCATGATGTCCAGCAGGACAAGATCATACGTGCCGACGCGGATATAGTCCAGCGCGGACTGGCCGTCCGCCACCCGGTCTGCGCTGTGTCCCGCCTTGCGGAGAATGTGCGCCACTGCCTCCGCCAGGGCGGTTTCGTCTTCTACAATGAGAATATTCAAAGGAATCCCTCCTTTTCGTCGTCATTTTATCATTGTACGCAAGATTCTGAAAGAGTTCTGAAAAAAGTTTACATTCGCTTTTCAGCGTTTTTTCAGAAGCGCATGGATAATGAGGGACAACGAAAGGAAAAGGAGGCTGCACGATGGAACCCTATCAGGTCGTATTCAAACGGAAGGAAGTAAAATACCTGCTGACGGAGGCGCAGCTTTTCGCGCTGCGTCCGGCACTGGAAGCGCACATGGAGCCGGACGATTTTGCCCACAGCAGCATCTATAACCTTTATTACGACACGCCGGATTTTCACTTGATCCGCCGCTCGCAGGAAAAGCCCGCCTACAAGGAAAAACTGCGCCTGCGCAGCTACGGCGTGCCGAACGAGGAAACGCAGGTGTTTCCCGAGATCAAAAAGAAGGCGCGGGGCATCGTCTATAAACGCCGCGTGAGCATGCCCTACGGCGACGCGCTCCGCTATTTGTCGCGCAGGCAGCCCGGCGGCGATGGGCAGATCTTTCAGGAGTTCAACTGGCTGCTCGCCTCTTACGGCAGCCTTGCGCCGCGCATCTTTCTCAGTTATGAGCGGGATTCGTGGAGAGGAAAAGAGGAAACCTCGCTGCGCCTGACGCTCGACCGCGATATCCTCTGGCGCACCGAAGCGCTGGATCTGCGCCGCGGCGCGTGGGGCGAAGCACTGTTGGAGCCGGGGCAGGTGCTCATGGAGGTGAAAATCGCCAACGCCGCCCCGCTGTGGCTTGCGGAGGCGCTTTCGGAAAACGGGATCTTCCCCATCTCATTTTCCAAATGCGGCAGGGCGTTTGAAACGCTCTGCAAAAATAAACTCGATGAAACGGAGATGAGACGCTATGCTTGACGGAATTTTTGCTTCCCTTTATACAACTTCGGTGACGGTGCCGGCGTTCCTCGCCGTCTGCCTGCTCTCGGTGGCGCTGGGCTTCGGCATCGCGCTGGTCTATCGAAAGATCAGCGGCGAGGGCGGAACGATGGTCTCGGCGTTGACGGTGCTGCCCTTTCTGGTGCAGCTCGTGATCCTGCTGGTCAACGGCAACCTTGGCGCAGGCGTGGCGGTCGCGGGCGCGTTCAGCTTGGTGCGCTTCCGCTCTGCCCCCGGCTCTGCGCGGGACATCATGGCGATCTTCCTCGCCATGACCGTGGGGCTCTGCTGCGGTATGGGCTACTGCGCCATGGCGGTGCTGGCGGCAGTCGTGACCTGCGGCCTTCTGCTGCTGCAAGGCGGGCAGGCGGCGGACGCCCGCGAGCGGGACATTCGCGTGACCGTTCCGGAAAATTTGGATTACAGCACCCTCTTTTCTGACCTTTTTGCGGAGCACACCACCTCTTCCAAGCTGCTGCGGGTCAAGACTGTGAACATGGGGAGCCTGTATAGCCTTCACTATCGGGTCACGCTGAAGGATGCGAACAAGGAAAAAACCTTACTGGACGCGATGCGCTGCCGCAACGGGAATCTGGAAATCTCCTGCGGCATCGCCGCAGACGGCAGACAGGGGGACATGTTATGAAAAGAACAACAATCATTCTTGCACTGGTGGTTACTTTGAGTCTGCTCTCGGGCTGCGCCGCCGACCAAAAAGAGAATACCGCAGCCGTCAGCGGCACGGAAATTCAATTCAGCGGCGGTAAGATCACGGCGGCTTCCGCAGACGGCGTGGAAATCGACGGAACGGATTTAACCATCACTGCCTCTGGTACTTACGTGCTCTCCGGCAACTGCGCCGATGGCAGCGTGACGGTAGAAAAGGGTACAGACGGCGTGACGCTCGTGCTGAACGGGTTGACGCTCACCTCGGAGACCACCGCCCCCATCGTCTGCGGCAAGGGAAGCGAGGTCACCATTGAAGCCGCCACAGGAACGGAAAACACGCTGACGGATACGGAGAGCAACAACGACGACGAATCCGGCAATGAAGACGCGGAAAACGCCGTCATCAAGTGCAAGGATGGCTCGCAGGTCGTACTCTGCGGTGCGGGAACGCTGAACGTGCAGGCGAACGGCAAAAACGGCATCAAGTCCGGCGCAACCACGGAGGACGGCGAGGCCTCTTTGACCATCCGCGACCTGACGCTGAACATCGACGCGCCGGTAAACGACGCGGTGAACGCGGAGACGGCGCTGGAGGTGGAGAGCGGCACGCTCACCCTCTCGGCGGGCGACGACGCGCTGCACTGCGACTATGCCTTAAATATCGGCGCAGAGGGGACGGATGGCCCCAGCGTGACCGTTACCTCCTGCAACGAGGGACTGGAGGGCGCCGCAGTCAATGTCTTCTCCGGCAGCATCAGCATTCAATCCACGGACGACTGCATCAACGCCGCCAATGCCGACCTGAGCGGATATTCCTATGAACTGAACATTTTCGGCGGGGCGATCACGGCGCACTCCGACAGCGGCGACGGCTTTGATTCCAACGGCGATCTGACGATCTCCGGCGGCAGCGTTACCGTCTGGACCGCCAACGCCGCGGACAACGAGCCCTTGGACGCGGACGGCACGGTGACCGTTTCCGGCGGCACGGTGCTGGCGGCGGGCGGCAGCGGCGGCATGGGCATGAGCCTTGCGGCAGCGCAGCCCTGAGTGATCTTCGGAGGCACGACAGGAATGCCGGACAAAAATATGCAGAACGGGCAGCCCGGCACAGGCGGCCAGCCCAATGGGAAAGAACCGCCCAGCGGCGAAGAGCGTCCCGATGGGGAGGAGCGGCCCGCACAGGGCGGCTTTGGCGGCGCGTCGCTGCTGACACAAAATAATAGCTTTACCATTGCGAACAGCGACGGTGCGGCGCTTTATACAGGCGAGGCGGCTTACAACGCGTCCTTTGTGTTCTTCTCGTCCGCTGATCTTTCGGATGGAGAGAGCTATACGCTCACCTCCGGCGAGACCCGGACGGTACGCCGCCCTCCGGCGGCATGGGTGGCCAAAAGCCGGAGGGCAGCACCCCACCGGAAAAGCCCGAGGGGGAGGACAGCCAGAATAACGGCAACGACGCCAAGGCATAAAAGCGCGGAAAGAGCGCACCGAACCTCTACTGTTATTTCGATGCTGATGATATTCATATCTCCAGCATTCCCTGCAATTGAACCACATCCCGTCAAGAGGACAGAGAAAAACTATAAAATTTTCCCGACTGGCAGCTTGGGCTGTCAGTCGCTTTTTTATGCAGCGAGATAAAGTAGGTGCTTTTCCATGGGCGTCAGAACACCGAGCTTGCGCTGTATCCTGAGTATTCCGCCCCAGATTGCGCACCTCGACCGCACAAATTGAGCATCCATTCCGGCGGGATTGAGCACCCTTGCCGCCGTCGTTGAGCACTAGTCACGCATTTCGCGTGCTGTCATCAGTATAAGGGCTATTGGCGCTCTTGTCCGTTAGGGTGGAGCTATTTTACCGTGATGCCGGGGCTAAACCTCCGTGCAGGTGGTGCTCACGCTCCGAAATTTATAGCGGGCGTGGTGCATTTGGCCACCATGCGAGAAAATTACTCTGGGATGCCCTTGCGCTTGCGCATAGACTCACCCTCGATCTGGATGGTATCATTGCTGTGAACAGGCAATATCATAGGGGTGAAATATTCACTGGCCTCTACCAGTTCCAGCACATCCCGGGTCTCTGCCTCTTCGAGGGGGTAGAGCTGCACCTCGCTTCTTGCTTAATACCCAATCCGAAAATAATCCAAATACGCTTTATACTTGTCTTGCGCGGTCAGACAGGTATCGGTCAGATAGCCTTTTTCATTGTCCCATTCCTTCAATCCACGGTAATAGAACAGCTTCAGATTGTCCTCGATAATGCACCATACACCTACATCGAGGATATGAAAGAGTTCATCGATAAGGTTGCGCAAATGAACCGAGTCGCACTCATGTTCAGAAGTCATTGAGAAGGCTGAAAGAAACTTCCATAAAAATCGCTTTTATTTCGAATTGCTCTGTGTTATACTGTAAGTAGAGAATTGGCTGTAAGGGGGCGATACAGTGGAAAAGCTAAACGCGATTCGAGAACAGGTTGTCCAGCTCTGTGATCCGCAGAAGATTCTGCTGTTTGGCTCGCAGGCGAAGGGAACCGCGACAGCAAAGAGTGATATTGACCTTTGCATCATTGCGTCAACCAATGATAAGCGTTCACTGCTGACAGATTTGTATTGTGATACGGAATCAGATACGCCGATTGACTTCCTTTTGTATACGCCGGAGGAGTGGGAACGCAGCGTGGCGGATAGCCAGAGCTTTGCCCACAAGCTGAACAGGGAAGGAGTTGTACTCTATGGGTGACAGCCTTCGTTATAAGGACTGGTTTGAAAAAGCGGTACACGACCTGCGCGGTGCGGAAATCTTAATGGAGCATGACGGCGGTAACGATTTAGTCGCGTTTCATTGCCAACAGGCGATGGAGAAGATGCTGAAGGGCTGGCTGCTCAAAACGACAGGCGAATTGTTGGACGGACATAGCCTTGTATTTCTGTGCAGAAAGGCAACTGCGGCAGGGGCACCGTTGAAAGGTAACCTCAGAGACTGTGCGTATGTAAACCAGTTTTATATTGAAACCCGCTATCCGTCTGACTCTTATATGCCTGTGTCTGAAGAGGAAGCACGGGATTGCATGGATGCCGCAAGGAAATTGATGGAGTTGTTGGCATAACGCTCAGACTACTATTTGACTACTATCGCGAAAAACCTTGGGAGCCATGCCCTGTAAGGCTTCCGAGGTTTTTTTTGTGAGATGGTGGAAATTTGTGCAACACCAATCAAACCCTTGCGCCGCAGGACTTTCCGGCTTGACGGCCTGATAACTCCGACTCTGAAGGCCGCTGGTTCGAATCCAGTCGGGCGTACCATATGATCGCAACAGTATAGATGCGCTTGGCTTTTCGCCAGGCGCATCTACTGTTTCCGGGCTTTTTGAGGTCCGGATTTTTTATTTTCGTGCGGCCGAGAGGCCAGTCTGCACCAAAAGTGCACCGATTCTACCCTGTCAAAAACAGCAGCAGGAGGCTGACGGTCAGCAGATCTGCACAACCGCCGGGACTCAGGTTCTCCCGGATATATTGCCGATCCAATGCGGAGAGCGTGTCGGTCGATATGTCTGCGGCGGAGAGGGCGTTTGCTTCGGCGCGGCGCATCTGCGCAAGCTCATAGCCGCCGCGGTGGATCATGTTGGTATCCTCGACCCCGCCGATGAGGGCAAGAAGTGCAAGGGCTGCGGCATCATTGATAGAATGCCCCGCCTGAAGCGCACGGCGCAATGCGGGCAGACCGATCTGCATGACAGAAGGAAAGCCGCGCGCGGCTTCGCCGCGTATCCCCTCTGCGCCGTAAGCAAGATAACAGCGCTCACCGCTGGTATCGCCGGGGAGGGAAGGAAGCTCTGACAGCGCACAGCCTCCCAGTGTGCGGCAAACGGATAAAATGTCTGAAAGTGCGGGTTGGACCGGAAAAGAGAGGGCGGAGACCTTGCCGTATGCGCCGCCGAATACACAGAGAGAAAAAATGATGCCCTTGTGGGTGTTCACGCCGTTCGTTGCACGCAGCATGGCATCCTCAGCCTGCAGACCGATCAGACGCAGCGCGGAAAACATTTCGGCGGCCTCTTTATGGGCATGATTCCAGCCCGTGCGGAACATCTCGCGCAGCCATGGGGTCAGCGCCGAAGTGCTGTCAAGAAACGAGAAAAAGTCCATGTCGCTATGAGAGCCTGAGTTGCTGCGATCGACCAGACCGGGCTTCGGCGTGACAGATACCTCATATAAAAGCGCGCGGCAGGCGCAGGAGGCAAAGCGGTCAGCGGCGCAGTCGCGGAAGTAACCGTCCAGCAGCGACGCGATGCAGCTTTGAAGCACTTCGGGCGAATGCGCAGAGGAGCGCGCACAGAGCTTTGCATCCTGCCCGCAGACAAGGCAGCGCCGCCGGGACGCGGCAAACGCGGTGCGGGACAGCGGCAAGCCCTCCCGGTTCAGCACATCCATGTCAAACAGCCGCCCAATCGGGTGGCTGTTTTCAAGCTGCACCAGCCGGGACTTGACCGTTTCAGGCGCGAGATCCAGCGCGAGCAGCAGCTCGCTGCCGGTATCGGCGCAGGCGACGCGCTTTTTCAGAATATGCCCCGCGAGGAGAAGCGAGAGCTGCTTTTTGCCAGCATCGAAGACCATTTGCAGCGCGGGGGACTGCTTGACCGGGCCGGGAATGTTCAGCGTGAAGCTGACGAGTGAGGAGCAGCCCGCTTCTTCAAGCATGGCGCGCTGCTCCAGAGCGCGCTGTTCGCGCCGCAGCAGGATTTGCTGCATCGATACGGCCGGGCCGGAAAAAACATCAGTGCGCTCCATCTTCATCCTCCAGCGATTCAATCAGGCGGCGGGTCGGCTCGGGCACAAGCAGCTGTGCCTCGCGATACTGCCTGCGCTTTATCAGCGCGCGTACACGCGACGCACTGACAGGGGCGTCACCCAGCGCGAGACGTGGAATTTCGATAAATTCGATGCCATAGCGCGGCAGGATGCCGCGCATAGCGCTGTTGTAGCAGGCGGTGACGGGGTCGAGAGGTTCCTCGCCCGCAAAGCGGCGTGTGATGTGCAGCACGGGGGCGATGGAGGACGCGAAAAGCGTGATATCCAGTTCGCTTTGCAGCAGGGCGGAGTTCTCGCCGTCTTTGAGAAAATAGGTGGGGAAGGTGGTGGAGGAGATCATATATTGCCCGCTCAGATGCACGCGCACGTTGGCAAGATCCGCCGTGCCTTCCTGTACAAGGCGGAAGCGTACGTCGGTCGGGAAGAGCGAACGATCTTCCTCCACCACGAAAAGATGCAGCACATCGCAGCGCGCGGCGGCGTATTCCACCAGCGCGCGGTGGCCCAGAGTGAAGGGATTGGCATTCATCACGATCGCGCCGACGATTTTGTCCTCATCGCCGCGTCTGAAAAATGACTGGGCGAAGCGGCGCGGACCGTCGGGGCGGTTCTCAAGCAGCACGAGTTCATTTGTGCGCACCACGGGGTAGAATCCGCAGGCGGCAAACAGCGGCTCATTGTGCGCGCGCGTGATGACGCGCAGATCATAACAGCCTTTGGCAAAGCGGTCCTGCACAAGGCGTGAGACGAGCGCGCCGAGGGCATTCTGCCCGCGCAGCGACTTGTCCACGGCAAAGCATTTGAGAAGGCTCCCGGCTGCGCAGCCGCAGCCGCGCAGCACCTCGTCCTCGTCAAAGACGCCGAAGGCGGCGTCGATGTCCGCTTCGAAGCCGAGGGCGTGGCGTGCCAAAAAGTCACGCAGCATCGCCGCATCCTCCGTTACCCCAACGGAGAGCGCGCGGACAGTGATGGTATCGTTCATTTTTGGCACACCCCCTCAAGCGTATGAAAAAGGAAGAAAGCAGGGAAAAAAGATTTGTGCTCAGAAACCGTAGAGCTCGGCGGGATTTTCAGAGAGCGCAAGCACGCGGGCCTTTTCCGTCGGCAGCCAGCGGACGATGCGTTCGGCGAGTTCCCATTCGTCAGGCTTGACCTTTTCGGTGACGTGCGGGAAATCTGTGCCCCACACGACACGCTCGGGTGCAAAGGCGGCAATGGCCTCGGCGGTCTTATCGGCGTCCTCCCATGGATAGCCCGCCGCCGTGTTGAGATACGGACCGGAGAGCTTGATCCATGTTCTGCCGCGGTCGATCATTTCCTGTAAAAATTTCCACGCCGGATCGTTGATGCCGAGAGCGGGATCGAGGCGGCCCATGTGATCGATGACGATTTTGCAGTCGAGCGCGCGGATGATATCTGCGTGCTGCGCGATCTGCTTTGCCCCCATGTGCAGCTGTATGTTCCAGCCAAGATGCTTGACGCGCTCGCTCAGCGGTGCGCAGTCATCAAAGGAGACGACGGCGTTGCGCGGGTTCCATACGCTGAAACGCAGGCCGCGCACACCGCCGGCGTGCAGCGATTCGAGTGCTTCATCGCTTACGGTGTTGTTCACCACAGCGATGCCGCGGCAGTTTTCGCGGCCGAAGCGCTCGATGGCATCGAGCAAACAGGCGTTGTCCCGCGCAAACGGCTTGGCCTGCACAAAGACCGCGCGCGGAAGCGCCAGCGCATCGGCCAGCGCGCGGTAGGTATCGACCGTGCCGGACTGGGAGGCAGCCTTGCCGTCATTGGGAAAGGCGGGGTCGATAATATGCAGGTGCGCGTTGCAGGCGTTTGCGGGCATCCTGAAAGAAAGCTTGTGTTCCATATGAGAGATTGCCTCCGTTTGTTTTTCTCAAATCTACCATAGAACGCAGCGGCAGAAAAGCAAAAAGAAGACGGAGCAATGCAACAAGCTGTTGCAGCCGTTCAAAAATGGTGTGCTTTTCATCTGTGTTTTCCCTCTATAAAATGAGGACAATGATATGGAAGGAGCTGCAATGATGGGAAAAACAGCAATCATGAAAATCATGGAGCGCGCCTGCGGCCATGAGGTGAATGTCGGCGACCGCGTATGGTGCCATGTTGACCTCGCGTCCGCACGCGATTTCGGCGGCGCTAACTGCGTGCTGCAATTTGAAAAGGAGATGGGGAAGGATGCGAAGGTCTGGGACCCTGACAAGATCGCATACCCTGCCCCGTGATGAGCAGCGCGATCTCAAGATTTGTCATAGTGCGTTCCTCCTTACCCTAAAAGCTGCGGCACGAGATTCAAGATCATGCCGCCTGCGAGCACCGATGCGATCTGACCGGCGACGTTCGCGCCGACGGCGTGCATCAGCA
>ENA-OZKX01000914-OZKX01000914.1-human-gut-metagenome-genome-assembly--contig:-NODE-914-length-13102-cov-7.723001_pt1 | contig 13102 bp, 10 predicted proteins | sample MGYA00244831_ERZ653774 | MGnify/ENA primary metagenome ERZ653774 (study PRJEB26926, sample SAMN06165314) | human gut metagenome | biome: ENVO:00009003; feature: ENVO:2100002; material: ENVO:00002003...
TGCCTGTCTCGTGGGCTCGGAGATGTGTATAAGAGACAGTCACCTGCCGCTGCCGGGCGTCGATCGACCGTTTCACGACCCGCGCCAGAGCAATATCGGCCTCCGAGACACCCATGCGCCGCGCCGCCTGCGAGGTGTAAAACGTCGCATCGGCAGCCTGCTTCGGCGTGAGTACAAGGGTAATATGTTGCGGCATGTCTAAAAAATTACTTACAAAAGTAACCAAAAAAGCCGGATAATGGCCCGTGCCGGTTGTGTTTTGTGAATTTTTATCTACCTTTGTCCTACCGATGCGGATATGGTGTAATTGGTAGCCACGTCAGACTTAGGATCTGATGCCTTACGGCGTGGGGGTTCGAGTCCCTTTATCCGCACAAGGGAGCCTTTTCCGGGGCTCCTTTTTTTGTGGGAATCCGGACGCAGAACAGCGCGAAACGATTGTATATCAATAAATTGACTGCAACGACCAGCATCCCGGCCTCCGCCACCGAAAAGTATTTCGCCGAAAACCTTCGGGTGGCAATTTGGTGGCAAAGGGGTCAAATCGGGAACCAGGCGAGCAAACTGCCACCTTTTTTGCTCATAATACACTGAACTGCTGCGTTTTGCGCCGCAATAGATTTTTCTTGTCAGCGTTTTGTTAACCTCTAAATTTTACAAAACCATGAGACAAGAGAGTTTCAGGATTCTCTTCCTGATGCGAAAGGGAAGAACGAAAAAAGACGGATTCGCAACCATTTATGCCCGAATTACAACGGGCAGTTTCCGTCAGGAGATCTATTTCAACTGCGAGGGACGACCCGAGTTGTGGAACCAGCGAAAAGAACGGATGATGGGGACCAGCCGCCTGTCCGTGAAGATCAACGAGATGCTTGACGAATTCCGTGTACAGATTCTCGACATCCGCAGCAAGCTGCTTGCCGAAGGTTTCGAAGCCAATGCCCTGCAAATCAAACAGCGTTACTTCAACCCGCTCAAAAACACCATGATGTTGATCGCGGGGTTGGGTGACTACGTCCAACGGCGGCAGGCGGAGGTCGGCGTACGTATCACCCAGCGGACGGCCGACAAGTACGAACGGCTGCTACGCTATCTGAAACAGTACCTCGCCCAGCGCGGCCCGGAGGAGGATATTCCCGTCGAGCGGATGAACTACGAGTTTCTCGACGGATTCAGCCTCTTCCTGCAAACGGCACACCGCTGCCGCCACAACGGCGCCGTAGCTGTCATGGACTGTCTTCGCAACTTCGTGCTTTATTGCCTGCGCAACGAATGGATTGCCAAGAATCCCTTCCGCTACTACAAACTCAAGGAGGATCAGGCGCAGGCCAAAGAGCACCTCACGGCCCGCGAACTGGAAATCCTGACCCGCAAGCAACTCGACCATCGGCTGGCCCGTATCCGTGACGTTTTTGTCTTCTGCTGCCTTACGGGACTGGCCTTCGCCGATGCCGACCACCTGCGGAGCGAACACATCTCGCGCGACGACGAAGGACGCTGGTGGATCCACAAGCCGCGCGAAAAGACCGCCGTAATGAGCCGAATTCCACTGCTTCCGATGGCATTGGAGATCCTCCGCCGCTACGAGCACGACGCAGTCTGCCAGGCCCGCGGACGGGTGCTGCCCCTGCCGAGCAACCAGAAGATGAATGCCTTTATGAAGGAGATCGCCATCGTCTGCGGCATCGACAAGGTGCTGACCACGCATTGCGCCCGCCATACGTTCGCCTGCATGGCGGTCGAATACGGAATGCCGATCGACGTGCTGGCCAAGATCCTCGGACACTCGAATACCAACATGACCCGCCATTACGCCAAATTTTCCGAGACTGTGATCGGCCGTGAAATGGAGGCTTTCGGCGAAAAACTGGCTTCGGCAGCCGCGGAGGGAGATTCCGGGTTGTAATAAAAGCAAGTTTATGTTTCGAGACACTCGAAACCTCCCGAATCCATCCCGCTGGTCTATTATATTTACACAGATGAAAAGTCCGAAGAATCCGAACCGCCCGCGAGGCGGCCGCCCGCCCAAACCCGAAACGGAACGACTCAAACGAAGGCTGGTCGTCTGCCTGACCGAGACCGATTACGACGCCCTGTGCCGCAAGGCACGGGTCGCCGGTCTCGCGTGTGCCGAGTACGCCCGACGCGCCCTTGCCCGGAGCGTCGTCCGCGCCCGGATGACTCCCGAGATGCTCACCCTGCAGCGGCAGCTCACCGGCATGGCGAACAACCTCAACCAACTCGCCCGCATGGCGCATGTGGCCGGGTACGGACGCGATGCCGCCACTTTGGCGGCGTTGGTCGACCGAATTGATGCACTACTCACCCGAATCGACAAACTGCCATGATTGCCAAACTCTCGAAAGGCGGCTCCTTCAGCGGAGCCGTCCAATACATTTTCGGTCCCGGGAAGGGCGCCGATTGCCTGGCCGGGATGGGCGTTCTCTTCAAGGACACGCCCTCCATCATCCGCGGATTCGAGCGGCAGGCTGCGCAAAATTCCAGGGTCTCGAAACCCGTGGGACACGTCGTACTCTCCTTTTCGCCCCGGGATGCCGCCCGATTGGACAACCGACTGCTGCTCTCCATTGCGGTGGAATATCTGGACCGGATGGGGATCAAGGATACACAACTTATCATCGTTCGCCACCGCGACCGGGAACATCCCCACCTGCATATTCTCTTCAACCGCGTGGGCAACGACGGACGGACAATCTCCGACCGCAACGACCGCTACCGTTCCGAGCGGCTCTGCAAACAACTGACCGCCCGCTACGGGCTCTACTTTGCTTCGGGCAAGGAGCAGGTCAAGGAGTACCGGTTGCGCGAACCGGACAAGACAAAATATGAAATCTACCATGCCCTGTGCGATACCGTTCCCCGCTGCCGCAACTGGGAGGAGCTGATGACGGCCTTGCGCCGCGAAGGTGTCACCACGGAGTTCAGGATGCGCGGAGGCACCTCCGACGTGCAGGGAGTCGTGTTTGCCAAAAACGGCTACCCGTTCAACGGCTCGAAGATCGACCGGCAGTTCAGCTATTCGAAAATCGACACCGCGCTGGAACGGAGCTGCCAACAGGCGCTTGCCCCCGAACGTCAATCGGCTCCGACCCTGATACCCTCGTTCAGCTACCTGCTGGACGACCTGCTGCGCCCGAGATTCGATCCCGACGAGGCGGAACAAACCCAGCAGGAACAACAGCGCAGACGTCGCGGGCGACGGCGTTAACCTCAATGTGTTTCATTAAGGAAATATTTTTATCTTTGTAGGATAGATTGATATTCCAATTAAAATGACAACCCAAAGCGAAGCCGCATTAGAATCCGGATTGATAAAGACGCTGGTTGGAAACAGCTATGAACGCGTCATCATCAAAGAGGAGGAGAATCTGAAGGCAAATTTCAAGACACAGTTGGAGAAACACAACTTGAAACAATTGCAACAACTCAGACGTTCTCAATTTACCGACAAGGAATTCGAGAAGATTCTCATTTATCTGGAAGGCGGCACCCGATTCGAAAAAGCAAAAAAATTACGGGATCTTTACCCTTTGGAAACGGAAGACGGGGAACGAATCTGGGTCGAATTTCTCAACCAGAAAAAGTGGTGTCAAAACGAATTTCAGGTAGCCAATCAGATTACCGTCGAAGGCCGCAAACAATGCCGCTACGACGTGACGATCCTGATCAATGGTCTTCCATTGGTGCAAGTCGAATTAAAAAAACGAGGTGTAGAGTTGAAGCAGGCCTACAACCAAATCCAACGCTACCACAAAACCTCGTTCCACGGGCTGTTCGACTACATTCAGATCTTCGTAATCTCGAATGGTGTGAATACCCGCTATTTTGCCAACAACCCCAACAGCGGCTACAAATTTACCTTCAACTGGACGGATGCCGAAAACCGGCCGTTCAACGACCTGAATATGTTTGCCAACTTCTTTTTCGACAAATGCACGCTGGGAAAGATCATCAGCAAATATGTGGTTTTGCACGAAGGAAAGAGATGCCTGATGGTCCTGCGCCCCTATCAGTTCTATGCCGTAGAGAAAATTATCGACAAGGTCGAGAACACCAACAAGAATGGCTATATCTGGCATACGACCGGCGCGGGAAAGACCTTGACCTCGTTCAAGGCTGCACAACTGGTCTCCGAGATTGAGGGAATCGACAAGGTCATGTTCGTTGTAGATCGCCACGATCTTGACACACAGACACAATCGGAATACGAGGCATTCGAACCGGGAGCAGTCGATAGTACGGATAACACCTACGAACTGATCAAACGGTTGAGCGGCGACTCAAAGATTATCATCACTACCATCCAGAAACTGAATTGTGCCGTCACCAAAGATTATTACAACAAACATCTGCAAGCATTGCGCGACAAGAAGGTTGTCATGATCTTCGATGAATGCCACCGCAGCCATTTCGGCGATTGCCACAAAAATATCGTCCATTTTTTCAGGAATCTGCAAATATTCGGCTTTACGGGCACCCCGATCTTTGCCGAGAATGCCAAACAGGAGCATACCACAGCGGAGGTCTTCGGCGAATGTTTGCACAAGTATCTGATCAAGGACGCCATTGCCGATGAGAACGTCCTGGGATTTTTGGTCGAATATTACCAGGGGAACACAACAACCGATTATGAGAATGAAGCGCGTATGCGGGAAATTGCGCAGTTCATTCTCAACAACTTCAACAAGTCGACCTTCGACGGCGAATACAACGCGCTGTTTGCCATCCAATCCGTGCCGATGCTGCTCCGCTATTACAAGATATTCAAGGAGCTGAATCCCAAGATCCGGATTGGTGCTATCTTTACCTATGCAGCCAACGCTAGCCAGGATGACGAACAAACAGGAATGAATCAAGGGTTCGCCAACTCGAAGGTCCCAGCCGATGAACTGCAAGCCATCATGGACGACTACAACGCGATGTTCGGCACAGCCTTCACGACCGATAATTTCAGCGCCTATTACGACGACGTGAACGAGCGCATGAAAAAACGCAGGAAGGATATGCAGCCGCTTGATCTGCTGCTGGTTGTCGGTATGTTCCTTACTGGCTTTGATGCCAAGAAACTCAACACGCTTTATGTCGACAAAAATCTGGAGTACCACGGGCTGCTGCAGGCCTTCAGCCGCACGAACCGTGTACTGAACGAGAAAAAACGTTTCGGCAAAATCGTATGCTTCCGCGATCTCAAGGCAAATGTGGACGCCGCAATCAAACTCTTCAGCAACAACGAACCCAATGAGTATATTATCCGCGAACCATTTGAGAAAGTCCGCAAGGAGCTAAATCTGAAAATGATCTCCTTCTTGGAGAAATACCCCAACGTCAGCTACATCGATGCTTTGAAGAGCGAACCCGAGAAACGGGCTTTCATCCTGGCATTCCGGGAGATTATCCGGGGAAAAATCGAGGCACAGGTCTACGAAGAGTACGAGGCGGATGATCCCTATTTCATCATGTCCGAGCAGGAGTACATGGATTTCCGATCCAAATACCTCGATATTGCCATCGGACACACGGGAAACGAGGAGAAGGAGACGCCCGGCGCCACACCCGCCGAATCCGAACCCGAAAGAATCGACGATGTGGATTTCTGCCTGGAACTCCTGCACAGCGACGTTATCAATGTTGCCTATATTCTGGAATTGATTGCCGTCCTGAACCCGGACAGTGAAGATTACCAGCAAAAGCGCCAGCAAATCATCGACACGATGATCCGGGATGCGTCGATGCGCAACAAGGCCAAACTCATCGACGGATTTATTCAACAGAATGTCGATGACGATAAAGCGGGATTCAATCGCGCCAAAGCAGACGGTTCCATCGACCTTGAAACACGACTGACCAATTACGTCAGCGCAGCCAGGGAACGAGCAATCGAACAACTGTCCGAGGAGGAAGGATTGAGTCTGAAAGCCCTGAAAGAGTACCTGTCGCAATACGATTATCTCCAGCGCGAGAAGCCCGAGATTATCCAGAATGCCATCAAAGAGAAGAGAGTTGGCTTAAAAGAGCGGCGCAATATTCTCAAACGGGTATTGGGGAAACTCCGCATTATTATCGATATGTTTAATTGGGAATAAATAATAAATCCAAATATGAGCGAAGAACTCCAACAAAAACTGCGCAGCCAGCTTTGGACGGTTGCCAACACCCTGCGTGGCAACATGTCGGCCAGCGACTTTATGTATTTCACCCTCGGGTTCATCTTTTATAAATACCTTTCCGAGAAGATCGAACTGTATGCCAACGAGGAACTGAAAGAAGATGGAATGACCTTCAAAGAGGCATGGAACAGTGATGACGAAGAGTTGAAGGCCGATTTGAAAGAGGCGTGCGTACAGGATTTGGGCTATTTTGTGGAACCGGAGTATCTCTATTCCACCATCATTTCGATGATCGACCACAAGGAGAACATTCTGCCAGCCTTGGAACGATCGCTCAAAAAGATCGAAGACAGTACGATCGGCCAGGAGAGCGAGGATGATTTCGGCGGTCTGTTTTCAGACATCGACCTGGCATCTCCCAAACTGGGCAAAACCGCCGATGACAAGAACAAGTTAATCAGTGACGTTCTCGTGGCCTTGAATGGTATCGATTTCGGATTGAAGGATGCGCAGGAGATTGACATCCTAGGCGACGCATACGAATACATGATCGGCCAGTTTGCAGCCGGAGCCGGCAAAAAGGCGGGAGAATTTTACACGCCGCAGGAGGTCAGCCAGATTCTCGCCGAGATCGTCATCACAGGCAAACAACGGTTGAAAACCGTCTATGACCCGACTTGCGGCAGCGGCTCGCTTCTGCTCCGTACGGCCCGAAGCGGGCAGGCAGACGAGATTTTCGGACAAGAGAAAAATCCGACCACCTTCAACCTTTGCCGCATGAATATGCTGTTGCATGGCATCAAGTATAACGATTTCGACATCCGCAACGGGGATACGCTCGAAGCAGACGAATTCGGAGATCGGCAATTTGACGCCGTGGTTGCCAACCCTCCGTTTTCAGCAGACTGGAGTGCTGCGGCAAAATTCAACAACGACGATCGTTTCAGTAAAGCCGGTGTGCTCGCCCCCAAATCGAAAGCCGACTATGCTTTCATCCTGCATATGCTTTACCACCTCAACGATGGCGGCACGATGGCTTGCGTAGCGCCACACGGTGTATTGTTCCGCGGTGCTGCCGAGGGCAAAATCCGGCGTTACCTGATTGAAAAGAAAAACTACATTGACGCAATTATCGGGCTTCCGGCCAATATCTTCTACGGGACAAGCATTCCGACCTGCATTCTCGTGATGAAGAAATGCCGCAAACAAGACGATAACATCCTTTTTATCGATGCTTCACGCGAATTCGAGAAAGTCAAAACGCAAAACAAGCTACGCGCGGAACATATCAACAAAATCGTAGAGACCTATCGCAATCGCTCGGAGGTCGAAAAATACAGCCATTGCGCGACTTTACAGGAAATCGCCGAAAACGATTATAACCTCAACATTCCGCGCTACGTTGATACGTTCGAGGAGGAAGAGCCGATCGATATCCACGCTGTAATGGCGGAGATCAAGGAACTGGAAGCCAAACGCGCCGATCTGGACAAGCAAATTGAAGTATATCTCAAAGAGTTGGGAATTGTCGAATAAATTTCGGCCATCCTTAATCCTAAATCTTCAAGTAACTATATGACCAAGATAAAGACCAACAGGAATAACACGAATAAGGTTCCCCCTTTGAGATTCCCGGAGTTTTCCGGAGAGTGGACAAAATACAAAGTTTCAAAACTGTTAGACTTCTATTCAACAAATTCATTGAGTTGGGAGCAATTGGAATATGATACAAATGCGATTCAAAACCTCCACTATGGCCTTATACATGTTGGCCTGCCTACTATGGTAGATTTGAACCAAAACAAATTGCCAAATATCAAGGAGGGAAGTGCACTCAAAAACTACGAATTGTGTAAAGAAGGGGATGTTGCCTTTGCTGACGCTTCGGAAGATACGAATGAGGTTGCTAAAGCTATTGAGTTTTTTAATCTTGATGGGGCGGAAGTTGTCTGTGGATTACATACTATTCATGGACGAGATAATAATGGGCTTACGGTTGTTGGATTCAAAGGATATGCATTTGGTTCAACTGCATTTCATAACCAAATTAGGCGTATAGCTCAAGGAACAAAAGTTTACTCAATAAGCACCAAAAATTTTTCAGAGTGCTATATCGGCGTACCATGTAAAGCAGAACAAACAAAGATAGCCACTTTGTTACGTCTTATCGATGCTCGTATCTCCACCCAAAACAAAATCATTGAGAAATACGAATCCTTAATTCAGGCAATTATTTATCAGAAAAAGACGGATGGAATACGCAAGGGGAATTGGCAGAAAACGGAATTAAGCGAAGTCCTACAAGAGAGAACTGAAAAGAATATAAATGGCTATACCGTTTGTTCTGTATCTGTAAGTCAGGGTGTTATAAATCAGATAGAATATCTTGGACGCTCTTTTGCAGCCAAAGAAACATCACATTACAATGTCGTTAAATATGGTGACATAGTTTACACAAAAAGCCCAACAGGTGATTTTCCTTATGGAATAGTAAAACGCTGTTATATTAAAAACGCTATTGCGGTATCACCTCTGTATGGTGTATATAAGCCGATTAATGATAACATCGGAGTTATTCTGCACTTCTATTTCATGCAGTCCAACAATGCGTTCAATTATTTGCATCCACTTATACAGAAAGGAGCGAAGAACACAATCAACATTACTAACGCCCGTTTCTTGGAAAACTCCATTCCTCTTCCAAAAACAGAGGATGAAGTAGTCTATATTGCTAACGCCCTGACAAGCATTCAAACAAAGATTGATGTAGAGAAAAGTTTGTTATGTTCGTATGAGAAAGAAAAACAATACCTACTTCGTCAGATGTTTATATAAACAACTGACGTAAAAGGTAACTTTTCTGTTCACAAAGTAAATTGGCTATATTCTTTTCGATAGAAAGCTTATCCGAATAGGCTTTGAGAACGGAGTATATTTTGTTCTGTTTTTCTACCGTTGGAAAAAGAAACTTTTTTTTCATGAAATCGCTCTTTTGCAAATTGAAACGTGTACTGCCTTGTGCCAATGGGAAAACAGCCTTTCTAAATGATTTGGTTGAAATATAGTATGCTAAAAATGGAGGGAAAATCTTACTTTCGTCTATAATATGGACACCAAAGCAAAAACTATTCAGGTATAAAGGATAAGTATCACCCAAGTACACTGCACCCAATCCGACTTCATTTGGTGTTTCAGATGACAAGGTGAAAAGAATGTCGCCATAACGGACAACTGATTGTTGTTCTGTTTCATTGATTTTGACAAAACCAACATCGGTTATATCAATGATTTGATTCTGATATACATTCATATATGTTATGTACTGACATCCCTTACCAAAATCTTCTGAACTTTTACCTGATAAACCGGAATATGGCTCTCCAAAATCGTTAAAAGATAATTCGACTTTAGGTTGTTCTGCTTCTATTAATGTATTGCATATTGCCTGAATTAAGGATTCGTATTTCTCAATGATTTTGTTTTGGGTGGCGATACGAGCATCAAGTAAAGATAATAAACTTGTAATTTTTATTTGTTCTTCGGCTGTCGGAGGAAATGATATTGTATAATCTTGAATATCTGATTGACTTATATGTGGTATAGCAGACGCTGTTTTGATGGAATCTACATATTTATGGAATTTTGAATTATTTATATGCTGAAAAATATATTCTACATTGTGTTTTTGAGATCGAATGCGACAAACTCGCTGAACAAGATAGGATCCTTGTTCACAAATAGTTAATATTGCAGAGTTACGCCCCACTTTTGATCCGTCCATTCCTATGACAAGATCTCCTTCTTTTAGAATGTATTTTCCTAATTTTGATATATCTCCAGAATAATATCTATCTAACTCATTCGAATGCCGGATTTCTCCTTCTGTAATGTTAATTCCTCTTAGTAATTTAACATTGCCAGAACTTTCTTGCATGTCCTGACCATCAAATGGGTATCCGCATAATATATTGCATTCATTTCCCAATAAAGAATACCTCCACTCTCCGGAAAACTCCGGGAATCTCAAAGGGGGAACATTGACGAACTCCGAATCTCTAAAGTCTCTTTTATTCCTATCTTCCTGCTATATTATTCAAACTTTTTAGAATATGATAGCAGAAACCAAACTTTCGGAAATTGTCTCTCTTTGGAAAGAGGACAAAAAGCAGTATGTAAAACGTTCAACCTTCGCAGCCTACACGCTATTGATTGAGAACCACATCTTGCCGGTATTCGGGGAAATGACACTTGTCGAAGAACCGAACGTACAAGCGTTCGTATTCCAGAAACTCGAAGAGGGATTAAGCCATAAAACAATCAAGGATATTCTGATTGTCCTGAAAATGATCCTTCGCTTCGGTGTCAAAAATCAAATGACTGAATATCGGCAAATCGACATAAAGTTTCCAACCGAACGCAACAAACATACGATTGATATTTTATGCCGCTCGCATCATCGATTCATTATGGAGCATATACAAACCCACTTCACATTCAAGAATCTCGGTATTTACATTTGTTTGAGCGCCGGAATCCGGATTGGCGAGATCTGTGCTTTAACTTGGGACGATCTGGATGTCGAGAGCGGAATCATCCATATCCGAAAGACGATCCAACGAATCTATATTGTAGACGAAGGTCAAAAACACACCGAAGTGATTCTCGATACCCCCAAAACAAAAAACTCAATCCGAGAGATTCCCATGACAAAAGATCTGTTGAAAATAATCCGCCCTATCAAGAAAGTCGTCAACGGCTGTTTCTACGTTTTAACCAATGATCCGAAGCCCACCGAACCGCGCACCTATCGGAACTACTACAAGCAGTTCATGCAATCGCTTGGGCTGCCTTTAATGAAATTTCATGGGCTACGACATAGCTTCGCTACACGCTGCATCGAGAGCAAATGCGACTATAAGACCGTCAGCGTATTGTTAGGCCACTCGAATATTAGCACGACACTCAATCTCTACGTCCACCCCAATCTGGAACAGAAGAAACGATGTATGAATCAGATGGCTAGATTATTAAAATAAAACATTCAAGAAGCTGAAACTACTTAATTATATCTTATCAAAAAACAGTATATTTGCAACAATAGAAAAGATAATTATGGAAACCATCGATTGGAAAAGCTACTTATCTGCAGAGAGGTTACGACCTTCAAAAGCGTCAAGCACTCGAATTGCTTACAGAGATATGCGAAATGAATTTGAAAGTGATTTTGGGCGAGTCATTTTTAGTGCTGCAGCAAGAAGATTGCACGACAAGACCCAAGTAGTACCTCTCACTTCTGATGACAACATACATTCGCGATTGACTCATTCTATTGAGGTAATGAATATTGGAGCTTCTCTCATAAAGAATATATGCCGAAGCAGTGAATTTAAACGCATTTTCCCTGACAGCTATTCAGTAATAGAAGAACAGGCAAATGCAATTATTCAAACAATCTGCATTATCCATGATATTGGGAATCCTCCATTTGGACATTTTGGCGAAGAAACTATTGCTGAATATTTTAAACAATATTTTGCTAAGAATCCAAAGATTTTAGACGCCAAACAGTCATGGATTATTGACTTTACAGAATACGATGGTAATGCTCAAGGGTTTAGAGTTATCACTAAATTGCAATGTTTAGAAGATTTATATGGTTTAAATCTTACATATGCATCATTAGCAGCATATCTTAAATATCCAAATTGGGACAAAAAAGATAAAACAAAAGGTATATCCTTTCATAAGCATGGTGTGTTTTGTGCGGATTGCAGTTATGCAGAAAAGGTCCTAGCAGGCTGCATGTGCAATGAAAACCAACGTCATCCCTTATCGTATATTATGGAAGCCGCTGATTCCATTTGTTACCTCAGCATGGATATTGAAGATGCATATAATAAAGGATGGATAGACATTAATGATATTCAAGATTTCTTATCTACAAAAGTTAAAGACATAAAAGACCCAGAATTAAAAACAAAAACTCAATCTATAATTACAAAACTCTTTGCGTCAACATCCAAAATAAGTAGAAAAAAGATTGTTGATTTTCGAGTTGCATTAATACAATATTTTGTAACACTAGCCGTTTCTAATTATTTAAGCAATATAAAAGCAGTATTTACAGGGAAATATAACAAAGAGCTCATAAAAGACGATGATTGTGGAATTGCTGAAATATTAGGTGATTTTTGCCATTATAAAATTTTCTCACATAAAGATATTCAGTCGATCGAATTAACCGGACATTCAGTTCTAAATGGATTAATGGATATTTATATCAATCTATTTATGCATAATGAACGATCATTTCGTAATCGAGGAAAAAATATGATTTCTAAATCAATTATGCGAGCAAATATTTTAGACTATCTGGTAGATGCTAAATTGATAAAATATGAAAATGGAAGATACATAAATATATCGGACAATACAGAAATTAACATTGAAAAATTATGTGATACCTTTGATATTGAACAATTCCCTAATTACTATAAGTTGCGGACAATAGTCGATCATATTTCAGGTATGACTGATAAATTTGCAGTAAGCCAATACCAAAAATTAAGTGGGCAACGAATTTAACTATAATAATAAGGAAATTATTAAAATTTCTTATCCTTCATTTTTTGACTATCTTAAAATGAGGGTATTAGATGGTGTTTCTCTAGAAATATTAAATTTAATTGTAGAGCAATCTGATGTATATATTTTCAGCGGAATAATTCGTGATTATTTTTTACAGAATAATAAACCAATCCGAGATATAGATATTGTAATTGCTCACAATATTAATTGGTTATCCATTATTAGGAAATATCACCACTTGACGCAAATAACAAAAAATTCCTTTGGTGGATACAAGATACGCATAAACAATTTAACTATAGATCTTTGGTCATTAAAAGACACATGGGGAATCATCCTGTCTCTTATACACATCTGACGCTGCCGACGACTAGTCGAGTGTAGAT
>ENA-OZKX01000917-OZKX01000917.1-human-gut-metagenome-genome-assembly--contig:-NODE-917-length-13053-cov-6.986690_pt1 | contig 13053 bp, 9 predicted proteins | sample MGYA00244831_ERZ653774 | MGnify/ENA primary metagenome ERZ653774 (study PRJEB26926, sample SAMN06165314) | human gut metagenome | biome: ENVO:00009003; feature: ENVO:2100002; material: ENVO:00002003...
GGGCTCGGAGATGTGTATAAGAGACAGGTTTACGGCTCACACCACCAACCGCGTTCCGTTCATCATCGTTGATGAGAAGGCCAAGCTCACCGGTATCGAGGACGGCCGTCTTTCCGATATCGCTCCGACCATGCTCACCATGGCTGGTATTGAGCCTTCCGCCGAGATGACGGGCCGCGTGCTCGCCACCGAGGCCTAATAGAAAACAAATACCGTTTTCTAGTAAGGGGGTTGTCCACAACCGGACAACCCCCTTTTTGGTATTTCTGCCATTTCCACCCCGTCCTTGAGTGGCAGGTAGGGGAGAGCGGGGGATTGTGGTACAGTACTGGAGTTTAAACTGTTCTATTAAGGAGCTTATCTATGGGTCCGTTCCAGATTCTTCTGTTTGTCGTTTGGGCTGTCTCTGCCGTGGCGCTGACGATTCTCGTCCTGATGCATTCCGGTAAGGGCACCGGCGTTTCGGATATGATCGCTAGCTCGCTGTATAACTCCAGCTCTGCCACGGGCGTCATGGAGCAGAACCTCGACCGACTGACCGTCATCATGGCTGTCGTGTTTGCCGTGTGCGTCGTGCTGTGCATGTTCTTCTTCCCGCAGGGCATCGTCGGCTACTAAGCACGAGCCGCATAAATATTCAAAAAGGGTCCCGTAAGTGCGGGACCCTTTTTGTTTACATATTTGTAACAGAGTCAAAATATCCCCACATACTTCGCCCAACTAAAGAAATTCTCGACCGTTAACCGGAATTAGCCCCAAATTGTGTATAAAATGCGCTACTGTATTGCAAAACGTTGGTCCGTTGTGCATAACCAGCCATAGCAGCGGGCGGCGTTTTGATGGTTCGGATCGGATTGTTTCGACATGTGTCCGACTGAACATTTCTTTGTCCTATCTCATAAGGAGGATGGCATGGCTGATTCTATGTTCCACCAGCCCGTTATGGGTCGTCGCGCCTTTGTTGGCGGCACCCTTGCTGCGAGCTCCATGGCTTTTCTTGCCGCATGTGGCAAGAAGGGTGGCGACGCTTCCGGTTCTGAGTCCGGTTCGACGCTGAACTTCTACATCAACAACCCGGTCTGCATCGACCCCTACAATGTCCAGGAGGACCAGGGCACTCAGGTCGAGTACCAGCTCTTTGACGCTCTGACCTCTTATGACGCCGAGAAGGGCGAGATCGTTCCGCTGGCTTGCGAGTCCTTTGAGTCCAACGACGACGCCACCGAGTTTACCTTCAAGATCAAGAAGGCCAAGTTCCACAACGGTGACGACGTTACCTCCAAGTCCTTCAAGCTCGGTTGGGAGCGTCTGGTCAACACCAAGTCGGCCATCGCTACCGAGTACGGTCCTTCCGAGGTCTCCTATCACCTTTCCATGGTCGAGGGTTATGACGACCTGCTTGCCGGAAACGCTACCGAGCTCAGCGGTGTTACGTGCCCCGACGATGAGACCCTCGTCGTCAAGCTGTCTTCCGCTTACGCTGACTTCCCCTTCGTCGCCTCTCATCCGGCTCTGGCCCCGGTTCCCGAGTGCGCCGAGTCCGATGTCAAGAGCTTCTATCTTGCCCCGGTCGGTAACGGCCCGTTCATGATGGACGGCAAGTGGGAGGATGGCCAGGAGATCAACGTCAAGAAGTTCGACGATTACTATGGCGACAAGGCCAAGATCGATGGCATCCACTTCCAGGTCATCAAGGACATGGAGACCGCTTACAAGGAGTTCCAGGCCGGTAACCTCGATGTCTGCGACGTTCCCGTCGCTCAGATCGATGCCGCCAAGAAGGATCGCGGCGTGTCCAAGGACGGCTACACCATGGGTGACGGCGAGCGCATGCTGCTCGGCGCCGAGCCTTCCACGTACTATCTGACCTGCAACACCACGGCCGAGCCGTTCAACAACGCCGACCTGCGTAGGGGCATCTCCCTGGCCATTAACCGTGAGGCCATCTGCAAGACCATCTACAAGGGTACCCGTACCCCTGCCGACGGCATTGTTCCTCCGGGCATCGATGGCTACAAGGAGGGCGCATGGGAGTTCTGCGCCTACGATGTCGACAAGGCTAACGAGTACCTCGACAAGGTTGCTCCCGCTGGCGCTAACGGGGATCGTGGCATTAGCGTGACCCTGTCCTACAACCAGGACGGCGGTCACAAGGAGATCATGGAGTCCATCATCGGCGACCTCGCCAAGGTTGGTGTTACCGCTGTCTCCGATACCCCTGAGTGGTCTGCCCTGCTCGAGCAGTATCAGAACTTTAACTATCAGTTCGGTCGTCTGGGTTGGATTGCCGACTACCCGATCATGGACAACTTCCTGTATCCGCTGTTCCACTCCGACTCCCTCGGTGGCGACAACCGCTCCGGTTACAACAACCCCGAGTTCGACGCCAAGGTCGACGAGGCTCGTACTATTGTTGACGACGAGGAGCGCGTCGCTAAGATGCAGGAGGCCGATGCAATGGTCGCTGCCGACTGCCCGGTCATCCCGATTATGTTCTACACGCACACCATCGCCGGCTCCGATCGCATCAAGCACCTCTATGTCGATCCGCAGAAGCACGCTGATCTGGGTACCGCTGAGCTCGCCTAAGAGTTTGCAGCTTCCGTGAGGGTCAAGTATTTACGTAGACCTCATGGGAAACATACAGTTCTCCCTAACCTGGGGTAAACTGGCTGATGGTAATTTTGGGATGCCGGTCTGGCGATCGGCATCCCATTTAGGTTAATCCCTAGATAGGGGAGTGGTATGGGTAAGTACATCGTTAAACGTGTGCTTCAGTTCATCCCGGTGTTTTTGGGCGTTACGCTGATTCTGTTCGCCCTCCAGAATATCGTGCCGGGAGATCCGATCAAGCTGATCGGTGGAGACAAGGCTCTGTCCCCCGAGGTGGAGCTTCAGCTTCGCGTTCGCTATCACCTGGTCCAGACGGACGAGGACGGCAACGCGATCCTTGACGAGAACGGCGACCCCGTTCAAACGTCGCTCGTGGACCGTTACTTGTATTACATGAACGGCCTGCTTCATGGCGATCTGGGCAATTCGTATCAGCGCAAGCTGCCGGTTACGGATATCTTTGCCCAGAAGTATCCGTATACGGTCAAACTTGCCGCGTGCGCCATCGTGCTCGAGGCAATTATGGGTATCGGTGCGGGTATCATTTCGGCGGTAAAGCGTTATTCCTTCTGGGATATTTTGGTAACGCTCACCACGTCGATCCTCGTTGCGGTCCCGGCCTTCTGGCTCGGTATGTTGCTGCAGCTGTTCTTTGGCGTCATCCTCAAGGACGCCACGGGCGGTGCAATCTCCATGCCGATCTCGGGTGCCGGCGGTTCCAGCTCTCAGTATCAGGATTGGATGCACTATGTGCTTCCGACCATTACGCTGGCTTCGGTTTCGACCGCTTATGCTGCCCGCATTATGCGCTCGCAGCTGCTTGACGTCATGAACCAGGATTACATCCGTACGGCAAAGGCGAAGGGTCTCTCCAATCGCGCGATCATCGTCAAGCATGCGCTTAAGAATGCACTCATCCCCGTCGTTACCTATATTGGTGTCGACTTTGGTGGCATGCTTTCGGGCGCCATCCTGACCGAGACGGTCTTTAACTGGCCCGGTATCGGCTATGAGGTCTATCGCGCCATTAGCATGCGTGACTGGCCCATCGTTATGGGCGGCGTTACGCTCATCGTCGTCGTCGTTATGGTGATCAACCTGCTCGTCGACATTAGCTATGCATTCCTCGACCCACGCATCCGCCTTGGCGGTCCGTCGGATAAGGCCTAAGGGAGGTACGTCTCATGCAGGAAACTGATTCTCAGTCTCAGGAGCAGGCTACCGCCACCAAGGCCGCATCTGCTCCCGCCAAGTCCCGCACGCTGTGGGGCGACGCTTTTAAGCGTCTTCGTAAGAACAAGCTCGCCGTTATCGGTGTCTGCTGGATCATCATCGTCGTTGTGGTTGCACTGACCGCAGATCTGTGGGCTAAGCCCTGGCTCGGTTCGCCGACGGCTTCCGACTCGACCACCATGGCCGAGACGTCGCTGCTGGCTCCGTGTGCAGAGCACCCGTTTGGCACCGACGCCCTTGGTCGTGACATTCTCGTCCGCGTTATCTACGGTGCGCGCGTTTCGCTGTCCGTCGGCATTATGGCCACCGCGATCTCCACGCTGATCGGTCTGGTCATGGGTGCTCTGGCGGGTTTCTACGGCGGCATCTGGGATACGATCATCATGCGCTGTGCGGATATCTTCCTAGCGTTCCCGTACGTGCTGTTCGTCGTCGCCATGATCGCCGTTATCGGCCGTGGTCTTCAGAACGTCTTTATCGCCATCGGTATTCTCGGCTGGCCTTCGATTGCTCGCGTCTTCCGCTCTGCAATCTTGACGGTCAAGGAAAACGACTATGTTGACGCTGCGCGCGCGATGGGTGCATCTGATGCTCGTATCGTCGTGCGTCACATTTTCCCGAACTCCGTCGCCTCCATCGTGGTCTACGCGACCATGAACATTGGTGGCGCCATTCTGACCGAGTCCGCACTGTCCTTCCTCGGCATGGGCGTTATTCCGCCTACGCCTTCGTGGGGCTCCATGATTCAGGACGGTCAGCAGTATCTTCTGACTGCTCCCTGGATGATGATCATGCCCGGTCTGGCAATTCTCTCGACGGTGCTCGCCTTCACCCTGCTGGGTGATGGTCTGCGCGACGCCCTCGACGTCAAGATGAAGGACGCATAAGGATGAAGAAGAACAAGAACTATGTGGACCTGAAGGACCAGCCGGTTCCTGAGGGCCAGCATCTGCTCGAGGTCGATGACCTTAAGATGTATTTCCACACCGAGGATGGCGTCGTTCGCGCTGTCGACGGTGTCTCCTACACGCTCGATCGCGGCGAGACCCTTGGCGTCGTCGGTGAGTCCGGCTCCGGTAAGTCCGTGACCGCCATGACCATCATGGGCCTTATTTCGATGCCTCCGGGGAAGATCGAGGGCGGCGACGTTCGCTATCGCGGTCGTTCTATCCTCGAGATGACCGAGGAAGAGATGCAGCACATTCGCGGCAACGATATCGCGATGATCTTTCAAGATCCTATGACCTCCTTGAACCCGGTCTATAAGATCGGCAAGCAGGTGGGTGAGGGCCTTCGTCTGCACCGTGGCTACTCCAAGCAGGAGGCACTCAAGCGTGCCACCGAGCTTTTGGACCTCGTTGGTATTCCCGAGCCCGAGAAGCGCGTCAACGAGTATCCGCACCAGTTCTCTGGCGGTATGCGTCAGCGCGTCATGATTGCCATGGCTCTTGCCTGCGATCCCGATATTCTGATTGCCGACGAGCCCACGACGGCTCTGGACGTTACCATCCAGGCTCAGATTATTGAGCTTATGCAGGAAATGCAGGAGAAGAACGGCAACGCCATCATCATGATTACCCATGACCTGGGCGTCGTCGCCGACATGGCCGACAAGATCATGGTTATGTACGCCGGCCGTCCCGTCGAGTTCGGTACTGCTGAGGAAATCTTCTACGAGAGCCGCCACCCCTACACCTGGGGCCTTATCCGCTCCATCCCGGAGCAGGCCATCGAAGAGAAGAAGCCGCTTACGCCGATTCACGGCAACCCGCCTTCGCTCATGAACCTGCCCGAGGGCTGCGTGTTCTCGCCTCGTTGTCCCTATGCGACCGATAAGTGCCGCAAGCAGCGCCCCGAGCGCGTTGTCACCGAGTCTGGTCATTACTCTGCATGCCACTACTCCGGTGACCCCGAGTTTCTCAAGAACGCTCCTGAGACGTCCCGTACGCGCAAGGATTCCAAGAAGGGAGGCGAGGCGTAATGGCAGATACCAACGAGCGTACTCCGTTGCTGAAGGTCGAGCACCTCTCTAAGGAGTTCCCCGCTGAGTCCGGCATGTTCGCCAAGCGTTTTTCCAAGCGTGTCGTCTCTGCTGTAAATGACATCTCTTTTGAGATTTATCCTGGCGAGACCTTTGGTCTGGTTGGTGAGTCTGGTTGCGGTAAGTCCACGACGGGTCGCACCATCATGCGCTTGACCAAGCCGACCGCCGGTAAGGTGTTCTTCCAGGGCAAAGATGTTGCCGAGATGAGCAAGCATGAGATCAAGGACATGCGTCGCGAGATGCAGTTCATCTTCCAGGACCCCTATGCTTCGCTCAACCCTCGTATGACCATCGGTGAGATTGTCTCTGAGCCCATGACCATTCATGGCGTGGGCACCAAGGAGGAGCGTATTGAGCGCGTGCGCGAGCTTCTCGACGTCGTTGGACTGAACCCCGAGCACATCAACCGTTATCCTCATGAGTTCTCCGGCGGTCAGCGTCAGCGTGTCGGCATTGCCCGTGCATTTGCGCTGAAGCCCAAGCTGATTATCTGCGACGAGCCGGTTTCCGCTCTGGATGTGTCCATTCAGGCCCAGGTTCTGAACCTGCTCAAGGAACTGCAGGACAAGTTCGGTACCGCGTATCTGTTTATCGCTCACGACCTGTCCGTCGTGCAGCACATTTCCGATCGCGTTGCCGTTATGTATCTGGGTAAGATGGTCGAGGTTTCGGACTGGAAGACGCTCTATAGTGAGCCTCACCATCCGTACACGCAGTCGCTGCTGTCTGCCGTGCCGGTGCCCGATCCGGATATCCAGAAGACCCGTAAGCGCATCATCCTTGCCGGCGATCCGCCGTCACCGCTGGATCCGCCGACCGGTTGCCGTTTCCACACCCGCTGCCCGATCGCGCAGGGCATCTGCTCTGAGAAACTTCCCGAGTTTAAGGAAGTTGCACCGGGCCACTGCTGCGCCTGCCACTTCGCGGAGCCGTTCCCGATCAAGGAATCGCACATCGACCTGTAGTCGGTTGTTATCGTCCGGGCCCGCGCTGGACTTAGTTTTCAGAACGTCCTCGACCATGGAAACCCCCTTATCCTGCTCCTTCGGAGCCGCGGATAAGGGGGTTTTCTGGTCTGCGGAATGTTCTGAAAACTAAGTCCAGCACGGGCCCTGTGTTACCACTGCAGAGGGGTGCGATTCCTTGATCGCTCACTTAATCTAATGGGAAAGATGGCGAGGCCGGAGCTTTAGCTCCGGCCTCCTTATATAAGGGCTCGGCAAAGCCGAGCCACCAAATTTGAATCAGCCCCCAGCACATGTTTGAGAACTGTGCCTGAAGCATGTGCCCCTAGGGCAGGAATGAGGTTGCTTTCCAACGCATTCCGCAGGGGGCGGCATTATTTTGTAGCGCGAAGCACGGATCAAAATAATGCCGCATGCCCGAGGACGCGTTGGAAAGCAACCTCATTCCTGCCCGAACAGGTCAGTCTACCTGCGCATTTACAAATTCGTAAACTTTTTTGAAAAAAAGTGCTTGCACAGTTCTCGAATCATAGGTTATTATCTTCCTCGTTGAACGCGCGGGTCCAACAAAACGAACCGCGAATCAACAACATAGCATGTCGGAGTGGCGGAATTGGCAGACGCGCTAGCTTGAGGTGCTAGTGACCGCTTTTTGGTCATGCGGGTTCAAGTCCCGCCTCCGACACCATCGCATTTGAGAAGCCTCTTCGGAGGCTTTTTTGTTACCGATAGACGGTGAGGTCCACGATGGAAACGCTTGAACGCAACGAGTGGGCAGACGTTGCCCAACTAGTCGAGATCACGAGCGATGCTGTCATCATCTGCGAGCTCGACGGAACCATTCTGCATGTGAATAATCGCTTACTTGGCTTGATGTGCGAGGAACGCGCCGACGTCATCGGTGGAGATGTTAAAGACGTCCTGTACTCATCCGCTTTTGAACGTGCGACGGAACATCGTCTGCCATTTGAAACTGATGGCTCCGAGAACGAATTGATGCTCAAGCTGAGTGACGGCTCCTTTATCCCCGTCTTGGTTCGTGCGGGCTCCGTAACGCCTCCACGCATCTTTGGGCGCCGCGCACCACGTGTCCTTGTGGCGCTTCATAGTATCGAGGAACAGTATTCTCACGACCGTCAGCTCAAGCGTGCTCTTTCAGAGCTTAGAGTGGCTAACAAGCGCCTCTCTGGCACGCTCTCGGTCATTATGAGTACCGTGGGCTCCGATGAGCTGCCCAGCCTACTTGATACCGTTTTGAACCAGCTTGTAGGAACGCTCGATGCTTCGGGTGCCGCTATCTATTTTTCTGAGAGCGGCGGTTTTAAACTACGCGGTGTTTCCAAGGAGCTGTACGACAGCTACCTGCCTGAGTTTTTGCCGTATGGCGCTGGCATTCCGACGTATGTTCTTCGTGAGTCGCGTGCCTGTCGCTTGTCGATTCAACAGGACCTTAAGGGTGATAAGGCCGCCTCCGGTATGTTTATGGACTTGGACAATCGTTCTAAGCACCTGTTGCGCATGCAGGATATGCCTCCGTACCGCAGCGAGATCTGTCTTCCCGTTTTTTACGGTACGCAGATTCTTGGCGTGCTGGAAGTTGGTTGGAAACGCCCCCAGGCACCGCTCGCCTATGACGTTAATGTGCTCGAGGTCATTTGCGATTACCTATCTATCCAGCTGATCGGCATTGCATCGAGCCTTCGCTCCCGTCGCACGGCCGAGCTTGGCCGCTCGCTCAATGTCTTGCGTGATGAGTTGTTTACCTTTCTAGACGATTCCGCCGCGGCTACCCAGGCGGTATCGTCCGAGATCTGCAATATGCTTAACTGCCATTTTTGCCCTGTTGAGTATGACGCCAGTCTGGATTCCTACGTCATAGATTTTGAAGGCGGCAGTCGCGTTGCTTTGCCGGACGATCCCGAGAAGCTTTTCTTTTCCACGACGGCGCCAGCGGCACTTCTGGGGGCTGGCCCTGATGGCTTTGAGGCATCTGTTTTGGGCGGTACGAGTGCCGAGGACCTTAAACACGTCCGTATAACTCGCGTTGACGAATCGATGCCTATGGGAGGCTGGCTTAGGGCGCATGGTCTGCCTTGTCAAGGTCTCTACGTCGACTCCGGCATCGAGGCGGGGCGCCCGCGCTCTGAGGGTGATGGTAAGCACAGTAACGACGCGATTGTTCCTGCTTCTGTTGCGAAGAGCCCGACGACGCGCGCGCTGCTGCTTCGTGATGGTAGCCAAGAGCCGATTGATGACCTTGAATATGACTACTTGGTGCACTTGGCGCATGACTTTGAACTGATCTACGAAGGCGAATCTCAAAAGCGCGAGGAGCGCCATATCGCTCAGACCCTTCAGATTGGCATGAGAAATTCCCTGGGGGATGTTCCGGGTATCGCAACCGATTCGGTGTACCTGTCGGCCACGAACTCGGCGTTGGTCGGCGGCGATTTCTATACGCTCATCCGTCTTCCCGACGACTGCGCCGTCATGATTCTGGGTGATGTGTCTGGCAAAGGTATTGAGGCCGCATCGATGTCCGCGCTCGTCAAGACGGCCCTGACGGCATATGCTTGGGAGGGCGCTGGACCGGCCCGCATGGCACGCTCCCTTAACAGCATGCTCATGGGCTTTTCGAGGGTCGAGACGTTCGTGACGGCCTTTATCGCCAAGATTGACCTTAAAGCCGGACGCGCAACGTATTGTTCGGCGGGCCATCCTCCGACCATGGTCATCAGGCCAGAGTCGATGCCGCTGGGTGGCGGCGAGGCTCGTGGGGGAGAGGTCGAGCTGCTTGGGTGCCAATCGGGCGTGATCGGTGCCTTTGAGAGCATGGTCTACGAGACGGGCGTGTTTACATTCGCTCCTGGTGACATGCTATTTATGTATACCGACGGAACAATCGAAGCACGTGATCGCTCGGGTGCTTTCTTTGGCGAACAACGCCTTCGCGACCTTCTGCTCTCTGTCTCGGGTGAGGGCGTATCGGGAATCTGCGGCAAGGTTTTGGGCGAGCTTGACCGCTTTACCGAGTCGGCGCTGAACGATGACATCGCGCTGGTCTCCCTTGAGTTTTTACGGGGTCGATCGTAGGTCACGACGCCTGACGGGCAAAATCCCTACGGTTGAAGAAACGTGTGCATCGAGCGAGCTCTTTTGGGGAACCATGGTCGTATGAATGAGTGGAATGACATAGCGGTTTTGACGCCACCGGGCGATATCGACATCGCCTCGGTGCCCGCACTGCGCCGACGGTTGGATAATTTGATCGACCGGGGCGTGCGTCGTGTTGTCATCAATTGCCAGACCGTGGGCTTTATCGACTCGACGGGTTTGGCGTTTTTGCTTACACGTGCTAGAGAGCTTATGAGGCATGAGGGGCTGCTTTCGCTCGTTAACGCCTCCGATGAGGTCGTTCGCTTTTTGGAAATTGCCCGGCTTGTCGACATCCTTCATGTCGCGGGCCCGGCGCGGGAGTCGATTCCCGCCATTCCGGTGGGGGAGTTGCCGCGATGGAGCAAGAGCGTCGAAGTGCAGCGAGGCATCGAGAATCTCCCGTATTATCGGCACCGTGTGGCCGAGCTCCTCGAATCGCTTCCCCTGAGGCGTGACGAGCGCTACGATGTCGCATTGGCGTCGGGGGAGGCGCTGGGTAATGCCTATGACCATGCAGGTGGTATTGGGTGCGTCCTGACGGTTCAGGCCTATGGCGATCGCGTTGTGGTTGAGGTGCTTGATCGAGGTGCCGGCTATTCTATCGATGAAACGAGCGAACCGGTCGCATCTGAGGAGCGCGGCCGTGGTATCAAGCTTATGCGTATGCTCGTCGATAACGTGGAGGTTGCTCGTCGTACGGACGGCGCCGGCACGCGCGTGCAGATGGTGAAGCTGTTTAGCGGAGCGCTGGAATCGTGTGCCTAGCCAATCGCTTTAGCGCGTTTAGCTACTAAGAACATGCGGCAGACAAGTTTTTTGAAAAAAGTACTTGCGTCTTTTGGACAACTCGCGTAAATTAATAACCCGCAAGCGGACATGGCTCAGTTGGTAGAGCACAACCTTGCCAAGGTTGGGGTCGCGGGTTCGAGCCCCGTTGTCCGCTCCAAACGCAACAGCCCGGCTACCACGGTAGCCGGGTTTTTTGTATCCATCGTATGGGCTTGAACCCGAGAGGGAGCGAGCGTTTTGGGTCGTGGCTGTGGCGTTGTTTGCCGCGAATGTCCGCTTTGGGCGTATCATCGTGGGCATCTCGCATAACCTCGTTGCAAGGGAGATACGCCCCATGGCTACAGAAAAGTCTTCTTCGCGCTCATGGATGTCCGACGCTGCGATCTATCAGATCTACCCGCGCTCGTTTAAGGATTCGACTGGTTCGGGTCTGGGCGATATCGCGGGCATTACCCAGCAGATGGACTATCTTGAGCGGCTGGGTATCGAGGCCATCTGGCTGAGCCCGTTTTACCCATCGCCTCTTGTCGATGGCGGCTATGATGTGGCGGACTACTGCGATGTCGACCCACGTCTCGGCTCGCTTGACGACTTCGATGACATGATCGCTGCGGCTCACGCGCGCGGCATCAAGGTCATCGTCGACATCGTGCCCAACCATTCATCCAACCAGCACCCCTGGTTCAAAGCCGCTCTTGCCGCCGGCCCCGGATCTCCCGAGCGCGCCCGTTATATCTTCCGCGATGGTTGCGGCGAGCATGGCGAGCTGCCTCCCACCAATTGGAATGCCAACTTTGGCGGCCCCGCATGGACGCGTGTTGCGGACGGTCAGTGGTATCTGCACATGTTTACGCCCGAGCAGCCGGACTTTGACTGGTCATGCCCTGAGGTTCACGCGCTCTTTTGCGACGTCCTGGCGTTTTGGAGCGATCGAGGCGTCGACGGCTTTCGCATTGATGTGGCGCAGGGTCTCGCCAAGGATCTCGACCGCGATGACCTCGACCGGTGGCATCTCGCCGAGGGCGATGACATGGTTGACGACGGCACCCATCCGCTGTGGGACCGCAATGAGGTCCACGAGATCTATCGCGAGTGGCGCCGCGTGTTCGACCGCTATAATCCGCCGCGCAGCGCCGTTGCCGAGGCGTGGGTGTTGCCCGAGCGCCAGTATCTCTACGCGCGTCCCAGCGAGCTTGGCCAGACATTCAACTTTGAGTTTGCCAAGGCCACTTGGACCTATGATGACATGCACACTGCAATCGAGAAGGGCTTGAAGGCAGCCGTCGAATCCGATTCCGCCTCGACCTGGGTACTCTCCAACCACGACGTGCCGCGCGTGGCGACACGCTATGCCCTGCCGCAAATCAAGGCGACGCGCTACCACCAGATTGCGCTCGACTGGCTCTTACGCGACGGGTCGTCTTATGACGAGGACCGTGAACTCGGCGAGCGCCGCGCGCGGGCGGCCCTTTTGCTTGAACTGGCGCTTCCGGGCTCGGCATACGTGTATCAGGGTGAGGAGCTCGGCCTTTTTGAGGTGGCTGATATCCCGTGGGCTGCACTCGAAGACCCTACTGCGACCAATACGCACGGACCGAAGCGTGAGAAGGGGCGCGACGGCTGTCGTGTGCCCCTGCCGTGGGTGGCGGCGGACGATCCCGCGCATGGCGGATCGTTTGGGTTTTCGCCGGCAGACGCCGATGCGGCGCCCCATCTGCCGCAGCCTGCATGGTTTTCCGATTATGCTGCCGATAAGGAAGAAGCGGACCCGACATCGATGCTTGCGCTCTATCGTGACGCCCTCTGGCTGCGGCGCAAGCTGCGCGGGTGCGCCAACGATCTTGCGTGGCTCGATCTTGACGGGCGCACCGGTCTTGCGGATGGTGCCGAGGGCGCTGAGGGCGGCGTCATCGCCTATCGCCGCGATAACGGCTGGACGTGTGTGACGAACTTCGGTGCAGCACCCGTGGAGCTGCCGGCGGGCAGGGTCCTGCTCACCTCATCACCGCTTTCAGACGGCAGGCTCGCGCAGGACAGCTCTGCCTGGATCATGCTCGGTGATATGTAGGGGCATCTCGCTGCGAGCCTGCGTTTGTTCGCGCCTTTCGTGACGACTGATGCCCTCGCGAGAGCGTCGCAAAACTTTTCAAAAAAAGTTCTTGCATAGGATGCGGGCATCACGTAAGATTAATCCTCGTAAGCGGACATGGCTCAGTTGGTAGAGCACAACCTTGCCAAGGTTGGGGTCGCGGG
>ENA-OZKX01000936-OZKX01000936.1-human-gut-metagenome-genome-assembly--contig:-NODE-936-length-12928-cov-7.606463_pt1 | contig 12928 bp, 10 predicted proteins | sample MGYA00244831_ERZ653774 | MGnify/ENA primary metagenome ERZ653774 (study PRJEB26926, sample SAMN06165314) | human gut metagenome | biome: ENVO:00009003; feature: ENVO:2100002; material: ENVO:00002003...
GACTAGTCGTCGGCAGCGTCAGATGTGTATAAGAGACAGATATATTATATAGTATAATGGACCGACGAAAGCAGGAAAGGAGAGAGCGGACATGACAAAGCAGGAGCTTTTGGACAAGGCGAACGACCTGCCGCTCGCCCCCGGCGTCTACCTGATGATGGACAAAACCGGCGAGGTCATCTACGTCGGCAAGGCGAAAAAGCTCAAAAACCGCGTCAGCCAGTATTTTCAGGAGAATTCCTCCCACAATGCGAAAACGCGCCGCATGGTCTCGCAGGTGGACCACTTTGACACGATCTTTGTCACAAGCGAGTTCGAGGCGCTGATCCTGGAAAACTCGCTCATCAAGCAGCACATGCCGCGCTACAACATCCTCTTGAAGGATGACAAGGGCTATCCCTTTGTGCGCCTCGGCACAGAGCACTACCCGCGCTTTACGATGGTCGGCAAGCCTGCGGACGACAATGCGCTCTATTTTGGGCCCTTCGGCGGGCGCAGCGAGACGCGCGCGGCGATCGACGCGATCTGCGCGGCCTTCCGTTTGCCGACGTGCAGCCGCAAATTCCCGCGCGACATCGGCAAGGAGCGCCCCTGCCTCAACCACCACATGGGGCGGTGCGATGCCTTCTGCCGCGGCACACCGGATGAGGAGGAGTACCTGCGCCGCATCGGGCAGGCCGAGGAGCTGTTGAACGGCCACTACCGCAGGCTCACGCGCGCGCTGCGCGAGGAAATGGAGCGCGAGGCCGAGGCGCTGCACTTTGAGCAGGCGGCGGCGCTGCGCGACCGCATCCGCGCCATCGAAGTGTTGGGAAAGCGCCAGAAGGTCATCGCCGGTATCTGTGCCGACACCGATATCTGGGGCGTTTACCGCGGCGCGCTCAAATGCGGCAGCGCCGTGCTGCACATCGAGGACGGCAGCGTGACGGGACGCGACCTGAATCTCTTCACCGCGCCGCAGGACGAGAGCGAGCAGGCCATCTTGTCGGCGCTGCTGCCGCAGTATTACCTGGCGCGCAGCGTGCTGCCGCGCGAGATCCTGCTGCCCTGCGAGATCGAGGGAGCGGATGAGCTTGCGCAGATCCTCACGGAGCGCGCAGGGCGCAAGGTGACGCTCCATATCCCCCAGCGGGGCGAGAAGGCCGAGCTCCTTGCCATGGCGCAGCGCAACGCGCGCGAGGATGTGGAGCGCGTGACGACCGCGCAGGAGCGCGAGGATCGCACGATGGCGCAGCTTGCGGGGATGCTCTCGCTTAAAGAAACGCCGAAGCGCATGGAGTCCTACGATATCTCCAACACCGGCGCAAGCGACATCGTCGCCTCGATGGTCGTCTACGAGGGGGCAAAGCCGAAAAAGAGCGCCTATCGCCGCTTTAAGATCAAGACCCTCTCCGCCCATCCCGACGACTATGCCTCCATGGAGGAGGTGCTCACGCGCCGCATCCGGCGCTATCTGGACGGGGACGAGAAATTCAGCCCCCTGCCGGACGTCATGCTCATCGACGGCGGTATCACGCATGCGGGTGTCGCCGAGCGCGTGTGCGCGCAGATGCATGTGCGTGTGCCGATCTTCGGCATGGTCAAGGACGACCGCCACCGCACGCGCGCGCTCGTCACGGCTGAGGGCCGTGAGATCGACCTGCACGCCGCGCCGAACGTCTTTGCCCTGATCGGACAGATCCAGGAGGAGACGCACCGCTTCGCCATCACCTTCCACCACGAGAGCCATTCGAGGTCCTCGACCCGCTCGGCGCTCGACGGCATTCCGGGCATCGGCAGGGTGCGCGCGCAGGCGCTCCTTAAGACCTTCAGGAGCGTGAAGGCCATCCGCGAGGCGGACCTCGCCGCGCTGGAGCGTGTGCTGCCGAAAGACGCTGCCGCATCCGTTTACCTTCATTTTCACGGCGAAGCGGAGGAGAAAACGCCCTGAGCAGCGCCTATCCCATAACGGCCAGACTGACGGAAAAGGCGAAAAGAAGTCATGATTTTTGTGCGATTTATCAACAAAATTCAAAAAGTGCAGTTGACATAATGGATTTTCGATAAATGAATTTTCGAAAGGGAAAACTTGCATATTTTGTCATTTCGGCAAGCGAGTCTGACCGAAAAGGCCCCCTGCGCCCGTAAAGGGCGCAGGGGGCCTTCCGCTTTTTCCGCGGGGGAGAGGGGAAACACGCGGTGGGTGGAGAAAAGCCAGTGTTTGCGGGGCTTTTCTCCCGTTTTACCCTCCCGCGGGGCGCGCCGGGACACACGCGGCCTGCCGGCACAAAATTTTCCGCTGCCAAGGGGAGACAACGGCACGCCGAGACGCGCCGCCGCTGCGGTGCGGGAGCGTTGGCTGCGCGGGGAGGGCGGTGACGAAGGTTTACATAATTGATGAAAATTTGCGATTTGAGTTATTGCACGGAAACTTTTTTGACATAAAAACGGCGATAACTTAGAAAAAATACGAATAAACAGAACTTTTGAAGAACGAACGGTGGAAACTTGACAAATCTTTTTTGGGGCGGTATACTGCCAGCATGTTTTGGAAAAGTTACAAATTGTAATCTTTTTCCGGGACGCAGCGCTTTCCCCGGTGCGCGAAGCTGCGGCGGCTCACGCCGCGAAAAAAGGAGTATCCAATGCAGAAGTTTTTGAAAGAGATGTTCACGGCCCCGCGATGCAGAAGAGCGATGTTTCTTGTGCTTTTCGCGGCGGTGATGCTGCTGAACAGTTCCCCCGAGCTGTGGGCCGACGCGCTGTACCTCATCGCCGACGGCGATACGGTCAGTGTGCTGGACGGCACGGCGGCGATCCCGCAGGAGCGCGTCATCGTCACCGGCGCGCAGAGCAGTGACGCGGAGGTCACGCTCCCTGCCGGCGAAAAGGTGACCGTGACGCACGGCGAGGATGTCGAGTACGCTACCACGCGCAGCGGCGAGAGCGTCAGTGCGCTGCTGCGCCGCCTGCAGATCACGATCAGCCCGCTCGAGATGGTGCTGGTCGACGTGTCGGACGAGGCGGTGCAGATCACCGTCGGCTCCGACTTCACCTACTATGAGACGGTCACCGAGGCGTCCGAGCACGCTGTGCTGACGAGCACGTCCTACCGCATCCCCAAGGGCGAGACGCAGGTCGTGCAGCAGGGTGTCGACGGTACGCACGACGTTGTTTACGAGGTCGTGTACGCCGACGGTCAGTTCGTCTCCCGCCAGGCGGTGGAGGAGAAGAACGATACCTCCGTTGCGGAGATCAGCTATGTCGGCACGCTGGTCGATCAAGCGAGCAGCGGCGACACGGTCAAGTCCGTTGTCACCGAAAAGGACGGCAGCGGCTATCTTCTGATGAAGTCCGGCGATTCCGTGCACTTCACAGGCTCGATGAAGGTCACCTGCACGGCCTACACCGCAGGCTACGGCGGCGTGGGCACCAGAACGGCCACGGGCACGACGGTCCATGTCGGCACCGTTGCGGTGGATAAGAGCGTCATCTCTCTCGGTACCGAGATGTTCATCGTCGGCTCGTCGGGCTACACCTACGGCAACGCCGTGGCCGAGGATACCGGTGTGCGCGGCGCGGCGATCGACCTCTATATGAACTCCTATCAGGAGTGCAAGCAGTTCGGCCGCCAGAAGAATTCCACGGTCTACTTCCTCGACTGAGGGGCAAAAGAAACAAAAAAGACGTCCGAAGAGACTTGGACGTCTTTTGCTTTGCGTGCCCTCAGAACAGCAGCTCGTAGCCCATTTTGATGAAGAGAAGGCCCAGCACGACGAAGATCATGCCGCGCACACGCTTGCTGCCGCCCTTCATGGCGTAGCGCGCGCCGCAGTAGGCGCCGAGCATATTGCAGGCCGCCGCGGGAAGTGCCAGCAGCCACCAGACCTTGCCGCTGATGATGAACAGCACCGCCGAGGCGACGTTGGAGCAGAGGTTTGCGATCTTCGCGCAGCCCGACGCCGTGAGGAGGTCCATCGAAAGTGCCATCGTAAACGCCATGATCATAAACGTGCCTGTGCCCGGGCCGATGAGCCCGTCATAGCAGCCAAGACCCAAACCGATGAGCGCGGCGCGCGTCAGCTCCTGCTGCGGCGTGTACTCGCGCGCGGGTGCGTCATTTTCCTTGCCGAAGTCCTTTTTGAGCATCAGCAGGATCGCCGCGCAGGGCAGCGCGACGAGCATCATGATCTTCAGAATGTCCTCGTTGATGAGCAGAGCGATCTTTGTGCCGATGGCCGCGCCGAGCAGCGCGCCGATCCCCGAGACGATGGCGGGACGCAGCAGGACCTTGCCGCCGCGAAAGTATTTGAACGAGGCGAGCGCCGTGCCGGTGCCGTTGACGACCTTGTTTGTCCCCATTGCAAGATGCGCGGGGATACCGGCCATCAGATAGGCGGGAAGCGTGATAAGTCCGCCGCCGCCGGCGACGGAGTCGACAAAGCCGCCAAGAAAGATGAGCGGCAGAACGACGAGCAGGATCTGTGGCGTAAGTTCCATGAGAAGCCCCTCTTTTCCTGAGATTTCTGCATTGTACCACACGAAGAAAAATTTTACTACTCTTTTGCGCAAAATATGATAAAATCATATTATCTGTATTTTTTACGGCCAAAGCGCAGAAAGGAAACACGCTATGGAACGCGATAACAAAGCCGCCATCGAAGCGCTCTTAAAGCGCCACGGTTTTCATTTTTCCAAGTCCATGGGGCAGAACTTTTTGATCGACCCCGCCATCCCCTACGAGATCGCCGAGAGCTCGCGTGCAAGTGCGGAGAACGGCGTGCTCGAGATCGGCCCCGGTATCGGCGCTTTGAGCCATGAGCTCTGCGAGCGCGCGGGCAAGGTCGTGGCCGTGGAGTTGGACAAGACGCTGCTGCCGATCTTGGATGAGACCATGGCGCGCTTTGACAACTTCGAGGTCGTCTCCGCCGATATTTTGAAGACCGATATCCCCGCGCTGGTGAGGGAAAAGTTCGCGGGCTTCACGCCCATCGTGTGCGCGAATCTGCCGTACAACATCACAACGCCCGCCATCACTGCGCTTATCGAGTCGAAATGCTTTGAGAGCATCACGGTGCTCGTGCAGAAGGAGGTCGCCGAGCGCCTCTGCGCCGCGCCGGGCACGAGCGCCTACGGCGCGTTCTCCGTCTTCATGCAGTACCACACCGAGCCGGAGTACCTTTTCGCCGTGCCGCGCGAGTGCTTTGAGCCGCAGCCCAAGGTCACCTCTGCCGTGCTGCGCGCCGTGGTGCGCAAGCAGCCGCCGGTGGAGGTTTCGGATGAAAAGTTCTTCTTCCGCGTGGTGTACGCCGCGTTTGCCCTGCGGCGCAAAACGCTCGTCAACAGCCTGATGACGGCCTTCGGCAGCCAGCTCACAAAAGAGCAGGTCACGCAGGCGGTCACGTCCTGCGGCCTTGATGCCAATATCCGCGGCGAGCGGCTGGGGCTCAGTGAATTCGCCACGCTGTCCGCCGAGATCGCCGCATTACTGTGACAGCACAGAAACATCTATTCAAAAAATTGATAAACCATATGGTTGCTATTGATAAGACATTCTGCTACAATTTTCGGCAGAAAGGAGTCAAACTCAATAGCAGCCATTTTTCCTGTGCATCGGTTAGCTCCCTGCCGCCGAAAAGCGGTACAGCACACCACACAAGACGCGGTGCAAAATTTTTCTTTTTCATTACACCGTGAACATGCTACGAGGGAAAGAACAAATGACGAATTTGACGAACAACAAGGCCGTTTTGTCGTGGATCGACGAAATGACCGCCATCACCAAGCCGGACAAGATTGTCTGGATCACGGGGGAAGAGGAACAGCTCGACGCGCTGCGCGAGCAGGCCGTCAAGGAGGGCATCCTCATCAAGCTCAACCCGGACAAGCTCCCGGGATGCTACCTGCACCGCACCGACCCCGACGACGTGGCGCGCGTGGAGGACCGCACGTTCATCTGCTGTGAAAAGGAAGAGGACGCAGGCCCCACGAACCACTGGGTAGAGCCCAAGGAAATGTACGAAAGGATGTACGCTCTGGCCGACGGCGCCTATAAGGGCCGCACCATGTACATCATCCCGTACTCCATGTCCATCATCGGCTCTCCGTTCGCCAAATACGGCTTTGAACTGACCGACTCCATTTACGTCGTGCTCAACATGCACATCATGACCCGCATCGGCAAGGCCGTGTGCGACGCGCTCGGCGACGATGAGGGCTTTATCAAGGGCCTGCACTGCCAGTGCAACCTCGACAAGGACAACAAGTACATCGTCCACTTCCCGCAGGACAATACGATCATCTCGATGAACTCGAACTATGGCGGAAACGTGCTTCAGGGCAAGAAGTGCTTCGCGCTGCGCATCGCCTCGAACCTCGGCCGTCAGGAGGGCTGGATGGCCGAGCACATGCTGATCCTCGGCATCCAGAACCCGCGCGGCGAGATCAAGTACATCTCCGCCGCCTTCCCCTCCGCCTGCGGCAAGACGAACCTCGCCATGCTCATCCCGCCCGAGGGCCTGCAGCGCTGGGGCTGGCGCGTGTGGTGCGTGGGCGACGATATCGCGTGGCTGCGCGTCGGCAAGGACGGCCGCCTCTGGGCCGTGAACCCCGAAAACGGCTTTTTCGGCGTCGCGCCGGGCACATCCATGAAGTCGAACCCCAACGCGCTCATCTCTACGCACAAGGACACGATCTTTACGAACGTCGCGCTTGACCTCAGCGACAACACCGTCTGGTGGGAGGGTCTCAACAAGACGCCGCCCGCGCGCGCCATCGACTGGCGCGGCCGTCCCTGGACGCCGCAGAGCCCCGAAAAGGCCGCGCACCCCAACAGCCGCTTCACCGCGCCCGCGCGCAACTGCCCGTGTCTGAGCCCCGAGTTTGACAATCCCGAGGGCGTGCCCATCAGCGCCATTGTCTTTGGCGGCCGCCGCGCGAAGACCGCGCCGCTGGTCTACCAGTCCTTCAACTGGCAGCACGGCGTGTTCATCGGCTCGATCATGGCGTCGGAGACCACCGCCGCGGCGACGGGCCGCGTCGGCGTCGTGCGCCGCGACCCGATGGCGATGCTGCCGTTCTGCGGCTACCACATGGGCGACTACTGGCAGCACTGGCTCGACATGGGCAAGAAGATCCCCAAGCCGCCGAAGATCTTCAACGTCAACTGGTTCCGCACCGACGAGGACGGCAACTTCGCCTGGCCCGGCTTTGGCGACAATATGCGTGTTTTACAATGGATCATCTCGCGCGCCGACGATGAGATCGGCGCGGCGGAGACCGCGCTCGGCTACGAGCCAAACACCCACGATATCGACATGGAGGGCCTTGAAATGTCGATGTACGACATGCGCCGCCTGCTCTCAGTCGACCGCGAGCTCTGGCTTCAGGAGTGCGAGGACGCGCGTGAGTATTACGAGAAGATCGGCAAGGTGCCGCCTGAGCTCTACGAAGAGCTCGACGCGCTCGAAATGAGATTGAACCGCGGCTATAAGGTCAAGCACGAATAAAACGAAGCAATGCAAAAAAGGAACCGCTCGAAGAGCGGTTCCTTTTTTAACGGATCAAGTCTCGTAAAATTTGCGCCGCGCATGGCGCAGCGAGACTTTCTCAAGAAAGCGGCTTCACCGCTTTCTTGAAGCTATCTTACGACGCCAAACTGGAAGAGATAGTCTCTCCACATCGGATAGTACGCGGCCTTGACGTGGACGCCGTCGCCAGAGTATTCCGGCGTCAGCGCGCCGGTGTCGTCATCAAAGACGGGATTGCAGTCGATATAAAAGACCGTCTCGTTGTCGGCGAATTTCTGTATCTCCGCGTTGCGCGCGTCGATGGTCGAGTTTTTGAAGAACGTCGTGTCCGACTTTTCCTGCGTCGTGTGGAAGATGGCTTGCAGGAAGATGATGGCGTCGGGCTGTAACTCGCGTATCTCATCGAGCAGCACCTTGTACTGCGCGGCCCAGCTTTCCGCCGTGCCGGTGCCGAGCTCGTTGATGCCGAGCATCAGGTAGATCTTGCCGTAATGCTTGCTGCGGAGCGCCTGAGCGAGCGTCTGTCTTCCGGGGAACTCCGCCTTTTCCACCGCCGACCAGACGGTCAGCCCATTGTGGCAGAGGTAGTCGGCGTTCGGAAGGCCTGCGTAGTCCTTGAAGCCGTCGGTGTGCGAGTCGCCGATGAAGAGCGCGTCATCAAAGTAGCTCGCGTCCACCGTGGTGAAGGGGGAGTCGGGCGCCTCGGGCTCGGGCTCCGGCTCGGGGGCAGGCGCAGGGTCCGGAAGCGGCTCGGGCTCGGGTTCGGGTTCCGGCTCGGGGGGCTTTGGCTCGCTCCACGGGTACACGCCGTCGGCGGCGGCAAGGGCCATCGCCGCGATGGGCGGCGTTTTGCCGTCAAGCGCGGAAAGATAGCTGTCGTATACGCCCGTGGGATCGAGCAGGGGATAGACATTGAGCACGACTGCCCCTGCAAGACACAGCGGCAGCAGAAGGGATGGGATTCGGGAGGACATGAAGCATCTCCTTAAAATCGGGAATAGAGGAAGGCGTTGCCCGACGAGGTGGCGATGAAGTACACGCACACCCAGAAGAGCAGAAACAGCGGCAGATCGAGCGCAAGGCTCCCGCAGTGCTTTTCATAAAAGCGGCGCGGCTGCGGCAGGCAGAAAAAGATGGCCAAAAGCAGCAGCCACCAGTAAGAAGCGAGCAGCTTGAGCGCGTCCTGCGCGGAAACGGCGCTGTGTGTGCCGAAAAACGGAAACAGACGGGAAAAATACGCGCCAATGTCAGAGAGCTTTGTGATGCGGAAGATGACCCACGTCTGCGGGATGACGAAGAGCAGGTAGAGGTGCGAGAGAAGCGCGTGCTTTTTGAGGAAGCCGCCGATGCAGAACTTTTCAAGCAGGATGAAGGCGAGCAGCATCACGCCCCAGAGAACAAAGTTCCAGCTTGCCCCGTGCCAGAGGCCGGTGAAGACCCACACGACCGTCAGCGCGAGCGCCGTGCGCGCCTTTCCGCGGCGGCTGCCGCCGAGCGGGATATAGAGATAGTCGCGGAACCAGGTGCCGAGCGTGATGTGCCAGCGGCGGTAGAACTCACTCACCGAGCGGGCGGTGTAGGGAAGGTCAAAGTTGCGCGGCACGGGCAGACCGAGCATCTGCCCCAGGCCCATCGCCATGAGGGAATAACCGGAAAAGTCGAAGTAGAGCTGCAAACTGTAGCTCACTGCGCCCAGCCACGCGAGCGGCGCAGAGAGATAGCCGTAGCCGATGCGCTCGAGCGAGGCCCACAGCGGCGCGAGCTGGTCGGCCAGCAGCACCTTGAAGCAAAGACCGACGGCGAAGCACTCAAAGCCGAGGAAGATGTCCTCGCGCGTGATCGTGCGCTCCTTGAGCGCGCCGCGCCATTCATCGTAGCGCAGGATGGGGCCCATCGTCAGCTGCGGGAAGGCAAGGACGAAGGCGCTGAAGTCGACGAAGCTTTTCTCCGCCGGCCTGCCGCGGGATACGTCGATGAGATAGCCCACGCTCTGGAAAAGGTAGAAGCTGATGCCAAGCGGCAGCGCGAGCTCGACAAGGGAGAACGCCGTCCCCGTCAGTTTGCCCAGATTTTCCAGGAGAAATGCAGCGTATTTGAAATACACCAGGCCGAAGAGGTCGACGCACAGGCCGAAAACAAGCAGCGCCCTGCGCGCGCGGAGCGTGCGGCCCTCCATCCCGCGCGCGAGCGCATAGTGGAGGACAACGGACGCGCCGAGCAGCACGCAGTCGCGCACCCCGGCGCCGAGGAAATAAAACGCGGCGCTGCCCAGCGCAAGCACCGCGTTTTTGAAGCGGAGGGGAACGATATAATAGACCGCGAAGAAAAGCGGCAGAAAGTAAAAGAGAAAGATAAGGTCGGAAAAGCTCACGGGAAGGCTCCTGTCAAAATTTGTGATCGGATGGCATTTTATCCGCATTGGCCGCGCGCGGCAATGGAAATATCTGGAAATCGTCAAGAAACCGCCGGGTAAGCCAAAACACGAGATTTTGGTTTACAGGCGGCGGCAAGCGTGCTACAATCCTAAGACGGCGGCTGCGAAAATGCGCAGCGCTTGATATTTTATGTCAATCGTAAGCGATAAGCCGCCAACTGTCAACCTCAAAAGGGTAACAATTTCGGTTACATTTTGTAACGGAGGACATTATGGGAAAAGAAACTGTTTTGGCGCTGCTGCTGCGCGAAAAGGGAAGGTATGTTTCCGGCGAGTCCATCAGCGCATCCCTCGGTATCACGCGCGCGGCGATCTGGAAGAGCATCTCCGCCCTGCGTGCGCAGGGGTATGAGATCGAGGCTGTGCCGGGACGGGGCTACTGCCTGAAAGCACTGCCCGACGCGCTGACCGAGCAGACCGTGCGCAGCTATCTGGGCGCGGTGCAGACGGTCGGAAAGCGCATCGACTGCTTTGACTCCATCGACTCGACAAACGCCTACTTAAAGCGCATCGCGCTCGACGGCGCACCGGACGGCACTGTCGCTGTCGCGGCGGAGCAGACGAGCGGGCGCGGCCGCCGCGGACGCAGCTTCCAGAGCGCGGCGGGCAAGGGCGTTTACCTGTCGATCCTGCTGCGGCCGCAGCTCACGCCGCAGCAGCTCATGCCGCTCACGGGCCTGATCGCCGTGGCGATGAGCCGTGCGGTCGACCGCGTGGCGGGCACGCACTCGCAGATCAAGTGGACGAACGATCTCATCTTAAACGGCCGAAAGCTCTGCGGTATCCTGACCGAGCTGAGCGTGGAGGGCGAGACCGGCGAGCTCCAGTATGTCGTGGCGGGCATCGGCTTCAACGTCAGCCAGCGCGAGGAGGATTTCGACGGCGAGGTCGCAAAGATCGCAACGTCCATCCTGCGCGAAACGGGCAAGCTCGTCTCCCGCGCGGAGCTGGCCGCGGCGATGATCGCGGAGCTCGACGCGCTCTATACCGCGCTCAAAACCGGCGATACGAGCGGCTATCTGGACGAATACCGCCGCCGCTGCGTGACCATCGGGCGCGAGGTGCAGCTTCTCTGGCAGGATACGAAGGAAAAGGTCACGGCGCTCGATGTGGATGAGGAATTCGGACTCATCGTCCGCCGCGAGAACGGGACGGTCGAGACCGTCCGCACGGGCGAGGTGTCCGTGCGCGGCCTTTACGGTTATGTGGAATAGGGAGAATCATTTTGAAATTGCTATGGGAACTGTTTTTTACCTTTGCCAAGGTCGGCGTGATGACCTTCGGCGGAGGCTACGCCATGCTGCCGATCTTGCAGCGCGAGGTCGTTGAGAACAAGGGCTGGGCGACCGAGGAAGAGCTGGCTGACTGGTTTGCCATCGGCCAGTGCACGCCGGGCGTCATCGCGGTCAACACCGCGACCTTTGCAGGCCGCAAGGTCAAGGGCAATGCCGGCGGCATCGTCGCAACGCTCGGCGTCGTTTTTCCGAGCATCGTCATCATCTCGCTGCTTGCGGGCGTGATCACGACCTTTGCCGATGTCGCATGGGTCAAGAATGCCTTTGCGGGCATCCGCGTGTGCGTGTGCGTGCTCATTTTCAACGCCGTTTTGAAGTTGTGGAAAAAGTCTGTTGTCGACAAGGCGACGCTCGTGCTTTATATTCTCATTCTGGCGGCTTCGCTGTTTTTCGACTGGTCGCCGGTCGTCTTTGTGGTGTTCGCGGCGCTCAGCGGCATTATTTTGCAGGTGTATCTCAAGAAGGGCGGTGAGCAGAAATGATGACTTACCTTCAGCTCTTCTGGGAGTTTTTCAAAACTGGCCTTTTTGCTGTCGGCGGCGGTATGGCCACGCTCCCGTTCCTCTACGACATGGCCGATAAGACAGGCTGGTTTACCCGCGCGCAGCTTGCGGATATGATCGCGGTGTCTGAATCCACCCCCGGTCCCATCGGCGTCAACATGGCGACCTATGTGGGTTATCTGACAAAGGGTGTGCCTGGCGCCATTACAGCAACGATCGGCCTTGTCGCGCCGAGCATCATCATTATTTTGATCGTCGCGGCCTTTTTGGAGGCCTTCCGCAGCAGCAAGTATGTCGGCGGCGCGTTTTACGGTCTGCGCCCCGCGTCCACCGCGCTCATCACCGCGGCGGGCCTCGTCGTGGTGAAGGAGACGTTCGTAGTGTCCGGCGGCTTTTTCTGGCAGGGACTGATCCTCGCTGCCGTGATCCTCGTCCTGACGAATTTTGTCAAAAAGACGAAGGGCTGGCATCCGATCGTGTTCATCGGGCTTTCTGCGCTTGTGGGCATCGTGTTCCGGTTTGCGGGCGCGTAAGCGCTTCAAAAAAAGAAGAGCGGCGCAAAGGCACCCCCGCGCAGGGGTATCAACCCAATACCGTTCATGAGCAGAAAGCGAGGACGCCGAAAATCCGGCGTCCTCGCTTTGCATTTTGGTGCGCCCGGCATGGGCAACAACTAGGTGGTGAAAGACCACTACGCGCTCGGCAGTAGGAAGCGTTAGCCGAAGGCAAGGGTGTTCATCGTGAGGTAGAATCTGAAGGAAGCCGGATGTCAAGGTGAGGAGCCTTGGCGGGCAAACTCCTGAACCGACGAACAGAAATCACATAGTAGGCCGCACAGGGACGGACGAGTGTGCCAAACAACACAAAGTCCAATGCTGTCCGAATCCCGTGCGGTAAATGTGGCGGCTACATAGGAGGAAAGTTGTCGTTCTTACCCGGGGAGGACTTGCAGACGGGAAGTAGGAAATCCGAAAGCCGCAGTAACAACGAACTGCAAGAAGTCAGCCGAGGCCATAGTACCTTGATTTTTTTCAAGGGAAGGGCCGAACAATCGTAAGTCTCAAGTACAGACCGGAAGGAGGTCAGTGTGTTGAACGCAGAATACCAAGGAAACGAGGGCTTCCTGCAAAGAGATATATTCAAAAGTGGTACTTCAGTTTGAAATTCAGTCCGGTTGTTGAAACTGTT
>ENA-OZKX01000943-OZKX01000943.1-human-gut-metagenome-genome-assembly--contig:-NODE-943-length-12873-cov-6.907318_pt1 | contig 12873 bp, 6 predicted proteins | sample MGYA00244831_ERZ653774 | MGnify/ENA primary metagenome ERZ653774 (study PRJEB26926, sample SAMN06165314) | human gut metagenome | biome: ENVO:00009003; feature: ENVO:2100002; material: ENVO:00002003...
GAGATTTCTGCCTGTCTCGTGGGCTCGGAGATGTGTATAAGAGACAGGTCGTCGGCCGTGGCGCGGGCGTTGAGCAAAAGCCCTGCGTAGGAGGCCTGACGAGCCTTGACGCGCTCGACGACCTCGGCCCATTTGCGCTGGAGCTCGCCGGCGTCCTCAACCGCGGGGGTCTCGGCAGCACCGGCGGCGGCAACCTGGGCGGCGTTGTTGGGCTTGGACACCGACACGGTCGATGCAGCAGGCGCGGAAGCCGGAGCCGCAACGGGCTGAGGTGCAGGCGTTACAGGTCTGGGCGCCGGCGCAGGAGCCGCGGACTTGGTCGCAGGCTGGGCAGCCGGAACAGCAGCGCCGCGGTCCCAAGGCATACCGCCCTGGCGCGCGGACGTAGCAGCGGGGGCAGCGGATGCCGCCGGAGCGGCAGCACGAGCGCCCGAAATGAGCGTCGGCTGTTGGGCAGCAGCGGATACGGATGCGGCAGGCGCGGCAGCCTGAGCAGCAGCCACACTCGCCGGCACGGCGGCGTTGGCAACCATGGCCTCCAGGCGTGCCACGCGCTCGGCCAATGCCTCAATCGTTAAATCAGCCTCGGGACGTGCCAGACGCGTACAGGCAATCTCGAGCACCAGGCGCACGTCGCTCGCGCCCCTCATCTCCAGCGCGGCATCGTCGAGTACTGTCAGCACACGGGCCAGGCGGTCAGCAGGATGCTCGCCAAAGGCAGCGGCCTCGGCAGCAAGCGCCTCGGCCTGCTCCGAGCCGCCCTCAAACAGCTCGGCACGGGCACCGGCAATGCAGGCAACATACACGTCACGCACATGCGCCACCAGGTCGCGCGTCAGCTCAAGCAGGTCATTGCCCTCCTCGACCTGCGCACGAATCAGTCCATAGAGTTCGGCAACATCGCGATCGGCAATGACGCGGGCAAACTCGCCCAGGATCTGGTCCGAAACCTCGCCCAAAAGCGAGCGGGCATCGTCCGCATGCACGGCGCCGTTGCCAAAAACGCTCAGCTGCTCCAGCGTGGACAACGCGTCGCGCATGCCGCCCTTGGCATGGCGCGCCACAATGGCCAGCGCCTCGTCGTCGTAATCGAAGCCCTCCTGCTCGCACACGTAAGACAGGCGATGCTCGATATCCTCGTTGCCGATGCGGTGGAAATCGAAGCGCTGGCAGCGCGAGAGGATGGTCTCCAGAATCTTTTGCGGGTCGGTGGTGCACAGCACAAAGATCACGTGTGCCGGCGGCTCCTCGAGAGTCTTGAGCAGCGCGTTAAACGCCGCCGTTGTGAGCATGTGGACCTCGTCGATGATATAAATCTTGTACTTGCCGCGCACCGGGGCAAAGTTGACGGAGTTGATGATCTCCTCGCGCACGTTGTCCACGCCGGTACGGCTTGCGGCATCGAGCTCGTAGACATCGGGGTGGTTACCCTCGGCAATGAGCTCGCACTCCTCGCAAGTACCGTCGGGCATGCAGCCGCTTGCACCCTCGGCGCGCGCCGCCTCGGCATTGCGGCACAGCAGCGCCTTGGCCAGAATGCGCGCCATGGTGGTCTTGCCCGTGCCGCGCGGTCCGCAGAACAGGTAGGCGTGGGACAGGCGCCCCTCGGTGATGGCGTGCTCGAGCGTCGAGACGATATGCTGCTGGCCCACCACGGAGTCGAAGGTGAGCGGGCGATACTTTCGGTACAACGATTCCATGGGTGCTCCCCCGGGTATACTGAGTCTTGTTGCCGCGACGGCCGTGCGGTCGCACGGCATACTGCATTCATAATAACCCGTACGGCGAGCCCGCCGCGATAGGAGTCCAAAGAGCATGGCAGACGCAGAGAGCAACCTCGTTCCCTCCGAAGCAGCCGACCAGGTCGAGGTCGCGCTCGAGAAGCAGGCCGCGGCCGATGACGGCATTCTGTACCTCAACGAGTACCAGTACGAAAACGACCTGGTCACCGACTTTGCGCGCCTGGTCGCCTCGCCCAGGCGCCGTGGCTCCCTGTACGTCGCCGCCGCGATTGCCGCGCTCATCGGCATCGGCATGTTGGTGGCCGGCGGCAGCTGGATCAAGTTCGGCGTCGTGCTGATCGTGTTCGGCGCTTTTTTGGCCTGGTGGAGCAAAAACCTGCACCACACCCTCGCCCGCGACTTTATCGACGCCGTCGAGGCCGACGAGTCCATGGGTGGCCGCTATCGCCGCGTCGCCGCCAACGAGGACGGCCTGATGGTTTGGGGCAAGAGCGGCAAGTCACAGTTCTTCCCGTTTGACAAGCTCGACCACGTGCTCGACGGCGAGCGCATCTTTGTGGCCATGTTCGCCGACCAGGGCGTGACGATCCCCAAGGACACCTTCGTCCGTGGCGATGCCGAACAGTTCGGCCCCTTCCTTAAGGCGCGCATCAACAAAAAACTCCGCATCGAGACCAAGAAGAAGAAAATGAAGGCCGAGAAGGCCGCCGCCGAGGCCAAGCAGGGCGACAAGCCCCAGGAGACCAAGGGCAAGCAGCGCAAGCAGAAGAAGAACAAGAAGAAGCGCTAGGCCGGATGCAAGGTCCAGACCCCAGACGGAGCTTAAATTGAATGTCGCCCACCTGCGCGTGCTACACTAGCAGCATCTATGCCACCGCGAATGGCTCGGCCCCGTGCCCGCCACTCGCAAACGAACTTTAAACGCACGAGGGTTGGCCATGCCGCTTTTCTCGCAACATACCGCCCGGTTCTCGCCGGACGTTCCCTTGGAGGGCACTAGCTCTCGCGAGCTGCTCAAGCGGTACCAGCCGCTCGAGACGCTTGCGACCGGCGGTTTTGGCTCCATCGAGATTTGCCGCGACACGCATCTGCGCCGTCGCGTGGCCATTAAGCGCATTCCCCTTATCAACGGCGCCGGCATGCCCGCCAGCGACATCATGGACGTGCTGCGCGAGGCGCATACCGCCGCCATGCTTCAACATCCCAATATCGTGCAGGTTATCGACTTTACGCACGACACCGCCTATGCCTACCTGGTCATGGAGTATGTCGACGGCATGTCGTTGGCCGAGTTTTTGCATCGCGTGGACGGCCACTCGCTCACCTTTGACGAGGCCGCGGCCATTGCCGACGCGCTGGGTCAGGCACTCACCTTTGCCCATGCAAACGGCGTGCTTCATCTGGACATAAAGCCCGCCAATGTGCTTATCGACCATTCGGGCAATGTAAAGCTCACCGACTTTGGCATGGCGCGGCTGTCGTCTGCCGGCGGCTTTGGCGGCTCGCGCGGCGGCACCATCGGCTACATGCCGCCCGAGCAGCTCGATATCGAGACCGGCACGGTCGACGAGCGCGCCGATGTCTTTGCCCTCGCCTGTGTGATCTACGAGGGCCTGTGCGGCAGCGCTCCCTTTATGGCGGCCACGCCCGCCGGCTCGCTCGGCCGCATCATCGGCGGCGCCACCTATCCCAGCGAGCTGATACCACACTTCCCCCCGGGAGCCGAGGCCGCGCTCATGAGCGCGCTCTCCCCCATGCCGCAGGACCGCCCCAACAGCATCGAGGCATTTTGCGACCAGCTCCTTGCCGGTCTGGGCAGCGTGCGCGAGGGCCGTCGCAGCCTGGAGCAAATGGTTGGCGAACTTTCGGATGACGAGCAGGAGCTCGACGATATCGAGCCGTCGCACTACGAGGACGACGCCATCGAGGTCGACCCCGCACTCGGCTGGGCGGGCACGCGCTGGAGCCATGCGCGCGACTACACCATGCGCACTATCTCGGCGCTAACGTGCGGCACCTATAGCTTTTTGCTGATGCAAACGGCCGGGGTCGCGGCGCTTCCCGGCCTGGTCATTGCGGCCATCGCGATCGGAGCGGCGGCTGGCCTGGCCCCCCAGATTGGCTCGGCCATCTCGGCTGTGGGCTTTTTGGTGCTCATGGCCAACGCCACCATGCAGGCGCAGGGCATCCTGTCGATGTTGCCCGTCGCGGTGATCTTTGCCGCCGCCATGTCCGGTTGGTGGATTGCCTGGGGTCGCACCGAGGCTGCCGCGAGCGCCGCGCTCACCTGTGCACTCGCGCTTGGCTGTCTGACCGGCAATACCTTCCTGGCAGCTGGGGTCGCCGCCGGCGTCGCGTCATTTTGGCTCGGCCCGGCAAGCGCCGCCGCGGCAACGGGCATGGGCGCGCTTTTTGCCCGTCTGGCCACGGTCGCGCTTTCAGCCGGAGGCGTGCTGGGGCTCGGTAACGTTGCCGCAGCGCTGGGAGACCCGCTCCTTTGGGCTGCCTTTGTGCTGGTCGCGGCAACTGCCGCAGCGTCATCTGCGCTGCTCAATACCCATGCCAAGCGTGCCGATCAGGGCTCAAACCTTGTCGCAATCGCCGCCATCGCTGTCACCGGCATCGGCTGCGCAGCGGCGTCCTGTCTTGCACACCATATGGAAATTGCCAGCCTTGCAGCCGCGGTCATCGCCAAGGCGGCGGTTGCGGGAACCCTATCCTCTATAATCGTTGGGATATGCCTATATTTGCTCGGATACCAAAGAACCTATACGGAGAGTGATCTTTCGTGAACTTCCTGAACATCTTCGAGGACCACGTGGCCGGCATCTTCGGTGCCACCCGTGCCCCGTTCTCCTTTAAGAAGCTTGCCAAGCAGGCCGCTCGCGACATGGAGGATCAGACTCTGGTGATCAACGGCGTCAACACGGCGCCGGCACTCTATACCATCCTTATCGCCGCCGACGACGATCCCATGCTCGCCCCGTTCTACCCCGAGCTTTCGCGCGAGGTCCGCGAGTTTGTGAAGGCGCAGGCCGAAAAGCGCCGCTATGTCTTTGTCGGCGAGCCCCTCGTGCGTTTTATGATCGATCCGCAGCTGCGCGCCGGCAAGTTCTCGGTCTTTGCTGAGAACGTCGATGCGCCCACGCTCGGCCGCCTGTACGAGGAAGAGCGCGCCTACCAAAACGGCCTGGGACAGAACAACTCGGCCGCAAGCCGCGCCGCCAGCGCCCCGCGCGCCGGCCAGCAGCAGTTTGCCGCCCCGCAGCAGCAGCGCCCCGCCGCCATGCCCCAGCAGCAGCCGACGCCTCGCGCCGCCGCTCCCGACCCGCTTGCCGTGGCAGACCCCTTCGCGCCTAGCGTCCCCGACCCCGCCGCCGCACCCATCCCGGTGCCGCAGACCGTCTCGCGCGACGCGCTTGCCGGCATGGGCGGAGCCGCCGCGACCGGTGCCGCCGTGGGCCTAGGCGCCGCAGCCGGCATCGCCTCCAACATGGCGAGCACTCGCGCCCCGCAGCGCCCGCTCGCCCAGCTCGTCGACGTCGTGAGCGGCGAGAGCCATAGCATCACCTCCGCACAGGTGACCATCGGTCGCGAGCGCTCAGTTTCCGACATTGCCCTGCGCGACCCCAACGTGTCGCGCCGCCACGCCCAGCTCACCTTTACGGGCTCGGATTGGTCGATCGAGGATCTCAATTCCACCAACGGCACGCTCGTCAACAACCGCCGCATTACGCGCTGCCCGCTGCGCAACGGCGATCTGCTGACGTTTGGCCTGAGTACCTTTGAATTTAGGGGATAGTCGCTTATGAACATCGATATCGTCCTTTTTGCAGGCCGCATCGTCCTGGTCGCCCTGCTCTATATCTTCCTATTCGCCGTCATGAAGACCGGCGTGGGACTTGTGCGCGGACAGCGCCGCGACTCGGCTATCTGGACGATCGATGTGGACAAGGGTCCGCGCGGTATCCGCGGCATCCACGTTGACATGCTCGGCCCCGTCATCGTCGGTCGCTCGCCATCTTCGGACATCTGCATCAACGAACCATTCGTCTCGGCCTCGCATGCGCGCTTTTCGCTGCAGGGCCCGGCGCTCATCATCGAGGACCTCAACTCGCTTAACGGCACGCTCGTCAACGGCCGCCAGCTGGTGGAGCCCGCGACGCTGCGCGAAGGCGACGAAGTCCAGATTGGCGACGTGGTCATGAAGGTGAACCGTCGATGATCGACGAGGAGAACAAGTCCGCAACTATGACCGAGGCACCGGCCGCCGCCACAGCTGCGCCGGCCCACGCCGCTCCAGCGGGCTCCGCACCCGTGGAACCCGAGGACACCGTGTTCTCCCTGCCTCTTTCGCATGTAACGCATGATATTTCGGATCTCGCCGATAACGAGGACGAAGATGATGCCGCAGCGGCGCCCATCGGCGCACATGTTGCGGAACAGCCCACAGCGCCCGAAGCAACCCCGGCGCCGGCTCACTTTGCAGAGCCCGTCGCCGCGGCAATCAACGAGAGCGCTGCGGTGTTTGCGGCACCCGAGCCCGCCGCGCCGGCGTTTCCCATAGCCCCGGCATCCGAGGTTGCGCCCGCGTCTACGTCGGCGCCCGAGCCTATAGACGTCAGCCCGCAAGACGACGAGTCGACCGCCCGCGTGTCCGAGGAGCCCGACTCCCCGGACACCGGCGACTCCGAATCAAACGCCGAGACAAGCACCGTCTCTCCCGGTGACACAGCAGAGATCGACGTTGCCGCCGTTGAGGCCAAGCTCAAAGACCCCGGCTCGACCATGAGCTTTGAGCCCCTGACCGAGGAGCGCATCGAGACCGACTCGACCTATGACGCCGGTACCACCACGCAACTCATGTGGGGCGCCCGCTCCGACGTTGGCTGCGTGCGCCCGCACAATGAGGATTCCTACCTGGTGCAGTCGCCGCTCTTTTGCGTATGCGACGGCATGGGCGGTCACGCCGCCGGCGAGGTAGCCTCTTCTATCGCCGTCGAGACTATTGCCAAGACGGCCCCGCAGTCCGCCGACGCAGCGCGCCTGGCCGCAGCCGTCGAGGCAGCCAACGCCGCCGTAATCGAGGCGGCCCTGAACGGCCTGGGCAAGCCCGGCATGGGCTGCACAGCCACCTGCGCCTATATCGAAAACGACACGCTCGCCATCGCCCACGTGGGCGACTCTCGCGCCTATCTGCTCCACGAGGGCACGCTCATCCGCGTGACCCGCGACCACTCCTACGTGGAGGAGCTCGTGGACGCCGGCGAGATCACGGCAGATGAGGCTCGCGTCCACCCCAACCGTTCGGTCATCACCCGCGCGCTGGGCTCGGACCCCGCTATGTATGCCGACCACTTCACTCTGCATATCGAGGAAGGCGACCGCCTGATCCTGTGCTCCGACGGCCTTTCGAGCATGATTCCCGATAGCGATATCGAGAACATCGCCACGCAGTCCTCAACCGCGCAAATCTGCGTCGACAACCTAGTGGACGCGGCGCTTGCCGCCGGCGGCCACGACAACGTGACCGTAGTAGTCGTTGACCTGGTTGACGATGGCGTTATGCGCGAGGCGCAGCGCGTGCGTCGCCGCAACATTACTATCGCCGCCATCCTGGCCCTCGTCTTTGTGCTGGCAGCTGGCATCTGGGCCTACACGGGTGTCACCGGCTCGTACTACCTGGGTACCTACCAGGGCAATGTCGCCGTCTGGCGCGGCCTGCCCGGCAAGCCGCTCGGACTCAAGCTCCACTGGCTCGAAAGCGAAACCAGCATCAAGCTATCCGACCTGCCCGAAGACACGCAAAACCGCCTCAAGGCGGGTATTCCGCAAACAAGTGTCGACGATGCGCAGGACACGATATCCAAGTACCGCCACCAGATCGACGAGGAGCAGACCCGCCAGGTGATCGACGCGCAAACGATTCGCGACAACACCAATCAGGGATCGACCTCCGAATCAGATTCCGAGAAAACCGCCGAACAGTCCGCCGAGGCCGAAGCCTCCGATAAGAATTAGAAAGGGAGTGCCGCTTATGAGTCGCCGCAACACCGAGCTGCTCTTGCTCATCGCCTCGGCGTTCCCCGTCATCCTGCTGTATGCGATGTACGTCCTCACCGCGGGCGCTGCCATCTCCTTTGAGACGCTCGCCGTACCGATCGGCCTCTTTGCCGCCTTTGCCGCGGCCCACATTGCCGTGCGCATCTTGGCGCCCGGTGCCGACCCCGCCATCCTGCCCATTGTCTTTGTGCTTTCGGGCATCGGCATCACGTTCGTGACGCGTCTCGCCCCCGCTCTCGCCATCTCACAGCTCATCATCCTGTTTGTCTCGGTGGCCCTGATGGTGGGAACGCTCGCACTGGTCAAAAACCTCGACGTGGTCATGCGCTACAAGTACACCTTTGGCATTATCGGCATCATCCTGCTGATGCTGCCCATCTTTATCGGCACCACGATCTCGGGCTCCAAGCTCTGGATTCGCATCGCGGGCTTTACCATCCAGCCCGGCGAGTTCGCCAAGGTCTTTATCGTGCTGTTCCTGGCCGGGTACCTGGCCGAGAACCGCGAGCTGCTCTCCATCTCCAACCGCAAGATCCTGGGCTTTAAGATCCCTCGCCTGCGACTGCTGCTGCCGCTGTTTGCCGTGTGGGGTGTGTGCCTGCTCGTCGTCGTCTTCGAACGCGATCTTGGTTCGGCCGTGCTGTTCTACACCATCTTCTTGCTGATGCTCTACGTTGCCACGGGGCGCTTTTCGTATGTCGTTATCGGCCTTGCGCTCTTAGCCGTCGGAGCCGTGGGCGCCTACAAGTTCCTATCGCACGTTCAGGTGCGTTTCCAGGTTTGGGTCGATCCGTTTAAGGACGCCCAGGGCCAGGGCTACCAGATCGTCCAGTCGCTCTTCTCGCTTGCCGATGGCGGCCTGGTCGGTGTTGGCATCGGCAACGGCATGGCCAACAACATCCCTGTCGTCGAGTCCGACTTTATCTTCTCGGCTATCGGCGAGGAGATGGGCCTTTTGGGCGGCGGCGCCGTGCTCATCCTGTTTATGCTCTTTGCCGTGCGTGGCCTGACCACAGCTGCCCGCGCAAAGTCCGACCTTGCCGCCTTTAGCGCCACCGGTCTTACGGCAGCCATCAGCTTCCAGGCCTTCTTGATCGTTGGCGGCGTAACCCGCCTGATCCCGCTGACCGGCGTCACCCTACCCTTTATGAGCCAGGGCGGCTCCTCGCTGCTGGCGAGCTTTATCATCGTCGCGCTCCTGCTGCGCGCCGGTGACGAGGCGACCGGACGCGAGGCCGAGCTTACCGGCACCGGCACCATGGCCGCCATCACCGATGATCAGGTCGCATCTGCCGCCGCCCCGACGGGCACGCGCTTTGCCACTTCGTCTTCCTACGGCAGCGGCAGCCATTCCGTCGGCTCGCGCATGCGCCGTCGCCTGCTCGACACGCCTGAATCCGGTGTGCTCGGCCGCGTTGCGCTCGCCAACCGTCTAACCCGTGCGGTGCTCGCCTTTACGGCGCTGTTCGCCATCCTTATCGGCAACCTCACCTATGTCCAGGTCATTAAGGCCAAGGACTATCAGGACATGCCGACCAACAACCACACCATCGCCCGCTCCAAGTACATCCAGCGCGGCTCCATCATCACGTCCGACGGCGTGACGCTGGCCGAGTCGCTGCAGCAGGAGGACGGCACCTACGTACGCTCCTACCCCAACGGTAACCTGGCAGCGCACGTGGTTGGCTACGTGAGTCAGCAGTATGGCACCACCGCCATCGAGAGCGTCATGAACGACACGCTCACCGGTTCTAAGGACTACTCCAGCTGGAACAACGCCATCGCGTCGCTCGCGGGCCAGACCCAGCCGGGCAACACCGCCAAGCTCACCATCGACTCGCGCATCCAGACGGCGGCCGAGCAGGCACTCAAGGGCTTTATGGGCGCTGTAGTGGTCATCGACCCGCGTACCGGCGCGGTGCTCGCATGTGCCAGCTCGCCCACCTACGACAACACCAACATCGATGCCCTGCTGCAGACGGGCGGCGGCGAGGACGGCTCCATGTACAATCGCGCCATGGACGCGCTGTACACGCCGGGCTCAACGTTTAAGGTCGTTACGCTTTCCGCGGCACTCGAGACCGGTACCGCCAGCCTTACCAGCACCTACCAGGCGCCCGGCTCCATGGACATCGGCAACGCACCAGTCACCAACAATGCCAACGAGAGCTACGGCACCATCAGCCTGCAGCAGGCCTTTGCCGTGTCCTCCAACGTCGTCTTTGGCCAGGTGGCAAACGAAGTTGGCGCAAACACGCTCGTGCAGTTTGCCAACGCCTTTGGCTACGGCCAAAAGCTCGGCCAGGACCTGACCTCCGCGGCCTCCATCATGGCCGACCCGTCGCTCATGACCGAGTGGGAGACCGCCTGGGCCGGCGCCGGCCAGCCTGTCGGCATGGACCATACGCCCGGCCCGCAGACCACCGTCATGCAAAACGCCGTGATTGCCGCCGCCATCGCTAACAGTGGCGTGGTCATGGACCCGTACTTTGTAGCCCAGGTACTTGCCCCGGACGGAACCGTGGTCAAGACCACGCAGTCCCGCTCGCTGGGGCAGGCCGTCAGCTCCGCCACGGCTGACCAGGTCAAGCAGGCCATGCTTGCCGTCGTCCAGTCCGGTACCGGTACCGATGCCCAGATCCCCGGCGTCAAGGTCGCCGGCAAGACCGGCTCGGCCGAGACCGGCGGCACCAACGTCAACTCTATGTTCGTTGGCTTTGCACCTTACGATTCACCCACGGTCGCCATCTCGGTGGCCTTGGAGGATTTCGACAAGCATGACGTCGAGGCCGCCAAGATCGCCGGTATCGTCCTGACCGCGGCGCTTGCCGCACAGGGAGCGTGATGCCCATGATCGAATCGGACACCCGAGGCGCGCCGCGGCCGAAGAGTTAGCGGCAACGCGCCACACGGCCCCAGCGGCCACATCGTAGGTACTACACACATCGTTGAGCGAATAGTTATGTTAGGAGCAGGAATGGAACAGAGGGTCCTCGGGGGAAGATACCTCCTCAAGGATAAGGTGGGAACGGGCGGCATGGCGACCGTCTACCGTGCACAGGACCAGGTCCTCGACCGCACGGTCGCCGTCAAGATCATGCTGCCGCAGTATGCCGGCGACGCAACCTTCGCCGCACGCTTTAAGCAGGAGGCCCAGGCAGCAGCCGGTCTCTCCTCCCCCTATATCGTGGGCGTCTACGATTGGGGCAAGGACGGCGACACCTATTACATCGTCATGGAGTACCTGCGCGGCACCGACCTTAAGAGCGGCATCAAGAGCCACGGCGCCCTCGACCCCAAGAAGGTCGCCCAGATCGGCTCGCAGATCAGCTCTGCGCTTTCGGTCGCCCACAAGCACGAGATCATCCACCGCGACATTAAGCCGCAGAACATCATGGTGCTGCCCGACGGCAACATCAAGGTGATGGACTTTGGCATCGCGCGTGCCAAGAACAGCCACCTCACGCAAGACAACAACGTGCTGGGAACCGCCCACTACGTCAGCCCCGAGCAGACCCGCGGTCAGGACCTCGGCCCCACCTCGGATATCTACTCGCTGGGCGTCGTGATGTACGAGTGCGCCACCGGCCGCGTTCCCTTTGACGGTGACGACGCCATCTCGGTCGCACTCAAGCAGGTCAACGAGCTGCCTATTCCGCCGAGCCAGATCAACTCCGGTGTCGACGCCGACCTTGAGCGCATCATCCTCAAGTGCATGGAGAAAGACCCGGCAAACCGCTTCCAGACCGCCGACGAGCTGCGTCAGGTGCTCAACAGCTACCTGTCGGGCCGTGCCGTCAACGTCTCGGAGCCCACGCGCATCATCGGTGCCCCCGGTGAGCTGGGCGCCACCAAGACTCGCGAGCTTTCCGATCAGACGCGCGCCATGGTGCGTCCCGTCTCGGGCGTGAGCGGCCAGAATACCACCCGTAGCTCGGTTTCGGGCTCCACCGGCTCCTACGAGGTCGAAAAGCCCAAATCCAACAAGAACAAGATCATCGCCGCCGTGGTGGCAGCCGTTGCCGTCATCTGCATCGTGGTGGCCTTTGCCACAGGACTCTTTGGCGGCGAGCAGGTCACCGTGCCCGATGTGCTGGGCAAGGACCAGCAGACTGCCGTCGAGCTGATCAAGGAAGCCGGCCTCGAGGTCGGCACCATCGACCAAAGCTACAACGACGATGTCGACGAGGGCAAGGTCGCCGAGCAGACGCCCAACGGCAACACCAAGAAGGCCAAGGGCACCAAGGTGAACCTGGTAATCTCCAAGGGTCCCAAGCCCTCCGAGAAGGTTGAGGTTCCCCATCTTGTCGGCCTGACCAAGGACCAGGCCGAGGCCGCGCTGGCAAGCGTTGGCCTGAAGGGCAACGCCTCCGAGGAGGCCAACGAGGCCGATGAGGGTCAGGTCTTTGAGCAGGGCACCGAAGCCGGTAAGGAAGTCGCGAAGGGCACGACCATCTCGTACAAGGTCTCGAGCGGCCCGGATACCACGTCCGTCCCTGATCTGACCGACATGACCGAGGCCCAGGCGCGCAACGCCCTCGATATGGCAGGCTTTGGCGTCGACGTTAGCTACCAGGAGAACGACTCGGTTACCGAGGGCACCGTGATCAGCTGGAACCCCAGTGGCAAGCAGAAGCCCGGCGCCACGATTACCGTCGTCATTGCCAAGAAGTCCGGCAAGGCCAGTGTTCCGGGCAACCTGTACGGCAAGAGCATCTCCGCCGCCGTCACCGCGCTCAACAACGCCGGTTTCTATAACATCGGCTTCTGTGACCAGAACGGCAATCCCGTAAGCGGTAACGAGGATGCCACCGTTACGGGCGTCTCCCCCACCGGCAAGCAGTCCACCGACAGCACGATCACGCTAACAGTCGCACTTTCTGGCTCGGGCTCTGACTCTGGCTCGGGCACGGGTGACGATTCCGGTACGAACAACTAGTCGCCACCCCACCGCTCATCACGGCTTTCGCCGCAAACATATTCGCTCACAGGCGCCCGCTTGCTCCCCCAGCAGGTACCGTCAAGATTCTTTCGCAAATTGATTTAGCCGTCTCCGGCCCCGTCCTCT
>ENA-OZKX01000951-OZKX01000951.1-human-gut-metagenome-genome-assembly--contig:-NODE-951-length-12823-cov-5.833725_pt1 | contig 12823 bp, 9 predicted proteins | sample MGYA00244831_ERZ653774 | MGnify/ENA primary metagenome ERZ653774 (study PRJEB26926, sample SAMN06165314) | human gut metagenome | biome: ENVO:00009003; feature: ENVO:2100002; material: ENVO:00002003...
TGCCTGTCTCGGGGGCTCGGAGATGTGTATAAGAGACAGAGCCCCCTCCCTACAATAATGGAAGATTAAATCGCAGTAACGGCAAGGTGGAGGGCCGGGCATACCCGGTCCCGACCGGGTGGTAAATGGGTAAGTATACGCTATATGTTTCAACATTGTTTGGCTGACGTTGTGGAAAAGTCTTGCAATTTGTACCTTATTATAATAGTATAAAGACAATATGTTTGAAATGAGGTTTTCCCATGATCCTGGCATTGAATATTGGCAACTCCAACATTACGTTCGGCGGGTATACGCCGGACGGCAAGCTGGTGTTTTCGTCGCGGCTGTTTGCGGACACCGCACTGAGCAGCGATGAGCTGTTATATAAAATCGTAAATATGCTGGCCCTGTATGGGGCGGAGCCGCAGCAGATCACAGCGGTCATCTTTTCCAGCGTGGTGCCGGCGCTGACGCCGCGCCTGCGCGAGGCCCTGCGCAAGATGTGCGAGTGCCAGATCATGGAGGTCGGCCCCGGGCTGAAAAGCGGGGTGCGTATCCGCATGGATAACCCGGCCCAGCTGGGCGGCGAGCTGCTGTGCGCCATCGTGGGTGCGCTGCAGCACTGCACGCCACCTTGTGTGGTGGTGAACTTTGACACCGCCACCACGCTGCTGGCCGTGGATACCACCGGTGCGCTGGTGGGCGGCGCGATTTTGCCTGGGCCGCAGTGCTCGCTGGGGGCGCTGATCCGCAACACGGCGCAGCTGCCCCAGGTGGAGCTGGAGGCCCGCCCCCGCAAGCTGCTGGGAACCAACACGGCGGACTGCCTGCACAGCGGCATCGTGTACGGCACGGCGGCCATGCTGGACGGCATGGTGGCGCAGATACGCGGTATGCTGGGGGCCAGCGAGGCCCCGGTCGTGGCGACAGGCACGCTGCCGGACAGTGTGCGTGCGGCCTGCACGACTGAAATACACTACCGTGAGACGCTGATTCTGGAAGGTTTGTATGTGATTTGGAAGAAGAATGCACGGAAGTGAGTGATAAGGCTAAGGCTGGCGGAGCAGAGCCCCGCCCCTACGGTTCGCTAAAAGGGTAAGCTGCAATAATGATAAGGCTGCGGGCCGGGCATACCCGGCCCCTACTTTATTTTTATAAATGGGTATGTTATAATGCATTATGTATACTTCTGTACAAATTCATAGAGAAAGGGCATTTATCATCACCCATGCAACATTTTAAACAAATCAACTGGAAGAAATTTCTCTTACAGGGGGTACTCCCCTGCCTGCTGGCTGTGGCGGTCGGGTTTATCTCCCGCTATCAGCTGGAATTATCCGACGGCGTCACGCCCAGCTTTCTGGAATTGCAGTGGCCGCTCTACGCGCCGCTGAACGCCCTGACGGCCTTCTGTCTGACGCTGATCCTGTTTGCCGTGCTGGGCAAGTGGAGCCGCGCCACCGGCATTTCCGGCGCAGTGTTCACCGTTATCGCGCTCATCAACTACTATACCCGCGACCTGCACGGTTCAGCGCTGATGCCCCAGGACATCTTAAACCTAGGCACCGCCGCTGAGGTCATGGGCAGCTACACGCTGAAAATCACGAAAGACGTTGTGACCATCGCCCTGCTCTACCTGCCGATTCTGGCAATCGCCTTTGTGCAGGCACAGCTGGTCAAGGGTGCCCCCAAGCACGCCAGCTGGAAGATGCGCGGCGTGCGCGTGGCGGGCAGTGCGCTGGGCGTGTTCCTCGTCATGTTCTTCGGCTACTTCGGGCCTGTGACCATCAAGCCCAAGACCACCTACGGCTGGGCGTGGCAGAACACCTACTACACCTACGGCTACCTGGCCGGAACCATCGAGGCCACGAGCCTGATGTCCGACCCCATCATCGAACCAGAAAACTACACTGACACTGCCGTGCAGACCGCCGCACAGAAAGCCGGTGACTACGTGGCCCCCGCCAGCCCCGAGAGCGCCGAGGACTACCCCGACGTCGTGCTGATCCTTTCCGAGAGCTTCTACGACTTTGACCTTGTGACCGACCTGCAGGCCGACACCGACATTATGCCGGTCACGAAAAACCTGCCCAACTCGGTCTACGGCCACACGATCAGCCCCCACGTGGGCGGCGGCACCAATTCGACCGAGTATGAGATGCTGACCTCCAACTCGCTGATCCTGATGCCCAGCATCACGCCGTTCAACTGGCTGAACCTGTACAACGCCAACAGCGTTGTCAGCTACCTGAAGGGGCTGGGCTACACCACGATGGCCGCCCACCCCTACACCAACTCCAACTACCGCCGCGACTCTGCCTGGCTGGCCATGGGCTTTGACGAGACGCACTTCCAGGACGACTTCACGAGCCAGGAATACTATGGCAGCCGCCCCTACCAGACGGACTCCGCCACCTACCGGGATTGGGAGAAGATGTACGAGGCCATGCCCGAGGACAAGCCCCGGTTCAGCTTCTTAGTCTCCATCCAGAGCCACGGCGACTACGATATGAACGATGCTTCGCTGGATATTGTCCACGCGGGCACCGACTACGGCGAGTACGACGAGCTGATGAACGAGTACCTGAGCTGCATCAAGATGACCGACGCCGCCGTGCAGGAGCTGTGCGACTATTTCACCGAGCAGTACGAAAAGACCGGCCGCAAGGTCATTGTTGCTATGGCCGGCGACCACGCGCCCAGCTTTGTCAAGCATGTGGCTGACGCGAGCTTTGCCGCCACCAACAACGATTTGCAGATTTTGGAGCGCAGCACGCCGTTCTTCATCTGGGCGAACTACCCGCTGGAGCACACGGCCGCCGCCACCAGCACCACCGACCCGCTGAACCGCATGGACATGGTGATGCTGGCCCCCACCCTGTTGCAGCAGGCTGGGCTGCCGCTGAGCGATTATTATAAGTATCTGCTGGAAATGAAGCACAACACGCCGGTCGTAACCGCCGCCAACGACTACATGAAGGTGGACGGCACCACAGCCGAGTACGGCACAGACCCCGCGCTGGACGAGTGGGCCAAGGGCTACCTGGCGCTGGAATACAACAACATTGGTGTGCACGCCAAGCGTGACCAGAGCATTTTTACCCCCGCAGAATAACTGGGAGGAATCCGTATGATAGGTCTTAGACGAACCCTGCGCGACCGCCGCGGCTTTACGCTGGTGGAGTTGGTGGTGGTGCTGGTGATTTTGGGCATAACGGCGAGCTTTGCCGTGCCCGCGCTGACCGGGTACATTGACACCAGCAAGGAGAAAAAGGCCGTCAGCGAGGCGCAGGCGTGCGTGATGGCGGCGACCCGGTTGGGTGCGGCCCAGTATGCCAAGGTGCAGCAGCACAATGTAAATGTATCGCTCAACAGCGGCGCAGGCGCGGCAAAGGATGACAGCCTGGACAACTGGGCACCTGTGGACGGGCAGTCGGCACCCGAAATCACCGGCGGTGACGTGGCCCTGACCGAAGGCAGCGGCCAATATTTGCTGCACGTAACGGACGCACCGGCAGGCAGCTTTCCCGGGGATGTTTCGGCCTTTACAACGGCGGCCGAGGTGGACGGCAGCGTCAAAACGCTGACCTTCAACAGCAACGGCCAGCTGCTCTACCTGGTCTACACCAGCACCGACGGCATCCAGGTCGTCTACACGAACAGCGGCAGCAAGGCCAGTGTGAAGAACGATGATGATTTTGTAGCCGTTCCGACGCCGAAAGCGACGGATGCCCCCACAGGCCAGCCAGACGAAGAAAAATCTTATACAGGAACCGACAAAGAAAATAAAGTCCACAAAAATTGGCACCAGGTCGGCAAAAATAAGTACACCATAGAATAACTCTGTCTAACGCCACAACGCCCCTTGCATGGCTGTCATGCAAGGGGCGTTGTTTATTTTTCTTATTTTCCAGGGTACGGTTCAGCCTGCGGCAAACGCGCCACTCATCCGGCCCTTTGGGCCACCTTTCCCCTAAAGGGGGAAGGCTTTCTACTCAAACTCTTTCCAGTAAATTTCTGCGCTTCTGGTCATTTCCTGGGAAAAGTCGCTGGCGTATTTGCGGTTGCAAAAGGCGGTGACGGCTTTATCAAAGTCGTAGTCGGGCTGGCCGTTGGCGGCGGCGCGGGCGGTGAAGTCGGCGCGCAGCTCGTCGGGGGTTCGGTCGCGGTAGGTGTTCTCGCAGACGACGGCGGCCTCGGCAAAGCGGGCGGGCTTGGGGCGGCGCTGCTGCTGTTCGGTCGGGCGGCCAAACACCAGCATACAGGCGGGCACCACAAAATCCGGCAGGTGCAGCGCGTCCCGCATGGCCTCGACGTTCTCGATGACGTCGCCAATGTAGCAGCTGCCGATGCCCATAGATTCAGCGGCGACGACGGCGTTCTGCGCGGCGATGCAGGTGTCGGCCATAGCCAGCATCAAATCGCCCGCGCCGGGCTTGCGCACGTCCTCGATGCCCGCCGCATGGTAGGCGTTCAGCCAGCGGCGGCAGTCGGCCAGGAACACCAGTACCAGCGGCGCTTTGGCGATGAACGGCTGGTGGTCGCACAGGTCCGCCAGCGTGGCTTTCAGCGCCGGGTCGGTGATATCCAGAATCGTGTACAGCTGCTGGTTGCCCGCTGTGGGTGCCTGGAACGCTGCGTGTAAAATGGCCCCGCGCTCGTCGGCGGTGATGGGGTCGTCGGTGAACACCCGGACGCTTTTGCGGGCGGTGAGGGCGGATAAAATCGTATTTTGGATCATAGAAAATCTCCTTTTTTATAAACCAGCAGGGGCAAGGCATACCTTGCCCCCAACCTTGCTGTGCTTACGGCAAAGTTGAGGGCCGGGCATACCCGGCCCCTACAATCTCTGCTTATTTTTTCTTCTTCACAAACTTCGCCAGCAGCGTATCCAGCATGCTCAGCACCTCGCGGATGTTCATGACGCAGACCACCGCAGTGATGCCTACCACCGGCAGGGCCCAGCGCTCCAGGTTCATCATGCACCAGATCTCGCCCAGCACCAGCGCCAGGTTCAGCACCAGCCACGCGGGGTGGAAGTCTATTTCCAGCAGCCCGCGTGTGGAGTAGGCGCGCAGCAGGAACACCAGCATCAGGCTCAGGAAGCTGGCCAGGGTAACGCCCCACGGCCCCCAATGCAGAATGAACAGGTAGTTCAGAATCAGGTTCAGCACCGCGCCCGCCAGCATCGTGAACAGCGATCCGGTCGACCGCTTATACACGACGTAGATGCTGTTCATAAACTGGTTCAGGCAGGTCAGCATCGAGCAGAGCGTCAGGAACGGCACGAACGTCCAGGCGTCGAAATATTCGGCCTTGAACACCCGCATGAGCACCTGGCACAGCATGATGATACCCGCCACGCAGCAGAACAAAACGCTGGCATACACGCGGAAAATTTTGGAGAAAAACGCCTCGCGGTCTGTCTCCTCGGTCACGGCGGAGAGCTGCCATGCCTCGTAGAAGATGCTGCCCAGGATCGTGATGATCTGCGGCAGGAAATACCCCGCCGACAGCAGGCCGACCCAGTGGTTGCCGCTGCGGCCGCCATAGTTCTCGCACATACCCTGCACAAAGAACATATCGCTGGCGTTGATGATCCAAAAGCTGATGGACGCCGGGATCATCGGCAGGCAGTAGCGCAGCATATCCTTCCACAGCGCCATGTTGAACGCTTTGGGTTTGAAGTACCGCCAGCACCCACCCGCGATGAACACAAACACCATGGATGTCAAATCGGCCAGCGCGTTTGCCAGCAAAAAGCCGGTCGCGCCCATTTTAAACACGCTGAGAAACAAGAGATAATACAGCAGCAGGCTCAGCGTCGTCAGCACGCCGTCTATCGCCACCAGCCGGTTCAGCATCCGTGCGCGGATGAACTGGGTACACAGCGTGCGCAGGCAGCTTGCCAGCACGCAAAGGTACAAAAAGCCCAGATATTCCGCCGCATTGGGTATCAGCCGCACCAGCGGCATGGCCAGCAGCAGCACGACAAAGCCCAGGCTGATCGTAGCCGCGCCGTTGACGAACACACTGGATTTGTCGGTTTCCTTATCCAGGCCAAACCGGATGACCGCGTAGGCCACGCCCAGGCTGACCACCGGGATGAGCAGGTTGGTGGCCTGCTGCAAAAGGCTCGACACGCCCATGACGTCCGGCGAGTCCAGCGCGTAGCTCAAGTAAGGCCGGATGAAGAAGCTGAGCAGCTTGGAGCTGAAGTTGGAGATGGCAAACAACAGCGTATTGCTGACAAGCGTCGTGTATTTTTTCTGTGGAGATGGCAAGGTGTGTACCTCCCTTTTGGGTAGATTCTTTGGCTTCCCCCTGGGGGGAAGCTGCCGCCCGCAGGCGGCTGATGAGGGGCAGGTCTGCCGCTGTTGCCCCTTTCCCGGGCGGGCATCCATAAACGCGCCCCTCATCCGGCCTTACGGCCACCTTCCCCCCAGGGGGGAAGGCTTTCCCGGCCGTCACCGCATTTTCAACAACTTTTCCCTCTGTTTATAATCCGGCATGACCCTTGCTACGGCCGCCCAAAACGCCGGGCTGTGGTCCGGGTGGGCAAAATGGCAAAACTCATGCACGACCACATATTCCTGCGCCGCCAGCGGCATCACACAGAGCCGCCGCGCAAAGGCCAGCGTGCCGGTGCGCAGGCTGCACGACCCCCAGCGGGTGGTCATGTCCCGCACGGCGATTTTGGGCATACGTCCGCCCGGGCAGCTGGCCGCGAACTGCGGATAGTATACCCGGCAAAGCGCCTGCATATGGGCCAGTGCGTCTGCCTTTGCGGGCAGTTCGGGGCGCTCGGCCTCCTCGCGCTCGCGCCGGACAGCGGCCCGGGCCTGTGCGCTGCGCACCCAATCGGCCCGTGCGGCCACAAAGGCATCCACATAGCTTACCGGCACCCGCACCGACGCACTGGCCGCCACGGAACCATCGGCCCGCACGCGCAGGTTGATATTGCGCACCCGCCGCCGCGTCAGTGTGTAGGCAATGCCCCCCGCCGTGCGTTGCTGCACCTTTTGTGCCGCCAAACTGCCGCCCCCTTTTTTATAAAGAATATATGCAATATTGTACACGCATTTGCGCCAAAGTGCAAGCAAAAAGGCGGACACGCCGCCCGCCTGAAATTTTTTCGCATTTGTCTTAACTTTTCGCCGCCGTGCCCCTATATAGAGAGTGAACCTACTGATAAGCTGCAAACAGAAAGGACGTATTTGCTATGAAATCTACTCATCAGACGTTACTTGCACTCTCCGTTTCCTGCGTGCTGGCGGCCAGTCTGGCAGGCTGCGGCGTCCAGATCACCGGCGTAGCGCTGGACCTGCCGGACAGCCTGGAAAAAGGCGCGGTCATCACCGCCGAACCCGAATACATTTTTGACGGTGCAACGCCCGAGAGCGCCGCCCTTGCCAAAAAGCTGGACGCACTGGGCATAGGCTATGTGTCCAGCGATCCCACCGTCGTAATGGTAGACGACTTCGGCAACCTTGCCGCGCTCAAGGCGGGCACGGCCGAGGTAGCGCTGTCCAGCCAGGACGGCACCCTCACTGCCAGCAAGACGATTGAGGTCGTTGTCACGCCGACGGACATCACCACCACGGACACGCTGACCCTGACCACTGGTGAAGCCGCCGCGCTGGAAACCGCCGTGGCCCCGGAGGACGCGACCCATGTTGCCATTACTTACACTTCTTCCGACGATGCCATTGCCACGGTCAGCGACGCGGGCGAGGTCACAGCCGTGGCGGCGGGCGAAGCGGATATCACCGCCGCTGTGGACGGCACGAAGCTTGCGGCTGTCTGCCAGGTCACGGTTCTGCCTGCGATTGAAAGCGTCGAATTGAGCGACACCGCGCTGACCCTGCAGCCCGAGGAAACGGCGCAGCTTACCTATACCGTAGCCCCCGAAGAAGCCCTTGCCGACAATGTTACTTATACCAGCAGTGACGAAGCCGTTGCCACGGTGGACGTGGAGGGCAATGTCACCGCTATTGCTGACGGTACGGCCACTATTACAGTTGATGTAAACGGCGTGACGGCTGAATGTGATGTCACGGTCAGCACAAAAGCCGCCAGCACAGCAGGCAACAGCAATAACGGTTCTTCTACCGCTTCCAGCGGTCAGACACAAAATTCCAGTGCCGCGGCTTCTTCCAGTTTTGAATATGGCGCAATTCCGTTTAGTAATGCGAACGATGGAACGTGGTGGTACATCGACCAAGCCGATTCCCCCTATTGGGCTGTACTCAACAATATCAATGCCATGCGCGCGGCTGGTGGCCTTTCTGCTTTGTCCGCCAGTAGCAGTCTTGATGCTATTGCAGATAGCCGTTGCGATTATCAGCTTGTAAACGATACCCTATCACATGATGGAGCACAATCCCCCGAAATTCTTGCGCAAAGTCAAAAGAGTGCTTCGGAAGTTTGTAGTGCATGGCAAAACAGCCCCAGCCACTACGCTGTTATTATGAACCCCAATTTTACGCAAATTGGTATCTGCTGTTATTTTGAGATTGGCGGTAAGACCATTTGGTGCTGCACGTTTGGGTAAGAGAAATATCCTGATTTTAAATCTAGTATAACTATACCACAAGTAATTTCAAAAATTCACTATATAGCATCATATTTTTAGCAGAGCAAAAATAAAAAGCACCAAAATCTAACAAAACGCTAAATTCTGGTGCTTTTTGGTGACCCGTACGTCCATCTCCCGCGCCCTAAAAACAGTCCGCAGGACTGTTTTTGCCCCGCGGGACGCTGACGCGGGGCGCGGGCTGTTCGATTCCCGTATGGGTCACCATTACGCCCGACACCTGTTGAAAAGTAAATATAAAGAAAAAAGCACTACCTCAAGTGAAGTATTGCTTTTTGGTGACCCGTACGGGAATCGAACCCATGTTACAGCCGTGAAAGGGCCGTGTCTTAACCGCTTGACCAACGGGCCATATAATACAAGATTTCGCTAAAACAGCAAGCAACTTATCGGCTACTATTGCAACCGACCCCCAAGTATTTTAGCGAAACCTTGTATCATGTGGTAGCGGTAACTGGATTTGAACCGGTGACACTTCGGGTATGAACCGAATGCTCTAGCCAACTGAGCTATACCGCCATGTGGTGTGCATCTCAAACGGTGCTCCATTAGTATACGGGTTTCGGCACCATTTGTCAAGCATTTTTTTGAATTTTTTCAAAAAGTTTTTTCCCCTTTTCTGCGCCGGCAGTGCTGCGGCACAAATAGCGCAGCCATGGGCTTTGCAGGCATCAGCTGGCAGCCATTCCCGGTGTTGTTCCGATTTTTGTTCCTGCATTATACAACAATAGCGCAATAAAGTGCAGTACAAAATTCTTCATTTTTTCAGGTTTCACCCGGTTTGTTCATTTTATTTTAAGCTACGAAACTTTTTGCGGATTTTTCGCATTTAATATATTGACATAGTAATACCCCAGTGTTAAAATAAGTTAAAAACCGGAGTTCGTTAAAAGTGTGTCGAAGATGAACCATCCGTAACTTTAAGGAGAACACTCGCTATGAAATATTCTTGGCAGCGCCAGATTATTCTGGAAACCATTCAAGAGCATAAAGAGCATCTTTCTGCGCAGCAGATTTACGGTTATGCCCGTGAGCGCTGCCCTCATATCAGCCTGGGCACGGTGTACCGCAATCTGAACACCCTGGCTGATAACGATATGATCGGCCGCGTTGGCATGATCAGCGGTGCCGAATGCTTTGACTGGGACCCCAACTCCCATGAGCATTTTTACTGCCGCAAGTGCCACAAGATCATTAACCTTGATCTGCCGGAAGGCGAGCTGAACGCCCTGATCAAAAATGTTCCCGGCCTGCGTATTGAAGGCCACTGCCTGACCGTGACCGGCGTTTGCGCCGAATGTGCCAGCAAAGAATAACTTTGCCGGGACAAAGCGCCACTGTCCTCCCCTTGCAGGATCAATCCTTCTAACTTGTCATCATCTTTTCCTCTCCGCTCTTCCCCGTTTTTGTGGGGAAGAGCTTTTTTGTACCCTTTGGCACTTTTCTGCATCCTTTTTCAACTGCGATATGCGGGCTTTATGCGGCAAATATTCAATTCAATGAATAAAAATGCAAATAGTCCGTTTTGTTTTTTCCCTTTACGCCGCAGAATGTAAGCTCTAGAACAAAGTTATCTTTATAAGTTGAAATTTCCTTGTGCAATATGCCGTGTTGCAATTTGTTGCAGGGCGTGTATAATAAGAAGCATCAAATGAATAAATATTCAGCCACTTCGGCGGATAGAATTTTGAAAGAGGGCAGTTCTTATGAAAAAGAAAAAGGAAGATATTAAAAAGGTTGTTCTGGCTTACTCCGGCGGTCTGGATACCTCCATCATCATTCCCTGGCTGAAAGAGAACTACAACAACTGCGAAGTTGTTGCTGTTTCCGGCGACGTTGGCCAGGGCACTGAGCTGGACGGCCTGGAAGAAAAGGCCCTCAAGACCGGCGCTTCCAAGCTGTACGTTCTGGACCTGAAGAAAGATTACGTTGAGAACTACATCTGGCCCTGCCTGAAAGCCGATGCCAAGTACGAAGAGTACCTGCTGGGCACCTCTCATGCTCGTCCGTGCATCGCAAAGGCACTGGCTGAGATTGCCAAGAAAGAGAATGCCGATGCCATCTGCCATGGCTGCACCGGCAAGGGCAACGACCAGGTTCGTTTTGAGCTGGCCCTAAAAGCACTGGCCCCCGAAATGGCCATCATCGCCCCGTGGCGTGAGTGGGACATCAAGAGCCGTGACGAAGAGATCGATTACGCCGAGGCACACAACATTCCCCTGCGTATCAACCGTGAGACCAACTACTCCAAGGACAAGAACCTGTGGCATCTGAGCCACGAGGGTCTGGACCTCGAAAAGCCCTCTCTGGAGCCGCAGTACAACAAGCCCGGCTTCCTGGAGCTGGGTGTTTCCCCGGAGCAGGCACCGGATACCCCGTCCTATGTTACCATCCACTTTGAGAAGGGCATTCCCACCGCTGTGGATGGCAAGGAGATGGACGGTGTTGCCCTGATTGAGTACCTGAACAAGATCGGCGGCGAGAATGGCATTGGCCAGCTGGATATCGTTGAGAACCGTCTTGTCGGCATGAAGAGCCGCGGCGTGTACGAAACCCCCGCCGGCACCATCCTGTACAAGGCTCACAACGTTCTGGAAACCATCACCATCGACAAGGATGCTTTCCACTTCAAGGAGTCCGTTGCTCAGAAGATGGGCGAGCTGGTTTACGATGGCAAGTGGTTCACCCCGCTGCGTGAAGCCCTGAGCGCATTCACCGACGACCTGCAGAAGACCGTTACCGGTGATGTGAAACTGAAGCTGTACAAGGGCAACCTGATCAACGCTGGTGTTACCAGCCCGTTCACCCTGTACGATGAGCAGACTGCTTCCTTCGGCGAGGATGAGGATTACGATCAGTTTGATGCAAACGGCTTTATCAACCTGTTTGGCCTGCCCATTGCTGAGCGCGCCAAGCTGGCAAAGAACTGGCCGGAAGTAAAGTAATCGCATTTTTCCATTAACAAAACTGCCGCCAGGGAGGCATTGACCCCCTTGGCGGCTTTGGCGTTCCAGTATATACTATAAAAAGAAAAAAGAATCATGATGGTGGACCGCCGTGCCTGCGGCACGGCTCAAAAAAGCCAAGGTCGCAGCAAACATCAGACTGAGCCCCCATTAAAAGGCTGTATCTATTTTATTTGCGTGCGCGGCGCGCACACCAACATGTTTCATTATTCTTTATTCGCTATTCATTACAATAACACCGGAGGTTTTCTTATGCCCCAACTTTGGCAGGGACGTTCCAGCAAAGCGGTGGACAGCCGCGTGAACGACTTTAACTCTTCCATCCGCTTTGATGCGCGGATGATCGAACAGGATATCCACGGCAGCATGGTACACTCTGCTATGCTGGGCAAGCAGGGCATCATCTCCCAGCAGGATGTGGACGATATCCACAAGGGCCTGCAATCCATTTTGAACGATCTGCACAGCGGCGCGTTGGAGATTGACCCCAACGCCGAGGATGTGCACACCTTTGTGGAGCAGACTCTGACCGCCCGCGTGGGCGATGCTGGCAAGCGGCTGCACACCGGCCGCAGCCGCAACGACCAGGTTGCGCTGGATATCCGCCTGAACCTGCGGGAAGCATCGCTCCACTTGCAGGGGCAGATCAAGGAATTGATCCTGACCATCTGCGACCAGGCAGAAAAATCTTCTTCCTATGTTATGCCCGGTTACACCCATCTGCAGCGTGCCCAGCCGGTCACCTTTGGCCACCAGCTGATGGCTTACGCCTGGATGCTGCTGCGCGACCTGGGCCGCATGCAGGACGCCACCGCCCGCATGGACGCTGAGTGCCCGTTGGGTTCCGGCGCTCTGGCTGGCACCACCTACCCGCTGGACCGTTTTTATACGGCACAGGAGCTGGGCTTTGCTGCTCCCTGCGGCAACTCGATCGATGGCGTATCTGACCGCGATTTCTGCATTGAGCTGACCAGCGCCATGGCCACCTGCATGATGCATCTGTCCCGCCTATCGGAAGAGATCATCCTGTGGTGCAGCTGGGAGTTCAAGTTCATTGAGCTGGATGACGCTTTCACCACCGGTTCTTCCATTATGCCGCAGAAGAAAAACCCGGACGTGACCGAGCTGATCCGCGGCAAGACCGGCCGCGTTTACGGCGACCTGAACACCCTGCTGGTTATGATGAAGGGCATCCCCCTCGCCTACGACAAGGACATGCAGGAGGACAAGGACTGTCTCTTATACACATCTCCGAGCCCACGAGACAGGCAGAAATCTC